>Ga0182024_10002880_pt1 | contig 41878 bp, 34 predicted proteins | sample P32metaG_FD_120480 | JGI IMG/M metagenome (GOLD analysis project Ga0182024, IMG submission 120480) | Permafrost microbial communities from Stordalen Mire, Sweden - P3-2 metaG (Illumina Assembly) | ecosystem: Environmental > Terrestrial > Soil > Wetlands > Permafrost | place: Sweden: Stordalen... | reverse complement strand
CCGGTGGTTCGTGGCCGACACCCTTTCGGAGAACTACCGCATGCTCAACGTCTTTCGCGACGCGGGGTTCCCCCGGACCTTCACACGGGCCTCGGAGGTCATGCGCGTCGTCATGGACATCGGCCACCGCCCTGATCACCCCGCCCCGGCCGGCGGCGGGCCACCTTCGTGACGATCGCCTAGGGGACGACAAGCCCCGCGACCTGGGACTTTCGGATCTGGCGAAGGGACCTTCGGCTCTGCCTGAACGAGGTCGCTCCCGTCATGGTGGGAACAGAGGCTCGGCATGTCCGTCGAGTCCCGTTGCCAGAGAGCAACCCCCCAGAAGGCAAAGGAGTCTCAGGATGAGGCGCAAGACGCTCGACATGATCATGACGGCAGGCGGTGCCGTGCTCATCGTCATGCTTCTCGTGGCGGGGGGCCTGGGGCTGTGGGGCTACAACTTCGCCAACTCCAACGTCCATAACCAGCTCGCCCAGCAGGACATCACCTTCCCGCCCCAAGCGGCCTTCGCTCATGCCAAGGCGGGCACCGAGATCACTCCCTCGATGGTCTCGACCGTCGGGAAGTACGCGGGCCAGCAGATGACCACCGGTGCGCAGGCCGAGGTCTACGCGGATGACTTCATCGCGGTGCACATCCAGGAGATCGGCGGGGGCCTTTCCTACGCCCAGCTCTCGGCCAAGGCCATGGCGCTGCCCAAGGGCTCTGTCGCGTACACCGCGGCCGAGGCCAAGGTCCAGACGGTGCTCCAGGGAACGACCCTTCGAGGGCTGTTGCTCGAGGCCTACGCCTTCGGGACCTTCGGCCAGATCGCCCTGGTCGCCTCGGTCGTCTCCTTCGTGCTGGCGGGCATCATGCTCCTGTTGACGCTGCTCGGAGTCCTCCATCTCCGTCGCGTGCCCGAAGACCAGGAGTTCCCCAAGGTCCAACAACCCGAGCGGGTCCTCGAAACGGTCTGACACGCTGGCAGGACCGGCAGTTGGTTTCGCCTGGTGACCGGCGGGGCGTCGAGAGGCGCCCCGCCGGCACCGTTTTCGGTGCCGGGATGCCACGCCGAGGGGCCGTCAGGACTTGTGTTTGCGCTCGGCCAGGACAGCCGCGTACACGGCCGCCTCGGTGCGACGGGCAAAGCCCATCTTCGAGAGCAGGTTGGACACGTAGTTCTTGACGGTCTTCTCCGCCAAGTAGAGATCATCGGCGATCTGGCGGTTGGTCTTGCCGTCCGCGATCAGCTCGAGGATGTTGCGCTCCTGTGCGGTGAGCCGGGCCAGGCGCTCGTCCTCCACGTTCTCGCCCCGCAGCCGCTCCATGACCTGACGGGTCAAGGACGGGTCGAGTAGTGACTCGCCCGCCGCCACGCGCCTCACGGCAGAGACGAGGTCGCTGCCTTTGATCTGCTTCAGCACGTACCCGCTGGCGCCCGCCAGGATGGCGGAGAACAGCGCCTCGTCGTCGGCATAGGACGTCAGCATCAGGCACTTCAGCTCGGGCATCGCCGAGCGCAGGTCGCGACACACCTCGACACCGTCACCGTCGGGAAGCCGGACGTCAAGCACCGCGACGTCCGGCTTGCACGCGGGAACGCGGGCCAGAGCTTCGTGGGCGGTGGCTCCCTCCCCCACCACGGTGAGGTCCTCCTCGGACTCAAAGAGCTCGCGCAGGCCTCGCCGGACCACCTCGTGATCGTCGAGGAGGAACACCCTCGTGGTCACGCTCCCCACACCTGCCCGAGCCCGTGTCGGCTCCGGGGACGTTCACCGGGTACATCCGGGCGTCTCCGCTCGTGGACGGGGTGGGAGGGCACTGGGCAGAGCCTAGGCCCGAGACGCCGCCTCCTGGCGTCTGTTCATCCCCACGAGTGTTGCCATCCGAGCGCGACGGTGGGCTTCCCGTCCAGGGTGCGCTCGGCCGGGTCGGCGCTACACGAGCCGATGAGGATGGCCGGCCGCAGCCCGGCGTCGGCGAAGGCAGCCGCCAGGCGCTCGGGGCGGGCCGCCACCACCACGAGCTCGTAATCCTCCCCCCCGCCGAGGGCATCGTCGATCGTGGCGCCCGGCGCCACCGGAACCCGGTCGAGCCGAAATCCCACCCCCGAGGCGTCGGCTACGTGTCCGAGGTCGGCCAGGAGCCCGTCGGAGATGTCGATCATGGCCGTGGCGCCCGACCGCCTGGCCGTCTCCCCCTCGACGAGCCGCGCCCGCGGTCGCCGGTGGGCCGTCTCGAGGGCGACGGCTTCGGAGGACCCGTCGCGCCCTGCTCCTCCTCGGTCGCGTAACCCCCGGAGCCCGGCCGAGGCCCCCCCGAGCGGGCCCGTGACGAAGATGTTGTCGCCGGGCCGGGCCCCACTGCGAAGCACGGGCCCGGGCTCCCCGTCCACCTCCCCGGTCACCGCCACCGCCACCGCCAGCTCACTCGAGTTGGAGAGATCCCCGCCCACGACGGGGCAGTGATGGGCCTCGGAGGACGCCGCGATGCCGTCATAGAGGAGGTCCAGGTCCGTGGTGGGCGGGCCGGCCACGGCCACCACGGCGCCGAGGGGCCGGGCCCCCATGGCCGCCACGTCGCTGAGCGCGGCTGCGAAGGCACGCCAGCCCAGGTCGTCGAGGCCGATCAATCCCAAATCGGCGTGGACCCCGGCGACGGCGACGTCCGTGGTGAGCACGACACGGCCCTCGGTCGTTCCCAGGACCGCCGCGTCGTCGCCGATCCACACCTGCCCGGCCGGTGGGCCCGGCAGCCGGCGGCGCAATCGTTCGATGGCGACGAACTCCCCGCGGTTTCCGCCGCCCGTCTCCGGTCCACCACGAGGCGTGGCACGGGACTTGGGAGAGCGCATCGCCAATGCCTACCATTGGAGGTACTCGAACGAATGCGGGGCTCCTGCTGGCCGCGTCCGGAGGCCGACATGGCCCCGGGCCGGCTTGGCGCAAGGTCCGCCCGCCCAGGCAGAGAGGACACCTCCCGACCATGCCGCCCACCGCCAATCGCAAGCTCCTCGCCTGGGTCGAGGAAGTGGCCGCTCTCACCGCGGCCGACGAGGTGCACTGGTGCGACGGCAGCGAGGCCGAGTACGACCGGCTGTGTCAGATGCTCGTCGACAACGGGACCTTCACGCGGCTCTCGCAAGCCAAGAGGCCCAACAGCTATTGGGCCCGCTCCGACCCCGGCGACGTGGCGCGCGTCGAAGACCGCACCTTCATCTGCTCCAAGAGCGAGGACGACGCCGGCCCGACCAACAACTGGCGCGACCCCGACGAGATGCGCGCCACGCTCACGGAGTTGTTCACGGGCTCGATGCGGGGCCGCACCCTGTACGTCGTGCCGTTCTCGATGGGACCGCTCGGGTCGCCCATCGCCCACATCGGGGTGGAGATCACCGACTCTCCGTACGTCGTGGTCTCGATGCGGACGATGACGCGCATGGGGACCGGGGCGCTCGAGGTGCTCGGCACCGACGGCGAGTTCGTTCCCTGCCTGCATTCGGTGGGGTATCCACTCGATCCCGGCCAGGCGGACGTGCCGTGGCCGTGTGACGCCGAGAGGAAGTACATCGTCCACTTCCCCGAGACACGCGAGATCTGGTCCTACGGATCGGGCTACGGAGGCAACGCATTGCTGGGGAAGAAATGCTTCGCCCTGCGCATCGCGTCGGCCATGGCGCGCGACGACCACTGGCTCGCCGAGCACATGCTCATCCTCAAGCTCACCTCTCCCGAGGGTGACGTTCGCTACGTGACCGGTGCGTTCCCCTCGGCGTGCGGCAAGACGAATCTGGCCATGCTCGTCCCCACGATCCCGGGTTGGAAGGTCGAGACCATCGGCGACGACATCTGCTGGATGAAGTTCGGGGAGGACGGCCGCCTCTACGCCATCAACCCGGAGGCGGGATTCTTCGGGGTGGCGCCGGGGACGGGCATGAAGACCAATCCCAACGCCATGGAGACGATGCGAAGCAACGGCATCTTCACGAACACCGCTCTGACCGATGACGGCGACGTGTGGTGGGAGGGGATGACCGACACGCCACCTGCGCACCTCATCGACTGGCGCGGCCAGGACTGGACCCCCGAGTCCAAGACTCCGGCCGCCCATCCCAACGCTCGCTTCACCGTGCCGGCCCAACAGAACCCGGTGTGTGCGCCGGAATGGGAGGACCCTCGGGGCGTGCCCATCTCCGCCATCCTCTTCGGGGGTCGTCGCGGTTCAGTGGTGCCACTGGTCACCGAGTCCTTCGACTGGGCCCACGGGGTGTTCCTCGGGTCCATCCTCTCGTCGGAGACGACCGCCGCCGCGGCCGGCGCCGTCGGCAACCTGCGGCGCGACCCCTTCGCCATGCTTCCGTTCTGCGGGTACAACATGGCCGACTATTTCGCGCACTGGCTCCGTATCGGCAAGTCGACCGACGCCGCCAACCTGCCCCGTATCTACTACGTGAACTGGTTCCGCAAGGACGCCGACGGGCGCTTCCTGTGGCCGGGATTCGGCGAGAACTCACGCGTGCTCGCCTGGATCGTGCAACGCACGGCTGGAAAGGCCGAGGCCGCGGCGACACCCATCGGCAACGTCCCCGCTCCGGGTGAGCTCGACACAGACGGGCTCGCCGTGTCAGACGGTGACGTGGCAGAGCTCTTGCGAGTGGACGCCGACGAGTGGCGTCACGAGGTTCCTCTCATCGCGGAGTTCTACGCCCGCTTCGGAGAACGGCTCCCGGTGGAGCTCGGCGAGCAGCTCGACGCTCTGGAGCGCCGCCTGACCTGATCGTCAGGGCGTCACCCATCGGTGACGAAGGGCGCGTCGGCTCGTCAGGTACGACAAGCCCGTGACAGCCGCAACCGCGGCGATCACCACGTCACCGGCCACGAGCGGCAGGTTGATCACCACCGGCAAGAACGCACCGATCACCCACACGAGTTGCAACCGCGTCTCGAATCGGGCAAACGCACGGCCTTGTGCTGCGGTCGGGACATAGCGCTGCACCAGTGCGTCGAACGCGGGCTTGCTCGCCGCACTGGCGACGCCGATGACGAACGCCAGAAGGGCCTGGATGGCGATGCCGCCCACCACCCCAACCAGGGCGGCGGCGAGCGCCACCGACCAGATCGACACCGCCAGCATGGAGGGCTCGCTCAGCACCTTGCGCACCCGGGGGACGAGCACCACCCCGACCAGGGCACCTCCCACCGACGAAGCCAGCATGAATCCGTACCACCCGGCGTTGTTGCCGTTGCGGTGCAGCGAGAAGGCGAGCAAGAAGGTCAGGAACCCCACCAGGCCTCGCAGGATCGACATCGCCGACAAGGCCAGGATGACCTCGGGATGCGTGTTGGCACGCGGGCCGAGAGCCCCCATAGGGGTGTCCTCGTTCCAGGCGTCCTGCGCGTCGGCCACGACCGGGACCTGTCCCGGTGCGAGGTCCTCCCCTCGCGACGCGCGCAGCGACCGGCCCACGGGCAGTCGCAGGGCGACGACGGTCCCGACGACGAACACCACCATGTCCAGGCGCAGCACCCAGGACCCGCCCAAGAGCTCGAGCACCCCGATGGCCGGGATCGACGCGGCCAGACTTGTCAGCGACGCCAGCAAGCCCAGTCGCGCGTTGGCCGTGGCCAATTCGTCGCCACCGGGTCGCTCCGAGGCGGCCACCACCAAGGGCACGAGCGAGCCCTTGGTGACCAGGTACACCTTGGACAGCACGAGCATGATGAATGCCAGCGGGTACAGCAGGGGGCCCTGGAGGTTGTTCGCCAGAACCAGGCTCACCCCCGCTCGGAAGGCGGTCGACACCACCACCGTGGCCCGCCGGGCGCCGCGGCTGCGGTCGATGATCGGCCCGAGCAGGGGCGCCACCACCGCGAATGGCGCCATGGTGAGCAACAGGTAGAGGATCACCTTGCCCCGGGCCTCGTTGGTGGAGACCTTGAAGAACAACGAGCTCGCCAGTGACACCGTAAGCAGGGCGTCTCCGGCGGTGAGCACCACGTGGGTCAGGGCCAGGCGGCCGAACGGGGTCTTCTGGTCGAGGAGGGCTGCCAAGGCATCGCGCACCTGACGCGCGATACGGGTCGACGCCTCACGCCCTCGACCTGGCACAGGGCCAGACTACGGCCAGGTGACGACGTCCATGGCACCACTACCATGACGAAAGACCCGGAGCTCCCGTCGGGTCGGCTCGAGGGAGGGGACGACGATGGCGGTAACCGCATACGTGCTGATCCAGACCGAGGTCGGCAAAGCAGCACACGTCGCGCAGCAGGTACGCGGCATCGACGGCGTGGTCTCGGCCGAGGACGTCACCGGCCCCTACGACGTGATCGTGCGGACCGAGGCGGCTTCGGTCGACGACCTCGGGCGCATGGTGGTGAGCCACATCCAGCTCATCGAGGGCATCACCCGCACCGTGACCTGCCCGGTGGTCAACCTCTGAGGCCGGTCAACCTCTGAGGCCGGTCATCCTCTGAGGCCGGTCAACCTCTGAGGCCGGTCAACCTCTGAGGCGGGCGAACCTCTGACGCCTCGCTCGGGAACGGCCGCCGGCGGGGCTCAGTCGACGGCGCCGGCCTCGCGCAAGGTCGCGATCCGACCCTCGTCCACGCCCCACGACTGCAGGGCCTCCTCGGCGTCTGCGCCGGCCACCGACGGCGGCTTGTGCACGGCGGCCGGTGTCCGACTGAACCGTGGCACGGGGCCGGGCTGGACCACGCCCTCGACCTCGACGAAGGTCTGACGGTGCACGTTGTGCGGGTTCGTGTGTGCCTCCCACGGTGACAACACCGGCGCACCACAGGCGTCCTTCCCGGCGAAGGCCTCGGCCCATGCGTCGCGTGTCCGGGTGCGGAAGATCGCCGCGAAGCGCTCTTTCATGGCGGCCCATTGGTCGCGATCGTTCTGGGCGGGGAGTTGGTCGGCTTCGAGCCCCAGGACCTTCAGCAACTCGGCGTAGAACTGCGGCTCGATGGCACCCACCGAGAACCACTTGCCGTCACTGGTGTCATACACCTCGTAGAAGGGCGCGCCCGTGTCGAGGATGTTCACACCTCGCCCCTCGGTCCACAGCCCCAGTTGGCGGAACGCGAACGTCATGGTCATGAGCGAAGCGGCTCCGTCGACCATCGCGGCGTCGACGACTTGGCCCTCGCCCGAGCGTTGCGCCTCGAGCATCGCCGCGCACATTCCGAAGGCGAGCAACATCCCGCCGCCACCGAAGTCCCCCACCAGGTTGAGCGGCGGGACAGGTCGTTCCCCGGCACGGCCGATGGGCCAAAGGGCTCCGGCCAGCGCGATGTAGTTGATGTCGTGTCCCGCCGTTGACGCCAGCGGGCCGTCCTGGCCCCACCCCGTCATTCGCCCGTACACGAGCCGGGGATTGCGTTGCATGCACTCGTCGGGCCCGATGCCCAGCCGCTCGGCCACCCCCGGACGCCACCCCTCGACGAGGCCGTCGGCCTGGGCGACGAGATCGAGGACCAGGCGTACCCCCTCGGCGTGCTTGAGGTTCACCGCCACCGACGGCCGACTGCGGTTGAGCAGGTCCCAATGCGGCCCGGCCGCGGGGGGCGGAGGGTTTCCCGTGGCTCGGTCGACTCGGAGCACGTCGGCTCCGGCGTCGGCCAGGAGCATGCAGGTGTAGGGCCCCGGCCCGATTCCCGCCAGCTCGACGACGCGGATCCCCTCCAGCGGGCCGCTCACCGGCGCGAGCCCTGGGGCGCCTTACCGGCATTGGCGACAATCGCTGCGACCACGTCGGGCTGTGCCGCGGGCGGGATCTCATGGCCCATGTCGGGGATCACGAGCAGCTGCGCTCCGGGTATGGCGCGCGCCGTGGCCTCGCCACCATCGAGCGGGACCAGCGTGTCGACATCACCGTGGATCACGACGGTGGGCGCGGTCACAGCACCGAGCGCGGCGGTGCGGTCGCCCGACGCCACCATGGCCATGATCTGACGAGCCGTCCCGGCCGGGTCGAGGCCCCGGTCGAAGAACCGTTCGAAACGTGACCGGCGCCATGCCTCGTCGACGAGGGCCCGGCGCGACCCGATCACCTCACTGTTGGCGAGCTCGGTGGCGACATAGGTGGCGCGGTCCGCGGCCGGGCGCTGCATCACGACCGCCATGGCCTCGGCCGTCGGCCGACCGACGTCATCGGCGCCGGTGCTCGACATGATGGAGCACAGACTGCGCACCCGAGACGGATGCCCGATGGCGAGCGTCTGCGCGATCATGCCGCCCATGGAGGTTCCGACGATGTGGCCGTCCTCGATGCGCAGCGCATCGAGGAGGCCGGCGGTGTCGTCTGCCATGTCCTCGAGCGTGTAGGCGACGGCGTCGCGTCCACCTGCGCGCGCCGCCACGAGGTCGAAAGGCGGCCCATCGCTCAGGTGGGAGGACAAGCCTGCGTCGCGATTGTCGAACCGCAGCACCCGGAAGCCCTCGTCGACCAGGAGCGCACAGAAGGCGTCGTCCCACCCGATGAGCTGGCGACCGAGGCCGGCGACGAGGACGACCACGGGGTCTTGGGGTGACCCGAGCAGCTCGTAGCACAGCTCGATGCCCGTCTCGACGTTGGTTCGCTCCATGCCCGGATGCTGGCCCCGTCGGCCCTCGGGGGTCAAACCGGTCGTGTCATGCTGTCGCCACGATGGCCGATCTCAACCCGTCCCCGGACGTCGCCCCGGCGCGGGCCTACAGCCCGGGACGGGTCAATCTCATCGGCGACCACACCGACTACAACGACGGCGTCGCCCTGCCCATGGCCGTCGACCTCGGCACCACGGTGACGTTCCTCCCCCACGACGGAGAGCGCATCGTGCTGCGGTCCTCACACGACCCCGAGCCCGCCGACGTCGACGCGCACGTCCCCCTCGACACGGGGGTGCTGGGGTCCATCGAGCCGCGCTGGGCCCGCTACGTGGCCGCCATCTCGTCCGCCGTTCGACCCCCCTCGGGGGGGACCGGCACGGTGCTCACCACACTCCCCGTCGGGGCGGGACTGGCCTCGAGCGCGGCACTCGAGGTGGCTCTCGCCCTCGCGCTCGGATGCGGGGCCGATCCCTTGAGCTTGGCGCGGACCTGTCAGTACGCCGAGCAGGCCGCCACGGGAGTCCCGACGGGGATCATGGACCAGCTGGTGGTGAGCGCGGCGACCGAGGGTCGTGCCCTGTTGATCGACTTCGCCGATCTGGCCATGCAACCCGTGGAGATACCCGGCGGCGCGGAGATCGTGGTCGTCCACTCGGGCGAGACTCGCTCGCTCGACCGTTCTGCGTACGCGCAACGCCGCGCCGAATGCGAGGTGGCCGCCAGGGGGCTCGGGCCACTCGGTCGGGTCGACCCTCAGGTGGCGGCGGCGATCCCCGATCCGCTCCTGCGACGCCGGGCGCGCCACGTGGCCAGTGAGTGCGAGCGGGTGCGCTCGTTCACCGCCGCGTTGCGGTGCGGCGATCTGTCCGAAGCGGGGAGCATCATGTCGGCGAGCCATGCCAGCCTGGCACTCGATTTCGAGGTGTCGACCCCGGGGCTCGACTCGTTGGTGGAGATGCTGGTGCGGCGACCGGGGGTCTTCGGGGCGCGTCTGACCGGGGCCGGGTTCGGCGGGTGTGTCGTCGCTCTCACCGAGCCAGGAGCACTCGATGTTGACGCGTTTCGGACACCGGCGTGGCGGGTCCGAGCGGCGCGCGGTGCCCACCTCGTCGCCGACACGTGATCCTCCCCGACCCGGATGCGCCGAACCGCAGCGGCCCGTCACAACCGGTCGAGCAACTCCGCCTTTTTGAGGGCGAACTCCGCGTCGGTGACGATGCCCCGGCGCCGTAGTTCGTCGAGCTGCATCAGGCGCTCGGCCACAGACTCGTCCCCGGGTGCAGGGCGGGGTATCCGTGCGATGCCCGAGGGCGGAGTGTCGTCGGTCGTGACTTGTCTCATCCCCCGGGGAACCGTCGGCACCGCACCGTCGAACAGGTCTCGCACGGGCCCGGCCGCCACGGGGACTCCGGCCCGATGGCGCAGGGCATCGATCTGCTCGGTGATGATGCTCTGCACCGCCGAGGGACGAGGCACGCGGTCGAAGACCACGACACCGGTCTCCCCGCCCATCTCGACATGGAGTTCGCCTGTCCGCAGGATGCGATCGAGGATGCCCTGGTGGTACGAGAGTTGGTTGACCCGCTCGAGCCGGAGCTCGAGCCCGGTGCGACCGAAGACGCCCGATCGCTGCACGATCCGGGTCGTGGTCACGACCAGGCTGGTCGCGAACCAGCGAACGAGTCTGCCCACCAACCACAGCGCCGAGCACGCCACCAGGATGAGCAGCACGTACAGAACAGCGGGAGGAGCATTGGAGAAGGACACCATCACCGCGATGGAGAGCGCCACGACGGCCACCGCGGTCACGAGCGGCTTGCCGAGAAACGCCCAGTGGGGCCGGATCTCGACGACGACTTCTTCGTCCTCGGTGAGCAACCGGCGGGGAAAAGGCATGCTCCACCAGGATATCCCCGCCTCCTCGGTGTCAGGGGCATACGCGCCGACCGGGGAGCGGGGGCCGCTGCGGTCAGGCCAGCTTGCCGGCGATGCCGCCTGCGCCGCGTAACACCGTGCCGTCGGCGCCCGCCGAGCTGTAGCGGGCGGAGGGACGACCGAGCGCCTCGCCGATGAGCGCGTCGAGCAGGTCGATGAACGGGAGCACGGGGTCGACCCACAGATAGCGCGCCAGCGACCCCGGAACGGTGTTGACCTCGTTCACGAACAGCGACTCCCCGTCGGACAGGAAGTCGATGCGCGCCACACCCCTGACGTCGGCCAGCCCGAGCACGGAATGCGCCGCGTCGCGCAACGCTGCCGCGAGGGTCGGGGGAAGTTCGGCCGGGAGCTGACGCGGAGCACTCGCCATTCCCTCCCCACCCACGTACTTGTCCGCATACCCGAGGATCTCCGCCGCGGCGGTCGAGCGCAGCGGTCGTTCGATCGCGGAGAGCTCGGGCCCGGGCCACGTGCGCGCCGCCACGTTGAGGTCGAAGAGATCCTCGCGATAGGGCTCCACGACGGCACCGGCTCGGAGATGGGCGTTGGCGTCGAGTCGAGCACGTGCCGTGTCGAGGTCGGCCACCACCTCCACCCCGATCGACGACCCACCGAAGCGGGGCTTCACGATGTACGGGCCCGGGAATCCGATCCCCCCGCTCCCACCTGCCCCGGTCCCCTCCGCGCCCTTGTGCAGCAACACCCTGGGCAGCACGGGCAGACCGGCTGTTCGCGCCACCCCTGCGAACGCCAGCTTGTCCATCCCCAACGCGGCGCCGGCCACACCGGGACCCGTATAGGCCACGCCGACGAGATCGAGCGCGGCCTGCAGTGTGCCGTCCTCGCCCGGGCCGCCGTGACAGCAATTCACCACGACGTCCAGCTCCAGGGGCCGCGTCCGACCGAGACGCCCGGCGCCCGCCACGAAGCCCGCCCCCTCGACCCCGGTGACGAGCTGCAACGACTGCGCCCCGCGTGGAACCCCGTCGATGAAGTCGACAGCCTCGAGCGACGCGTCGACACGAAACCATTCCCCCGTCTTGGTCCAGTACAGCCCGATGACGTCGCGCCGCGCTTCCTCCAGCGCTCGGGCCGCCTGCAGGCCCGTCAGGATGCTCACGTCGTGCTCCGGGGAAGGCCCCCCGAAGGCGACCGCGACCTTGGCGGTGGTGACGTTCAACAGTCGTACTCCCGAGCTCGGTGGAATCGCCCGGCGCCATGACGAAGTGGTCCGGAGCCGCTCAAGGGTAGTGGTCGGGGAGGTCGTTCTCGTACAGCACGACATCGCCCGGGTCGAGGTGCTCGCGCACCCATTGGGTCGCTTCCGGACGGGTCCGCACCACCACGATCCGGGGAGGACCGGTTCCCGTCGAGGGCTGTCGGGCACCTCGCAGCAGGGTCCGGCGGTTGGTGCGCCCCACCACCACCAGGTCGGTGGCCACCTCCGCCACCTCCGCACCGAAACCGGTGTTCTCCTTGGCCTGCAGGGGCCCGAGCTCGACCATCCCCGGCGTGACCACGACGCGCCGCGTGGCGTCTGTCCCCAGCCGTCTGAGCGTCGCCAGAGCGGCGCGCGCACCGGCCGGGTTGGCGTTGTAGGTGTCGTCGAGCACCACGACACCTTCGGTTCCGAGCGTCTGCTCCAGACGATGCGGGGCCCCGGGCAGGGTCGGCAGTCGCCGGACGACGTCGGCGGCGGGAACACCGAGTTCGAGTGCTACTGCGATGGCTGCGGCGACGTTGCCCGGTCGGGCGTCGACCGGCACGGCGCGCGCCATCTCCTCCCCTCGGACGTGCACGGTCAGTGCGCCGCGCTCTTCGACCACGCACACATCCGCGCTCGTGTCGAGCGCCGACACCCGCCACACCCGTGTCCCGAGTCCTGCACGCGTCTCGGCCAGCGCGGCCAGCCGCTCATCGTCGATCACGAGCACCGCGCACGGCGCATCCTGGAGGATCTCCGCCTTCGCCTCGAGCACGCGGTCCTCGGACCGGAATCGCTCCAGGTGCACGGGTCCGACCGCGGTGATCACGGAAACGTCAGGCCGGATCCACGAGCACAGCTCGGCGATCTCCCCCCGACCGTAGGTGCCCATCTCGGCTACGAAGACCTCTGTGCCGTCGGCCAGGTGCTCGTTGACGGCTCGGGCCAACCCGGCCCGGTTGTTGAAGCTGGCGGGGCTGGCGACCACAGACCGGGCGCCCCCGACGAGGTGAGCGACGTATCCCTTGGTGCTCGTCTTTCCGAACGAGCCCGTGATGGCCACCACGGTGGGAGCCACGCGGCGCAGACGCGCCGCGGCGCGCGACACGTGGACGCGGGCAAGCCGCCGCTCGATGGGGGCCGTGACGGCACAGGCCAGGTCGACCAGGGCCGGCACCGCCAGGGCCGCCCCGGCCGCCGTCACCGGCCCCTGGCCGGCGATGGCCCCACCCGCCACCGCCGCGATCTCGATGCCCATCCAGACCAGCGCCAGGGTGCGCAACCGCCGTGTCCACACCAACGGCGCCGTCCGCCCCCGCCATGACAAGCCGATCGGCCCCGCGGCGACAACGGCGGCGGTGGCGAAGGCGCACGCGGGCCAACGCGACGAGAGCAGGAGCCCGGCGATGGCCACGACGAGGCCGGCCAGATTCAGGGGGCCCGAGGTCCACCACCGCAGGGCGAAGCGCGACGTGGCGTCGACCAGATAGTGCTCGCGCTGTGCCACCCGGAGCCATCGCGGCCCGGCGACCGCGATCGACACCGCGCACGCGACCACGACGGCGGTACGCACGATCATGCGCGGCTCGCCAACGCTCGTGCGACCGCGGCACGCAACTCGACGGGTGCACTCAGGGGCACGAGATGGCCGGCACCGGGACACACCGTGAGGTGAGCCTGCGGGACGGCGCGCACCAGCGCCCGAGCGGTCTCCACCGGCACGTCGGTGTCGTCGTCACCCCACACGAGCTCGACCGGACAGGCCAGCGCGGACAGGGCGTCGTCGTAGCGCTCGTTCACCAGGCGCACTAGGACGTCGCGCATGACGCCCTGCGCGGCGCGGTAGTCGGCCGAGCCATAGCGCCGGCGGGCCCGGTCCATCCGGGCCTCGTTCACCAGATGCGCCCGGCGCAGGGCCCGCACCGCCCGGTAGCCGGCCGGCGGCCGGCGGGAGCGGCCGGGCCGGGGGACGAGCGGCGCTCCGCTCAGCACGAGGGCGCTCACCAGCTCGGGGCGCGCCGCCGCCAGGCGCACCGCGATCCGGCCCCCGAGCGAGTGACCGACGACTACGAGCCCCGGCCCGGGGCCCGGGCCTAGCGCCTCCTCGAGCAGCGGGGCCACCGCCTCGGCGTACTCCGTCGATCCCCAGGGACCAGGGGGCGCCGGGGTTGCCCCGAAGCCCGGGAGGTCGGGGGCGAGGGTGGACAGGGGCCCAGCAGGTGCGGAAGGGCCGAGGGAGGCGGCGAAATCGGCGTGGGTGCGGCACCAACCGTGGAGCGCGACCACCATCGGGGACCCCTCTCCCCATGTCTCGCCGTACAACGTCCCCCCGGCGAGCGACCGCAGCACCTCGGGGAGGCTACCTCCGAGGCTCCGGGCCTCGGCCCATCCCCTCCTGCGTCCCCTCCCCCATCCCTCGCGCCGATACACCCCGCCGATACGGTCGCCTCGGTGCCCAGCTCCACGCTCAGCGTCGCCGGCTCGTCGGAGTTGATGCGCGGGCTGACCGAGGCCCAACGGCAGGCGGTGATGTCCTGCGACGCCCCGCTGTGCGTGCTCGCCGCGGCAGGGTCCGGCAAGACGACGGTCCTGGCACGACGGGTGGCGCGGCGCATCCTCGACGGGTCGGCCCGGCCCGAGCACACCCTGGTCGTGACCTTCACCCGCAAAGCAGCGCGCGAACTACGCGAGCGCCTCGGAAGGCTCGAGGTTCCGCGTGGTCTGTCGGCCGGCACCTTCCACGCTTTGGCTTTCGCTCAGCTGCGCCGCCACTGGACGGACCGGGAGCTGCGGCCTCCGGTGGTGATGGACGATCCGGCGCGTGTCGTGCGCAGCGTTCTCGGCCCTCGGTTCTCGAGCAAGCCGGCGCACGCCGTTGCCGTGCTCGCGGAGTTGCATTGGGCGCAGGTGAGCATGCTCGGGCCCGCGGACTACGCCGCGGCTGCGCTCGCCAACGGTCGCGACACGCTGCTCGACCTCTCCCACGGCGACTTCGGCGAGATCTACGGCGCGTATGTCGACGAGAAGCGACGACGGAACGTGCTTGACCTCGACGATCTCGTGACGAGGTGCGCAACGCTTCTCGAACAGGACGACGTCGCGGCCGCCGCCCAGCGGTGGCGCATCCGTCACGTCTTTGTGGATGAGTTCCAAGACGTCAACCCGGCTCAGTGGCGCCTCCTAAAGGCGTGGCTCGGAGAAGGGACCGACATCTTCGTGGTGGGCGACCCCCGACAGGCCATCTACGCGTGGAACGGTGCCGATCCCACACTCCTCGATCGCCTCCCCGAGCTCCTGCCCGGGACCACGGTCCTGCGCCTCGACGACAACCACCGGTCCACGCCCCAGGTGGTCGAAGCGGCGAGGGCGGTGCTCGGTGCCGATCCGGGCCAGGCGTCGCGCCCCGACGGGCCGAGCCCGGTCGTCGAAGGTTTCGACGACGACGACGACGAGGCCGCCGCGGTGGCGCGGTGGCTCCGCCGTGCCCATCGACCCGGACGGCCCTGGTCCCATCTGGCGGTGCTGGCTCGCACCAACGCTCGTCTCGATCCCGTTGCCCGGGCCCTGGAGCGCGCCGGCATCCCCCACCAGACCGGTGGAGGGGCCAAGGCTGCGGCGGACGCTCGACGGGCGCTGGCCGAGCTCCGCCGCGCCCCGAAGTCCCGGCACCTGCGCAGCGCGCTGGCCGAGCTCGTCATGACCCGCCAGGCTCGAGGCGACGACGAGGCCCACGCGTCGGGGAACGCGGGCACCCTCGCGTCGGACGGTGCGCTTCCCCGGGCTCTCGCTCAGCTCGCCGACGAGCACGCCCTCGAATTCCCCGACGCCACCGTGGGCGAGTTCCTCGATTGGGTGGTCGCCGGCGGGGACGGCGCCATGGAGCTCGACCCCGTGGACGGTGTCGAGCTGTCCACGTTCCATCGTGCCAAGGGCCTGGAATGGCCGGCCGTGGCCGTCATCGGGCTCGAGGACGGCATGGTGCCCATCGCCTACGCGACGACACCTCAGGCGGTCGCCGAGGAGCGCCGACTCCTCTACGTCGCGCTCACCCGGGCCGAGGACGAATTGTGGTGTTCGTGGGCCCGCACGCGCCGGGCCGGGGATCGAACATGGCGCTGTGACCCTTCCCCCCTCCTGGCCGCCGTGGAAGAAGCGAGCCGGGACAACGGTCCCGCCCCCGACGCCCGACAGCTCTCGTCACGGATCGCGTCCCTGCGGACGATGCTGCCCGAGCCGACCGACCGAGCCAGCTGAGTCCGGTTACGACTCCATGTCGATGTCGACGAGGACCGGCGCATGGTCCGAGGGCTGCTTGCCCTTGCGGGCGTTGCGGTCGACGAGTGCGAACGTGACGGCGTCGGCAAGCGGACGGCTGACCAAGACGAGGTCGATCCGCAGTCCCATGTGCTTGTGGAAATTCCCGGCGCGGTAGTCCCACCACGTGAACAGCTGGTCCTGGGGGTAACACAGCCGGAACGCGTCGACGAGGCCCCACTCCTCCAGGGCCTGGAGACGCTGACGCTCGGGAGCGGTGACATGCGTCGCCCCCGCCAGGGCGGCCGGGTCCCAGACGTCTCGATCCTCGGGCGCCACGTTGAAGTCCCCGCACACCGCCACCTTGTCGGTGGGCTTGGCGGTGCGCTCCAGATAGGCGAGCAACTCGCCGTACCAGGCCAGCTTGGCCTCGTAGTGCTCGCTGGCGACCTCTCGGCCGTTGGGCACGTAGACGCTGTGCACCCGGACCCCGGCACACGTGGCCGCCACCAGGCGCGCGCCCTGGTCGTCGGCGGGCCCCCCGAATCCCCTGACCACGTCGTCGAGGCCCACGCGGCTCACCACCGCCACGCCGTTCCACCGCCCGTCCCCGTGCGAAGCCGACTCGTAGCCGAGCGCTGAGAACGCCATGGTGGGGAACGCCGCGTCGGCGAGCTTGGTCTCCTGCATGCACAGCACATCGGGGCGCGCGTAGTCGATCCACTCCTCCACGCGGGCCAGGCGGGCGTTGAGCGAGTTGACGTTCCAGGTGGCGATGCGCACGTCGGCCCTTCGGGCTCAGCTGTCCACGATGACGAAGAGCAGGTCGGCCTCACAGGCCAGCTCGCCGCCCACCGAGGCGCGACCCTTGCCGGTGCCGGCCCGGGCCGAGAGCCTTCCGAGGGTCACTTCGAGGTCGAGCACCTCGCCCGGCACCACCTGGCGGCGGAACCGGGCCTTGTCGATGCCCCCGAACAGGGGGAGCCGTCCCGCGAACCGCTCGTCGGAGAGCACGGCGATGCCTCCCAGCTGCGCCAGGGACTCCACCATCAGCACTCCCGGAAGGGTCGGCCGGCCCGGGAAGTGCCCGGCGAAGAAGGCTTCGTCACCACGCAGGTGCCAGCGTCCCCGGGCGCGTTGGCCCGGGTCGAGCTCGGTGACCTCGTCCACCAACAGGAACGGGGGCCGGTGTGGCAGGACGTCCTCGGGTCGCACGGGTGGCGGCACGGGCGCCGAGGTTATCGGCCCCGGGATCGGCGTCGAAGAACGAGCCGGCTTACGGGTACCCGGTACAGGCGGCCGTGTTCGGCGAGCCCGTCGCCAGTTGGCAGCTTCCTGCCGACACGGTGAACGATGCGAAGCCCCATTCCGAGGTACCCGGGTTCAGGTAGTAAGGCGGCGACAGGTACACGAGCCGCGGGTCGTACACGTAGTTCTTGGCATACCCGGTCGCGATAACAGTGCCGTTCACCTGGGTTCCCGGGTTTCCCGTCGCGTAGTTGGCATTGGCGGTGAAGCTGTTCACCGACAGCGTGGTGGCACCATTGGCCGCAGCAGCCGACAGGGTCACGACCTGTGTCGTCCCCCCCGTCCCGATGGTGAACGTGTCGCCCGCGTCCGCAGCCTGAGAGAGGGACTGGACGCTTAGCGACGTGTAGGTACTCCCGCTCACGAGCGCAGAGGTGAGCTTCGTTGACACAGTGTTAAACGTCCCGACCGGCCCTCGCCAGTCCTGGTCGATGGTGCCGTACATGGTCAGCGCCCCTTCCGGGCTCCCGGACGTGTAGTTGTTGACCAGGAACGAGTGGTTGAGCGCCAGGATCACGGCGTCGATGTAGGGGCTCGACAGATCGCAGTTGACCGCGCCCGAGCCGACGGTGCTTGGGCAATTGATCACGCCGCCGCCGACCGGATGGTTGATCTCCACGTAGTTGTCCGCCACCAGGCCGAGGACGTCGGTGGACGGCGCCGCTGGCGAGGCCGTGCATTGGCCACTGACCAGCGGGACGTCGGCGTAGCAGATGTCACCGTCGATCACGATGTTGTTCGCGGAGCCGATCGTCATGGGCGAATTCACGGTTCCCTGCACGATGGCGTCACCGGCCGTCACGCCCCCCCCGCCCGTCTCTCCCGCGTTGGACAGCGGGTTGTAGACCTGGCCGTTGCATTTGGTCGTGCCGCCATTGTTGGTGATCGACTGGCACGTCTCCACGTAGATCACACCGTTGGCCGGGACGGGGACGGTCGTCGCCGGCGCCACCGGCAGGCAGGAGTTGGCGGTGTTGGCAGCGTCGTTCAGTGCATCGTTGGACGAGCCGCCGCCCGCTGGGGGTGGCCCTGTGGGCGTGTCCGGGCTCGTCACCGTCATGTTGGAGCCGTTGATCACGATGGTGGTGGGCCCCTCGTACAGACAGCCGTCGAGCGATGCCTGGGTCGTGAGCGCGGAGTTGTCGCTCGGGATGGGCTCGATGCCGACGTTGTCCTGCTGTGTCCCTGAGATCGACGGGGCGCCCGAGCACCCGTTGCCCTCCACGTACATCTCGGTGGGGTCAGCTGTCTCCACGTTCTGGAACGATGGGCTCCCGCACACGAAGATCGTGTCGTTCACGAACAGGTTGCCGGTCAGCGAGTCGGCATCGATGAAGTCGAGGATCTCGCAGTTGTTCCCCAGGGCGTTGGGGTTGGGCGTCCAGAAGTAATCGCACGTCGGCGTGCCCTGGTTCCCGTACTGGTTGACGACGGCGGGGTCGACCTGGTCGTAATTGATCCACAGCACGTTCAGGAGGAAACCGTTGAGCGGCTGCAGCGTGACCACGGCGGACTGGTAGTTGTAGTCGTTGGCATAGCCGGCCGCACCGACGATGTTGATACTGAGATTGCCGGTCGAGACGTTGATGACCGGGTTGTCGATCAGGAACCAGGCCGGAGGTCCGTTGGCGGCGCCGCTCCCGGGCACCGGGTTCCATGTCCCGAAGGTGAGCGCGCTGCAGACGCTCGACGCCCCCGTGAGAGTCGAGGTACCCACCGTGGTGCCCGACCCGTTGACGAACTTCGCGCTACAGGCGGCGAAGTCGGCGTTGGCGTTCACGGCGTACTGGTACTCGTCGAGGCCCGACACCATGGCCCGGTAGGACTGGTGCTGGATCACGTCCTTGCTGACGATGGGGAATTGCTGGAAGGTGTTCTGGACGAGCACGACCGTCCCCAGGGAGAGGACGAGGATGATGCCCAGCACGACGGGCATCGTCTGACCGCCCTCACCGCGCCGCGACGTCATACGCAGCTTGCGAGCTGATTTCACCATTGCCCCCCGGGGCTCGACCTGCCGGTGCTTCATCATCCGACCGTTGCGCTGTAGTTGGGCGAGAAGAGGTACGCGAGTGACTGGTACCCGGTGGGCTGACCTCCGGGCTGCTTGGTGGCCTGCAGGTTCAAGGCGACGGCCTCGATCTCGCCCAATTGGGTGGTGGAACACGTGCTGTCGTAGACCGACACGCCCGGATTCACACTGCCGGTGAGAGCACTCACCGGGATGCTGGTGGCGGTGCCGGTGCCGGTGACAGTCACGTTCTGCGCGGTCGCACCGGTCCCGACGACGATGGTGTCACCGATTGCCACGGGTTGCGGCAACGCGTTCACGTGCAATGTCGTGCCCGAACTGGTCGACGAAACGGTGGTCGGGATCGTGTTCGGCACCGTGGTCAGCGCACTGTCGTACACCGCCGTGCCCGAGCTGGCGCTGGCCGTGAGGGCACTCACACTGATCGTCGACGTCCCCGCCGCCGCGGCGGCGGTGGCGGTCACGGTCTGGGCAGTCGGGCCTGCGCCGAGAAACAGGGTGTCGCCGATCGACACGGCCGCCGGCAACGAGCCGGTGTGGAGCGTGGTCGCCCCGTTGTTGGCGTTGGAGGAGAGTGATGTCGTGGCCGATCCGGGGGGAGGTCCGGCGCACACCTCGCCGCCTTCGAGCGTGTACGTGAACACGGGACTCCCCGCCGTGCCGTTGGTGAGGTTGTTGATGAGGAGGAACGACTGGGTGTTGGCTCCGTACGTGCACGCCGTCCCCGACGTCCCCGTGATGGGACAGCTGTTGGCGTTGGCGACATACAGGTTGACTCCGAAGGTTCGCGCCGTTCCCACCGTGGACACCTGCATCACCAGCTTCTCGGGCCCGGTGGCCTTTCCGGTGTTGGCGTAGAACGTGGTGCTGTTGGCGTTGGCCGTGAGGAACGGGTTCGTCGTCGACGAGGGCGACACCGCCTCGTGCGCATAGCGGGTCACGACTTCTGAGGCGAGCACCAACTGGTCGACCGACTGGTAGGTGTTCGACACGATGTTGCTCTCTCGGAAGAACACCGGGAGCACCGGGAACGCGGCGGCGAGGACGATCGACATCACCAGGACGGTGATGAGCGTCTCCACCAGCGTGAACCCGGCCTGGCTGGTCTCGGGTCGCCGTGTCATGAACCGCCGCCTCATGACACGACCACCGGCACCGGCGTGCCGAAGGGGTAGAGCGTGCTGTTGTAGGTGACCCCGGTCGTCCCCACCACCATGGCGAACGGGGTGTTGGAGTTGTTGGAGGGGTCGTGCACGGTGACGGTGTAGGTCTGGTTCATGATGGCGGTCTGGGTCGTGTAGCTCGTCGTCGACCCTGTCGTGGTCGGGGTGGCACCGGCCAACGTGAAGACCTCGCCCCCGGTCTTGTCGGCCGACGGACAACCGTCACCGGGTGCGGCGGCGTCGTTGACCGTCGCCGTCGCCGTCGGAGCGGCGGAGAACGCCGCGTTCCCCGTCCGGGTGACGGTGATGGCCAAGGTGTCCAGGCCCGTGATGGACGCCGTGGCGGCGCCCCGGGGCGACAGTGAGAACGGTGTGGGCGCGGCGGGCTGCTCCTGGGTCACGGAGACAACGGTGGTGCAGTCGCCGTACCACACCGTGTAGGGCGCGGTGTAGGGGAAGAGCGAGACCACGGTCGTGCTGCTGCCGTAGGGCACGATGTTGTTCGTCCCCGACGGTTGCAGAACATTGCCGTTGGCCACGCTGATGGGCATGCCCGCCGCCAACGGAGCACCGGCCGAAGGGGTCAACGTGACCGTGCCCGACTCGTCGTATGTGAATGTGGTGTAAGCGGGGAGCCCGGCCGTTCCCACGGTCACCACCACGGGGTTCTGCCCGGTGACCCCCGGTGTCGGGTACTCCTGGTAGTCGATGAACGACGGCCCGCCCGTGGGGCTGGCGAGGCTCACGCTGTACTTGCCCACGGGCTCTTGGAGGTAGACACACCCGTTCTGGTCGGGGTTGTACGTCGACGTTCCCCCCCAGGCGGCGTCGGCGACGGCGGTGCCCGCTACGAACAAGTTCGAGGTGGGGGTGAATGAGCTCACCGAGATCGTCTGGGTCCCGGTGCCTGCCGCTTTGGACGCGCTGGCGGTGACGACCTGCGCCGAGGATCCCGACCCGATGGTGAGCAAGTCACCGTTGGTAACGGGCAATGTCAGACCCGACACCGAGATCGACGTCTTGGCCCCGCCCGCGATGGTGAGGGCGGTGTTCAACGTCGTCACCGGCGTCACCGACACGGGGACGTTGATCAGGTTCGTCGTGTCGGCCGGGGGCTTGTTGGCGTTGGCGCCGTAGATGCGAATGGACAAGAAGCCGTCACCGGGGATCACGGTGCCATAGGGCGGGTCGATGATCGACGTCTCCCCCATGGACTGGCCGTTGCCCCACTTGACGGTCATCGTGGCCCTGATGACCTGGGGCGGGTTCCCCGACGCGCACAGGCTCGGTGTGTTCCCGGTCCCGGCCCACTCGAGATGCGACCACACGGAGAAGTTGATCCCGCCGACGGTCACCGGAGTGGCGGTCAGTAGGACGTCTCTGGAGATGTCGTGCTGGAGCGACGACAACGTGGCGTTGGACGTGATTTCGAGGTACTGCTCGGCGAGCTCGGCGGCCGACACCCTCTGGCGGTTGAAAGCCGCCTGCTGGACGACGTTGTCGACGAGGTACGAGCTCGCGATCAGGACCAGGAGCAACACCGTGAGCGACAAGATGACCTCGAGGAGCCCGAACCCATGTTCTCCACGCCTGGGCCCTCGCCCCACGGTTGCCATCCTTCGTCCTCCCCTCGGTTTGACTCGGGGTGCGCGCCCCTCCCAACGAGAGTCGCGGCCGCTTCGGTCGCGACCCGCGATCCCGGGGTGGTCCCCGCCACGGCGGTGTCGAACCAGGCATGACCGGCGCCTGGCCCTGGACTTCCGGGATCTTGTGTCGTGGCCTTGTCGCCACCGCCCCAAGATCGACACAACTGGCGTCGATCTTGATGACCGGTTGCGAAAAAGTGCCCCGACCTCCGGTAGCCCAGGACCCCGGCGCCGCCGCCCTTCAGGCCCTGGTGGGCCAGGGGTCGTCGTACTCCGCGTTGCTGTAGCGAGCCTGGGAGTTCTTCCAGGACTCAGCGTTGCCCGTGCGCGGTGCCTCCATGATCAAGACGCCTCCGGCGCTGTGGCGGGGCAGGTGAAGGCCGATGCGGCCCAGCGTGTGCTTCAGTTGCATGACGGGTTCCTCGTGTCCTCTTTCGAACCCTCCGGGGCTGGAAGATGGTCCACTGGACCCTTCCGGCTGGAGGCTCCTCGTCCGCTGCTTTCCCGCCCGAAATGTCGGCACTATGCGTGACATCTTGAGATGCTTTGCCACTTATTGTGGCAATAGAGGGTGTAGACGACGGTTGGGTGACTGCAGTGTCTCCAGTGACTCCAGTGACTCAGCGAGCGAGGCGCTGGGGAGCGATCTCCGGCAGCGCCAACTCGGCGCCTCGGCGCGCGGGGTCGAGGGCCACCAAGACGAACTGCCGTTGTTCACCCCGGTCCACGACTTCGCGAGCCCGGCGCGGCGGCGGCGAGGCGAAGCCGGCCAGAGGCACGTAGCACTGCATGCCCCCCACATCGACCATGGCGCCATGCGACACGAACGAGGAGACGGTCCCCTCGACGGTGGAGCCGATCGGGTGTTCGGAGACGAACGTCAGGAATGTCAGAGGGTCGTTGACCGCCGCCGGCGACCCGCCTCGCCGCCGACGACTCGGTTCGGGAGCTTCCGCATCGGCATTAGGGTCCACGGCCTCGACGGTCGCCACGACGATGGCGGCGCGCACGTCGGGCGCGGTGGCACGTCGACCACGACCCCGTCGGCTGCGAGACGGTGGTGGGATGTCGGGCTCGACTCCGTGCGCATCGGGAGCCTTCGGTGCCTTCTGTGCCTTCTGTGCCTTGGCCGTCTCTACTGCGGGCTGCGCTGCCTTTTTCTTCCTGACGGCCTTTTCGGTCTTGGCGGATTTCTCGGCTTTGCCAACCTTGCCGGTCTTGGCTGCCTTGTCCTTCTTGACTGCCTTGTCGGTCTTGTCGGTCTTGTCGGTCTTGTCGGTCTTGGCGGCCTTGGCCGACTTCACGGCTTTGACGGTCTTATCGGCCTTGGCTGCCTTTTGGGTTTTCTTGGCGGCCGTTTGACGCGGGGTTCCGGCGGCCACGTCGACGCCGGCGGCGGCCACCGCGGCTCCGATCAAGAGCTGGTCTCGCGCCGGCCTCGAGTCACCGATACTGGGGCTGTCGGCTCCCTTTGCTTTGGTTGCCTTGGCGGCCTTGCTCGTCTTTCCGGACCCCACCGCCATCACCGCGCGGCTTCGCACCCCGCGTACCGGACTCCGGGGGGTGAAGATCCAACCCACTCCCGGCACGGGCTTCCCGCCGATGAGCCGGCCCTCGTCGAAGAGCCAGGGGTGTTCCGCGTGGAACTCTTGGAAAGAATCGTTCGAGAGCACCTGGGCGCCCACCCGCTCGGCCACTCGCAAGAGAAACGCATCCCCGCGCCCCACCGCACCCGCCGGCGGGGACACGAGCTCGGCGTGGGCGACTGCCTCGTCGAAGGCCTTGCGCTCGGAGGGGTCGATCCGGTGGCCGAACGTGGCGTCGACCACGACGATGACTTCCGTCCCGGCGAATTCCGCTTGGAACTGCCGGACGGCGTCGTCGAGCTGGGCCAGGCTCGGAACAGAGCGACCCTCGGTCGCGATGTTCGATCCGTCGACGACGGCGTAGGTGGGGGCCATGTGTGGGTCCAGTCAACCATCCCACCGCCGGCATCGGTCCGACCCTCGCCTCGGGGCACTCCGCCGGTCCCGGTACGCACCGTAGGATGCGGTCATGGCCGGAGACCTGGGTGGAGAGGTGGCCGAACTCCTCCAAGCGATGATCCGCAACGCCTGCGTCAACGACGGCACACCCGAGTCGGGGCACGAAACGCGCAATGCCGATCTCCTGCGCGACCTGCTCGAGGGGCGCGGGCTCGACATGGAGTTGTACGAGCCCCTTCCCGGCCGCACCTCCCTGGTGGCCAAATTCGAAGGACGCGACCGTGATGCGCCGGCCCTGGCGCTGCTGGGGCACACCGACGTCGTCCCCGCCAACGGCGAGGACTGGCGTCGCGACCCCTTCGGCGGGGAGATCGTCGACGGCGAAGTGTGGGGTCGCGGCGCCGTGGACATGCTGAACCTCACCGCGTCGATGGCGGTGTCCGTGCGCCACCTGGCCGACGAGGGATTCCGCCCCGAGGGCGACCTCTTGTTCATCGGCGTCGCCGACGAGGAGGCTCTCGGCAGCCACGGCGCCAAGTGGCTGACCGAGCACCTCGCCGACGAGGTCCACTGTGACTACCTCATCACAGAGGCCGGCGGATTCCCGATGGGGGGCCCTGACGGCGTTCGCCTTCCGGTCATCACTGGAGAAAAAGGGGCGTTCTGGTGCACCATGACCGTGCGCGGCACCCCCGGTCACGCCTCGCAGCCACTGCGGACGGACAACGCCTTGGTCAAAGCCGCCGAGGTCGTGCGCCGGCTGGCCGAGCACGAGACACCGGCCGACATCCACGACGCGTGGCGGCGATTCGTCGAGGGCATCGGCCTCCCGGCTGAGTTCACCGCGCCATTGCTCGACCCTGACCGCATCGGCGAGTTCTGCGACACCCTGCCCGCGCTCGGCCTCGCCCGCCAGGCGCATGCGTGTACCCACACGACGATGGCCCCAACGGTGCTGCAGGCGGGAAGCAAGGTCAATGTCATCCCCGATCGGGTGCACCTCCAGGTCGACATCCGCACCTTGCCCGGGTGGGGCCAGGCCGAGGTCGAGGCCATGATCGATGACGCCCTGGGCGACCTGGCCGAGGACGTCGAGCTGTCCTGGAACAGCGTCGACGTCGCCACCACCTCGCCTGCCGACACCCCGTTGTGGGACGCGCTCGAACGCGTCGCCCGGAACTCCTACCCCGACGCCCGTTGCGTGCCCTTCCTGACGGTAGGAGCCACCGACGCCCGCTTCTTCCGGCGACTCGGAACCGTCGCCTACGGCTTCGGCCTGTTCAGCAAGCAACTTTCGTTCGAGCAGTACGCGGCGATGTTCCACGGCGTCGACGAGCGCGTCGACGTGGCCTCGCTCGGTCTGTCCGCCGAGCTCTGGGACGGCCTCGCCCGCCAATCTCTGCGGTGAGCGCGCCGGAGGCGCCGGCGCCCCGGGACATCGCGGCGGTGCTCTTCGATTTCGGTGGGGTCATCACCGACAGCCCTTTCGATGCCTTTGCTCGTTACGAGCGCGAGCACGGGCTGCCCGACGGGTTCATCCGCACCGTGAACTCGACCAACCATCTCGACAACGCCTGGGCTCGCCTCGAGCGCAACGAGCTCGGGTTCGACGCGTTCTGCGACGCCTTCGAGACCGAGACGCGCGCCGCCGGAGGAGAGGTCGATGCACGCCGGCTTTTCGCCATGTTCTCGGGCCAGCTCCGTCCCGACATGGTCGAGGCGGTCCGGCGCTGCGGGCAGCACTTCAAGACCGGCCTGCTGACGAACAACTTCGTCACTCCGATCTCGGGGTCGGGGTACTCGGCTCTGTCTGAGGTCCTGGCCATGTTCGACGCCGTCATCGAGTCGTCGGTCGTCGGCGTGCGCAAGCCTGACGAGCGCTTCTACCGCATGGCCTGCGACATCCTGGGCATCGCGCCCAGCGAGGCGGTGTTCCTCGATGACCTCGGGATCAACCTGAAGCCGGCCCGGGTGCTCGGCATGGTCACGATCAAGGTCACCGACACCTCGAGTGCGTTGACCGAGCTCGAACGCGTGGTCGGCATCGCGTTGCGCTGAGCACCACCGAGGCGAAGCGCCCCCGGATCTCGTGGGGAATGCGCCGGGGCGGGTCAGACGGCCGGGGCGGGCCAGACGGCCGGGGTCGGGAGAACGGCCGGGGTCGGGAGAACGGGGTCAGGAGAACGCACGGCGCAGGATGTCCTCCTGCTCGAGCGCGTGCAGCGCGGCGCTTCCTGTGGCCGGGCTCGCCGACTCGGCCCGGCTCACGTGGGTGAGTCTGAAGCGGTCCCGCAACAGCCGGTGCAGCCGCCCGTGGGCGAACGACCATGCCCCCATGTTCTCGGGCTCCTCCTGGACCCACACCACCTGCTCTGCGGCTGGGTAGTGGCCGAGCACCGAGGCCAGGGCCTCTTCTGGCCACGGATAGAGCTGTTCGACACGGACCACGGCCACCCCGGCGGGGTCGAGGCCAGGATCCGGCAGCCCGTCCTTGCCTTCGAGCAGGGCCTCGCGCCGGGCCATGGCGTCGAAGGCCACCTTCCCCGAGCACAGCAGCACGCGGCGCACCGCGGCGGCGTCGATGGGACGGGGCGCCGCCTCTGCGGTCGAAGGATCGTCGACGACCTCGGCGAAAGAGCCCACCGTGAGCTCGTCGAGGCTCGAGCGCGACTGACGCGCCCGCAGCAGGGACTTGGGGGTGAACACCACGAGAGGCTGTCGGCCCATGCCGTGCACCTGGGAGCGCAGGAGGTGGAAGTACTGCGCGGCCGTCGTGGGTTGCGCCAAGCGCATGTTGTCGCGCGCACAGAGTGTGAGAAAGCGCTCGATCCGGGCCGAAGAGTGCTCGGGACCCTGCCCCTCGTAGCCGTGCGGAAGCAACAGGACGAGGCCCGAGCGCTGTCCCCACTTGTCGTCGGCGGACACGAAGAAGTTGTCGATGATGATCTGGGCGCCGTTGGCGAAGTCGCCGAATTGTGCCTCCCATGCCACTAACGCGTCGGGGGCCTCCACCGAGTAGCCGTATTCGAAGCCCACCGCCGCGTACTCCGAGAGCAACGAGTCGTGCACGCCGAATCGCCCGACGTCGTCGCCCCGCAGATGCGCCAGGGGAACCCACTCCTCCCCGGTGCGGTAGTCGACGAGCACGGCGTGGCGTTGGCTGAAGGTCCCCCGCCGCGTGTCCTGGCCCGAGAGACGGACATCGGTGCCCTCGAGGACGATCGAGCCCAGGGCGAGGGCCTCCCCGAGCGCCCAGTCGACCTCGCCCCCGGCCACCATCTGGGACCGCTGCTCGAACTGCCGAACCAGTTTGGGGTGCACCGTGAAGCCCTCGGGCACCGTCGTGGCCGCGATGGCCAGTCCCTCGAGCTCGTCGCGCCCCACCCCCGTCCCGACCGAGGGCCGCGACGGCTGTGGCACGGGAGGAACCGGCAACGCCGTGGGCCTCGGCGGCGCGCTCTGTCGTGTTTCGTCCAGAGCCACCTGCAGCCTGGCCTGGAAGTCCTCCAGCGCCCGTTCGGCATCATCCACGGTGATGTCACCACGACGCACCAGTGACTCGGTGTAGAGCTTTCGCACCGAGCGCTTGCCTTCGATGATGGCGTACATCCGGGGCTGGGTGTAACTGGGGTCGTCGCCCTCGTTGTGCCCGTGGCGCCGGTAGCACACCAGGTCGATCACGACGTCTTTGTGGAACGCCTGGCGGAACCCGAATGCGAGGCGCGCCGCTCGCAGGCACGCTTCGGGATCGTCGCCGTTGACGTGGAAGACCGGGGCCTGGACCATCTTGGCGACGTCTGTCGGGTACAGCGACGAACGAGCCGACTCGGGGGCGGTCGTGAACCCCAACTGGTTGTTCACCACCACGTGGATCGTGCCGCCGGTGCTGTAGCCGGTCAGCTGGGACAGCTCGAGCGTCTCGGCCACGACGCCCTGGCCGGCGAAGGCGGCGTCGCCGTGCACGAGCACCGACAGCACGTCGAAGCATCGGTCGCCTCCGAGCATGTCCTGCTTGGCCCGGACCATGCCCTCGACGACGGGATCGACCGCCTCGAGATGCGAGGGGTTCGACGCCAGGGTCACGGTGAGCTCGGATCCGGCCCGGGCGACGAACTTGCCCGTGGCCCCCTTGTGGTACTTGACGTCACCCGATCCCTGGACCGAGTCCGGGTCGAGGTCGCCTTCGAATTCGCGGAAGATCTCGCCGTAGGACTTGCCCACGATGTTGGCGAGCACGTTGAGCCGGCCGCGGTGCGCCATGCCGAGCACCGCCTCGGTGGTCCCGGCCTGGGTGCTCTCCTCGAGGACGGTGTCGAGGAGCACGATGGTGGACTCCGCGCCTTCGAGACCGAAACGCTTCTGTCCCACATAGCGCGTGTGGAGAAACCGTTCGAACGCCTCGGCCGCGTTCAGACGGTCGAGGATGTGGCGTTGCTCGACCGAGTCGAGCGTGGTGGGCATGCCCTCGGTGTGCTGCTGGATCCAGCGCTTTTGCTCCGGGTCCTGGATGTGCATGTACTCGATGCCCAGCGTCCGGCAATAGGCGTCGCGCAGGATGTCGAGCGCCTCGCCCAGCGTGAGGGTGTGTCGGCCGGCCAGCCCGTCGACCACGAACTCACGGTCGAGATCCCACAACGTCAGGCCGTAGGTGGTCGGGTCGAGCTCGGCGTGCAAGGGGCGCGGCTCGGCCGACAGCGGATCCAGATCGGCGATCAGGTGGCCACGCACCCGGTACATGTTGATGAGGCTCTGGACGTGGACCTGCTTCACCAGCCGCATCTGCTCGCTGTCAACGGCGTTGACGTCGGCCTGCCACCGCACCGGTTGGTAGGGAACGTCCATCGCCGCGAACACCGACTCGTAGAAGCCGTGCTGACCGGTCAGGCATTCGCTCATGTGCGTGAGGAAGAGCCCCGATTCCGCGCCCTGGATGATGCGGTGGTCGTAGGTCGAGGTCAGCGTGACCACGGGCCCGACGCCGATCTCGGCCAGGCTGCGACGGTCGGCGGCCTGGAACTCGGCGGGGTACCCGAGGGCCCCCACGCCGATGATGGCGCCCTGGCCCGGCATGAGCCTCGGGACCGACTGCATGGTGCCGAGCGTGCCGGGGTTCGTGAGCGTGACCGTGGCGCCGGCGAAGTCGTCGGGCGTGGCCTTACCCGTGTGGACCTTGCGCACGAGCTCCTCGTAGGCGATCACGAAGGCCCGGAAGTCGAGGGACTGCGCCGCCTTGATCACCGGGACCAGGAGGGTGCGGGTGCCGTCGGACTTCTCGAGGTCCACCGCCAGGCCCAGGCCCACGCTGCCATGGTGGATCACCCCGGGCTTCCCGGGACCATCCGCGTCGGGAACGAAGCTGGAGTTCAGCGCAGGCACCGCCTCGAGCGCCCGCACCACGGCGAAGCCGATGAGATGGGTGAAGCTGACCTTCCCACCCGAGGTGCGCGCCAGGTGCTGGTTCAGGATCGACCGGTTCACTTCGAGGAGCTTGGCCGGGACCGAGCGGACGCTCGTGGCCGTCGGAACGGCCAGCGACGCCGTCATGTTCTGCGCGATACGCGCCGCGGCACCGCGTAGCGGCGAGGCGACCGGCGGCGCCGGCGGCGACGTCTTGGAGCCGTCGAGGGCGGACGCGCCGTCCGCCGCGCGTGGGCCCGCGCCGTTGGGGACGACCGTTCCCGGCGCAGCCGTCGTCGCCGGGCCGGGAGCCGCGCCCGGGGTCGGGGACGGGGTCGGGGCCTGTACCGGTGCTGGCACCACCGGAGCGGCGGGCGGCGGCGGTGGCACCGCGGCGGTCGCCACGCCACCGGGGACGTAGTCGGCGAAGAACTCGCGCCAGCTCTCGCTCACCGAAGACGGATCGTTGCGGTACTCCTCGAACATGTCGTCGACCAGCCAGGCGTTGGGGCCGAAGGCACCTCCCGAAGGTGGGCTCGTGACTCTGGCCTGGTCCTGAGACATCACTTCGATCCTACCGGGGCCCCTCGGGCGGAAAGCCCCATGCGCACCAGCCATTAGCCTTCGGCACCATGCTCTCCGTGCCTCGGGCACCCATGCTCTCCGTGCCTCGGGCACCCATGTTGGCGCCCATCGTGGTGCGCAGGGCGGGCTCGGCTCCGGTCCTCCGAGGGTGAGCGCGCGTCCCGACGGTCTCCACGTCGTCGATCACCGTGGTGACCGTTCTGACCGTGGCGGCCGGGTTGACCACGGTGGCCGAGATGGCACAGAGGCGAGTACCCCCACGGTGGTCTTGGTCCACGGATCGCTCGATCGGGGCGCATCGTTCGCGCGTACCGTGCGCCGCCTCGGTGACCTCCACGTCGTGACCTACGACCGGCGCGGCTACCACCACTCCCGAACCATGGCCCTCGCCCGGTCCCTCGACGACCACGTCGCCGACCTCGTCGCCGTCGTGGGCGACGGGCCCGCCGTCGTGGTGGGCCACTCCTACGGGGGGGACGTCGCGCTGGGGGCGGCGATCGCCGCGCCCGACATCATCCGCGCCGTCGGCGCCTACGAACCGCCCCTTCCCTGGTTCGAGTGGTGGCCGCACCGCAGCGCGTCGAGCATCACCGACGAAGACTCCGCCACCTTCGCCGAGGGGTTCTTCCGCCGCGTGGTCGGCGACGCCGGCTGGGACCGACTGAGCGACCAGGCGCGCGCCGACCGCCACGCCGACGGCCCCGCCCTCGTGGCCGAGCTCGCAGACCTGCGCCGGCACGGGGCGCCCTTCGACGTCACGACGCTGCGCGTGCCCCTCGTGCTCGGACGGGGCGGCCAGTCGATCCCGCACCACCGGCGCGCCGTCGACGCGCTGTCCGAGCTCGTCCCCGACGCCGAGGTGATCGAGATCCCCGGCTCCGCCCACGGTGCGCCGCTCAGCCATCCCGACGCCTTCGCCGCCTTCGTGCGGCGCGTGGTGGAACGGGCCATGGGGGCGGCGCGGCGGGGGTCGGCGGCGCCGGCTCAGGCCTGAAGGGCGCGACGCGACTGCGCCCAGGACGCGCCGGCCTCGGCGTCGACGTCATGGGGCAACCCGAGCACACGCTCGGCGATGATGTTGCGTTGCACCTCGGAGGTGCCCCCGCCGATGGTGAGCGCCCTCGAGAAGAGATACCCCTTGGCCCACACCGACGCCGGCCATGTGGCACTGGCACCGGCACCGGCACCGGCACCGTCGGCGCCATCGGGCGCGGCCCTCGGGGCCAGGCCTTCGGCGGGCCCGGCGTCGGCCAACAGGCCGAAGGTTCCCGCCATGTCCTGGGCCAGCTCCATGACCCGCTGCCCATGGTCGTCGGCGAGCGCCTTGCGGACCGACGCCTCGGGGCCCGGCGCCCGACCTGCCACCACGGCGCTCACGGTGCGGAGCCGGATGAGCCGCAGCACCTCCCCTTCGATCCACACGCGTGCCAGGCGTTGGCGCAACCCGGGGTCCGAGACCCCACCGCCGCGCCGCGCGATGTCGAGCAGATCGCCGACGGTGGGCCCCTGTCCCCACAACGCGCCCTCCCCCGACAACGACACGCGCTCGTTGCCGAGCGTGACCTTGGCCAGTGCCCATCCCGCGTTGACCTCACCCACGAGGTTGTGCGCCGGAAGGTGGACCTCGTCGAGGAACACCTCGTTGAAGGCGTGGTCACCGGTCATGTCGACGATGGGGCGGATGGTCACGCCGGGCGCGTCCATGGGGCACACGAAGTACGAGATGCCCTGGTGCTTGGGAACGTCGGGGTCGGTACGGGCCAGCAGGATTCCCAGCGCGGCGACGTGCGCGAAGCTCGTCCACACCTTCTGGCCCGTCACGACCCACTCGTCGCCGTCCTTCACGGCGCGCGTGGAGAGCCCGGCCAGGTCCGAGCCCGCGCCGGGCTCGGAGAACAATTGGCACCAGATCTCCTCGCCGGCCAACAGCGGAAGCAGGTAGCGCTCCTTCTGGGCCTCCGTGCCGGCGTGCACGAGCGTCGGGCCCGCCCACCCGATGCCGATCTGGTTGAACGGACGGCGCACACCCGCCCGGCGCATCTCGTCGTCGATGACGAGCTGGGCGATGGGATCGGCGTCGAGGCCCCACGGACGCGGCCAGTGTGGGGCGACGTACCCGGCTGCGGCGAGCTGGCGAGGCGAGGGATCGGGGTTCGCGTCCAGCCACGCCCGGAACTCGGCGCGCGCCGGATGGTCGTCTCCGGGCAGGGCGAGGTCCACAGAGAAGCAGCGTAGGCTGCCGCCGTGACCGATTGGAATTTTGCCGATGTCTGGGAAGCCGTGGCCGAAACCGTGCCCCACGGGCTCAGCGCCATCCACGGCGAGCGCCGCCTCACGTGGGCCGACACCGAGCGCCGGGCCAACGGCGTGGCGCAGTTCCTGCTCGACCTCGGGGTCGTCCATCAGGACAAGGTGGCGCACTACCTCTACAACGACCCCGAGTACATGGAGTCGACCTTCGCCATCTTGAAGGCGGGCCTCGTGCCCGTGAACACCAACTACCGCTACACCGACGACGAGCTCGTCTACCTGTGGGACAACGCCGATGCCGTGGCCGTCATCTTCCACGGGGCGTTCTCCGAGCGCATCGCCGGCTTGCGTTCACGCGTGCCGCTGGTCCGGGCCTGGCTGTGGGTGGACGACGGCACCGACCAATGCCCGTCGTGGGCGACCCCCTACGAGCGCGCCGCCGAGAGCGGGGCGCCGCGCCCCACGCCGCCGTGGCCGCGCACCGGTGACGACTTGTACTTCCTCTACACCGGCGGCACCACGGGGATGCCCAAGGGTGTCATGTGGCGCCAGGACGACCTGTTCGCCCGGCTCAACGCCGGGAACCTCCTGCGCGTGCCCGAGGAGGGGGGCATCGACGCCGTGCGCAAGACGATCGTGGGGACCGGGCCCCTGCACCTCCCGGCCTGTCCGCTCATGCACGGCACGGGCGGCTTCACAGCCATGGCGGCCATGTCCGTGGGCGGATGCGTGGTGACCCTCACCGGACGCAAGTTCGACGCCGTCGAGCTGCTCGACACCGTCGACCGCGACAACGTGAACACCGTCGCCATCGTCGGCGACTCCTTCGCCAAACCCATCCTGCGCGCCCTCGACGAGCACCCTGGTCGGTGGCGACTGTCGACGTTGCTCGCCTTCGTGTCCTCGGGCGTCATGTGGAGCGAGGAGACCAAGGAGGGCCTGCTGCACCATCACCCCAACCTGATGCTCATCGATGCCTTTTCGTCGTCGGAAGCCATCGGGATGGGGACATCGGTGTCGAGCGGGACCTCGGCCGAACACACGGCGCGCTTCACCTTGAGCCCCGACGTGCGGGTGCTCGACCCCGAGTCGAACAAGGACGTGACCCCGGGCTCCGACGAGGTCGGCGTGCTCGCCCTCGGGGGGCGCAACCCCGTCGGCTACTACAAGGACCCCGACAAGTCCGACAGCACCTTCAAGGTCATCGACGGCATCCGCTATTCGGTCCCGGGCGATTTCTCCACCGTCGACGCCGACGGCGCCATCCACCTCCTGGGCCGGGGCTCGGTCGTCATCAACACCGGTGGCGAGAAGGTGTTCCCCGAAGAGGTGGAAGAGGTCCTGAAGCTCCACCCGTCGGTGACCGACGCCGTGGCCGTCGCCATCCCCGACGAGCGCTTCGGACAGGTGGTGGCGGCGGCCGTGGAGCTGCGGCCCGGGGCCTCGGCCACCGAGGCCGAGCTCGTCGGGCACGTGCGCGGTCACCTCGCCGCCTTCAAGGCACCCAAGCGCGTCCACTTCGTCGACACCATCGGCCGATCCCCGGCCGGCAAGGTGGACTACGCCCGCATCCGGGCCGAGACCACCGAGTGGGCGACGACTCCGACTTGACCGAACGCGACGTGATCGACCCCGACCTGACCGAACGCGACCTGACCGACCCGAGTTGACCGACATGCCGGCCGCGTCGCGGTCGCACTCCCTCGGCGGCGTGGCGCGCTGGCCGGTGGGCTCGGCCGCCGCCGGCGTCGTCCGCACGACATCGGACGGCGATGTGGTGGTGGCCGAACAGACCGGCGCCGTCGACGCGCCCTTCGCGTGGGCGTCGGTCACCAAACTGCTCGTGGCGCTGGCGGTGCTCGTGGCCGTCGAAGAGGGCACGCTCTCGCTCGACGACGCGGCGGGACCACCGGGGTCGACGGTCCGTCACCTCCTGGCCCACGCGTCGGGCCTCGGGCCCGACGACGGTCAACCGCTGAGCGCCCCGGGTCGGCGGCGCATCTACTCGAACGTCGGCTACGAGCTGCTCGCGCAGCTCGTGTCGCAATCCTCGGGCATGCCCTTCTCCGACTATCTGCGCACCGGCGTGGTCCTCCCCCTGCACATGACCGCGACGGAGCTGCCTCCCGGGTCCTCCCCCGCCTCGGGAGCGCGGGGGCCCCTGGGAGACCTCCTCAAACTCGGCGCCGAGCTCCTGGCGCCGCGCCTGGTGGCGGCGACCACGGTGGCGAGCGCCACCTCGGTCGCCTTCCCGGGGCTGGCCGGCGTGCTCCCGGGCTTCGGCCGCTTCGACCCGTGCGACTGGGGCCTCGGGTTCGAGATCCGCGACGCCAAGACACCGCACTGGACCGGCACGCGCAACTCGCCGGAGACCTTCGGCCATTTCGGGCAGTCGGGGAGCTTCTTGTGGGTCGACCCCGTGGCCCGGGTGGCGTGCGCGGCGCTGTGTGACCGGGACTTCGGCCCGTGGGCGCGGACCGCCTGGCCCGCCCTGGCCGACGCCGTCATGGGACGCTGGGCCCCGCCGTCGGGGCCCGAGGCCTCGGGCGTCTGAGACCGGGGGCCACGGGGAACCTCCATTAGGGTGGCGCACCGTGAAGGGCGTGATCCTGGCGGGAGGGAGCGGCACCCGGCTGCACCCGCTCACGCGCATCACCAACAAGCACCTCCTGCCGATCTACGACCGGCCCATGATCAGCTACGCCATCGAGGCCCTCGTCCTGGCCGGGATCAACGAGATGATGGTCGTGACGGGCGGCACCCACGCCGGTGAGTTCCTCCGCCTGCTCGGCAACGGCCACGAGCACGGCATCGACCGGCTCAGCTACGCGTACCAGGACCGGCCCGGGGGCATCGCCGAGGCGCTGGGCCTGGCCGAGCGTTTCGTCGCCGGCGACTCGGTGCTCGTCATGCTCGGGGACAACATCGTCGAGAGCACCTTCCGGCCCACGGTCGAGCATTTCGCCCAGCAGGGAGGCGGCGCGCGCATCGTCCTCACCGAGGCGGACGACCCGGCCCATCTCAGCCACCTCGGCGTCCCCGAGTTCGACGCCGAGATGCGCATCACCCACATCGTCGAGAAGCCCGAGGACCCGCCCAGCAACTACGCCGTCACCGGCATCTACTGCTACGACGCCTCGGTGTTCGAGGTGATCGGCACGCTCGAGCCGTCGGGACGGGGCGAGCTCGAGATCACCGACGTCAACAACTACTTCGTCGAGCAGCGCACCATGGCCTACGACATCCTCGACGGCTTCTGGGGTGATGCGGGCGAGTCGATCGACGCGTACTACGCCGTCAACGACTTCGTGCGGGAGAACGGCGCCAACAAAGGCTGACCGCGACCGTCGGGCTCAGGCGTCGAGGAAGCGCCTGATCCCGAGGTAGGACCCGAAGGACCCGATCACCACGCCGATCAGGACCACCACGAGGCTGGTGACGATCACCTCTCCGGTCGGCATCCGCATCTGGTACCAGATGTTCCCGGTCTTGGTGTTGGAGAAGCTGTCGAGCAGGAAGTGCAGTGAGAACACCGTCAACGACGCGAACAGCGCGCCGAACAGACCCTGCGCCACCCCCTCGAACATGAACGGCACCCGGATGAACCAGTTGGTGGCCCCCACGAGCTTCATGACCGACACTTCTCGCCGCCGGGCGAAGATGGCCAGGCGGATGGTGTTGATGATGAGCACCGACGCGCTCAGCAACAAGATCACGGCCAGCACGAAGAAGACCAGCTGCAGGATGCGGCTCACCGTCTGGATGTTGTGGATGGTCTTGGTGGGAACGGCGACGCTCTTCACCCCGGGGTACTTGCCGAACTGACGGGCGATGGCGATGGCCTCGCTCGGGTTGTCGAGCTGGATCCGCAACGAGGCGGGCATGGTCCCCACCGTCAGCACCTGGTACTCGGGGGGTGTGAGCAGGTGCTTGGACTCGTTCAGGTCGTAGGCCTGGGACCGGTAGATGGTGGACCGGACATAAGGCAGCTGATGCACCTGCTGCTCCACCGAGTCGCGTTGCGCGGCCGAGATGTTGGGGTCGAGCCACACGATGGCGTCCACGCCATGCGCCCACTGGGTGGTGGCGTGCGCCACGCCCTGGCGCAGCAGCAGCGACGCCCCCACGAGCGACAACGACACCCCGACGGTGAGCACCGCCGCGATGGTCATGAGCCGGTTGCGCCACAGGTTCGACGCCGTCTCGCGCGCCACGTAGTCGAGTGAGACCGGCATGATCAGTGCGCACCCTTCTGGAGCTGGTCTTCGGGTGCCATGCCGGCGGGCGCCATGCCGTACACACCCCGGGCCTGGTCACGCACCAGCGTGCCGTGGTCGAGCTCGATGACGCGCCGGCGCATCTGGTCGACGATGCCGGCGTCGTGGGTGGCGACCACCACCGTGGTGCCGGTGCGGTTGATCCGGTCGAGCAGGCGCATGATCCCCTGGCTCGTGGCGGGGTCGAGGTTCCCGGTGGGCTCGTCGGCGAGGACCACGAGGGGCCGGTTCACGAAGGCCCGTGCCACCGCCACGCGCTGCTGCTCCCCCCCGGACAGCTCGCCCGGCAGGCTCTCGTGCTTCTTCGACAGCCCCACCAGGTCGAGGACCTGCGGGACCTGCTGCGCGATCACGTGCTTGGGTCGTCCGATCACCTCGAGCGCGAACGCGACGTTCTCGAAGACGGATTTGTTGGGAAGCAGCCGGAAGTCCTGGAACACGCACCCGATGTTGCGCCTCAGGTAGGGGATCCGCCACTGGCTGAGATGGCAGATGTCGCGCCCCGCCACCCAGATGCGGCCGTCCCCGGGGTCCTCTTCGCGCAGCAACAGGCGGATGAACGTCGTCTTGCCCGAGCCCGACGGACCGACGAGGAAGACGAACTCACCCTTGTCGATGTCGATCGACACGTCGCGCAGCGCGACCTGACCGCTCTTGTATGTCTTGGTGACGTTCTCGAAACGGATCATCGAGTGATTCCTCGGCGGCATGCCCCAACCGCCATCGGCCGTAGCGGCCCACGAGGGCCAGACGACTCTACCAGTCGCGCCTGACCGCACACCGGAGGGCTCTGGTGCACCACGAAACGGCCCACGAGCCTCCTCAACCCCCCACGGGGCGGCGACGACGGAGCTCGGCCTCGATGAAGGCGTCGAGATCGCCGTCGAGCACGGCGTCGACGTTGCCCGTTTCGTACCCGGTGCGCAGGTCCTTCACCATCTGGTACGGCGCCATCACGTACGAGCGGATCTGGCTCCCCCAGGCGACGTCGGCCTTGGGCCCCGACAGCGAGTCGAGCTCCGATCGCCGCTCGGCGCGCTGCAGGTCGACGAGCTTGGCCGCCAGGATCTGCATGGCGCGGGCCTTGTTCTGGTGCTGGCTGCGCTCGTTCTGGCACGACACCACGATGCCGGTGGGAAGGTGCGTGATCCGCACGGCCGAGTCGGTCTTGTTGACGTGCTGGCCCCCCGCCCCCGAGGACCGGTAGGTGTCGATGCGCAGATCCTTGTCGTCGATGGCGATCTCGGTGGTGGCGTCCTCGAGGAACGGGATCACGTCGAGCGACGCGAAGCTCGTCTGGCGCCGGTGCTGGGAGTCGAACGGCGACATGCGCACGAGCCGGTGCACGCCGCGCTCGGCCGACAACAGCCCGTACGCGAACCTGCCCTTCACGATGAAGGTCGCCGACAACAGCCCGGCTTCTTGGCCCTCGGTGGTCTCGTCGACCTCGAACGCGAACCCGCGGCGCTCGGCCCACCGCAGGTACATCCGCAGCATCATCTCGCACCAGTCCTGGGCGTCGGTGCCCCCGGTGCCGGCATGGAGCTCGGCGATGGCGTCGCGCTCGTCGTACTCGCCCGAGAACAGCGAACGCAGCTCGAGGTCCGAGAGCCGCTTCGTGAGGTCGTCGACGGTCTGGGTGAGCTCGCCCGTGAACGAGTCGTCGGACTCCTCGATGATGAGCTCGTGCAGCTCCTCGGCGTCCGACAGCTTGGCGTCGAGCTCCTCCAACATGGCGATGTCGTCGTTGACGGAGCTGAACTCCGACGTCACGCGTCGCGCCGCGTCGGGGTCGTCCCACAGGTCCGGGCGCGACACCTCGGTCTCGAGCTCGGCCCGGCGCTCGCGCAGGTGCTCGACGCCCAGATAGCCCTGCGCCTCCTCGAGCCGCTTGCGGAGCGACGCCAGCTCGCCCCGCAGGTCGCGCTGGTCGCCGGCCCCTGCGGGCTCAGGCCGCGCCATGACAGAGCTTGAACTTCTTGCCGCTCCCGCACCAGCACGGCTCGTTGCGCCCGAGCTTCTCGGTCGGGGCCTTGACCAGGGGGGCCTGGGTCTCGTCGTCGGCCATGTGACGGGGCGACACCTGGCCCCCCGGCACCGGCATACCCCCCACGTCGAGCCCGGCGGGCACCCCGGAGCCGGCCGCCGCCACCTCGGGGGGAGGCACCGAGGCCCGCATGGCCTCGAGGAGGCTGGCCCCCTGGACCGGATCGTCGGCCGCCTGGTAGCTGGCGTGGGACAGGTCGGGCTCGGGGGCGGGCTCAGCCACCACCTGCACGTGCATCACGTAGCGGAGGTAGTCGTCGTCGATGGCGTCCATCATCTGCCCGAAGATCGAGAACCCCTCTCGCTGCCACGCCACCAGCGGGTCCTGCTGGCCCATGGCGCGCAGGTTGATCCCCTCGCGCAGGTAGTCCATCTCGGCCAGGTGATCGCGCCAACGCTGGTCGATGATCTGCATCATCACCTCGCGCTCGACAGCGCGTGCCTCGTCCTCGCCCCCGGGGAATACCGCGTCACGGTCGTGGTAGGCGTCGAGGCTCTCGGCCAGGAGGCTCTCGGCGATCTGGCTGGCGGTGACCGCCTCGGCCAGGTCCTCCACCGTGAAACCCGTGGGGTAGTACTGCGTCACCTCGGCCAGCAGCCGCTCGAGCTCCCACGCCTCGGGGAACTCCCCCGGGCAGGCCGAGCGCACCAGCTCGTCGATGGTCTCCTCCAGCAATTCCTCGGTGTGCTCTCTGAGGTCCTCGCCGTCGATGACCTGCAGCCGGCGGGCGTAGATGACCTTGCGCTGTTCGTTGAGCACCTCGTCGTACTTGAGGACGTCCTTGCGGATCTCGGCGTTGCGACCCTCGACGGTGTGCTGAGCGCGCTCGATGGCCTTGGTGACCATCTTGGCCTCGATGGGCACGTCGTCGGGGAGGGTCCGACCCATGACCCACTGCATGGCCCCGGTGGCGAAGATGCGCATGAGCTCGTCCTCGAGGGACAAGAAGAAGCGGCTCTCGCCCGGGTCACCCTGGCGGCCCGAGCGACCCCGGAGCTGGTTGTCGATACGACGCGACTCGTGACGCTCGCTGCCGAGGACGTAGACCCCTCCGAGCTCGCGGATCCTGTCACCTTCTTCGCCGCACTCCTTTTCGAAACGAGCCAGGAGCTTTTCGTACTCCGCCGCGCCCTCGTCGGAGTCGAGGTCGAAGCCTTGGCCGATCGCCTCCTGACGGGCCAAGCCCTCGGGGTTCCCCCCGAGCAGGATGTCCACACCTCGACCGGCCATGTTGGTGGCCACCGTGACCCCGTGCAGCCGACCGGCCTGGGTCACGATCTCGGCTTCCCGGGTGTGCTGCTTTGCGTTGAGGACCTGGTGCGGGATGCCACGGCGCTCGAGCAGCTTCGACAGCTGCTCGGACTTGGCCACCGAGGCCGTGCCCACGAGCACCGGTTGCCCCGTCTCGTAGCGCTCGACGATGTCGTCGACCACCGCCGCGAACTTGGCGTCCTCGGACTTGTAGATGAGGTCGGGCTGGTCGGTGCGGACCATGGGCACGTTGGTGGGGATGGGCACCACGGGGATGTTGTAGGTGGTGGCGAACTCGGCCGCCTCGGTCTCGGCGGTGCCGGTCATCCCCGACAACTTCTCGTACAGCCGGAAGTAGTTCTGGAGGGTCACCGTCGCCCAGGTGTGGTTCTCCTCTTTGATCTGGACCCGCTCTTTGGCCTCGACGGCCTGGTGCAGGCCGTCGGACCACCGTCGACCCTCGAGGGTGCGGCCCGTGAACTCGTCGACGATCATCACCTCGCCCCCCGAGACCAGGTAGTCCTTGTCCCGGTGGAAGAGCTCTTTGGCCCGCAACGCCTGGGTCAGGTGGTGCACGTAGTTGACCGACACCATCTCGTACATGTTGTCCACGCCGACCTGGGATTCGACCTTGGCCACGCCCGCCTCGGTGGGATAGGCGATGCGCTTCTCCTCGTCGACCTCGTAGTCCTCGTCGCGCCGCAGCGTCCGGACCAGCCCGGCGAACTGGTAGTAGAGCTTGGCCGACTCCGAGGCGGGGCCCGAGATGATGAGCGGCGTGCGGGCCTCGTCGATGAGGATGGAGTCGACCTCGTCCACGATGGCGTACACGTGGCCGCGCTGGACCATGTGCTCGCGCGACCGTGCCATGTTGTCGCGCAGGTAGTCGAAGCCGAACTCGGTGTTGGTGCCGTAGGTGATGTCGCACGCGTAGGCGAGTCGCTTGTCCTCGAAGTCGGGGAGCTCGGGGCTCACCCGGCCGACGTTGAGACCGAGGAAGCGGTGGACCTGGCCCATCCAGTCGGCGTCACGACCGGCCAGGTAGTCGTTCACCGTGATGACGTGCAGGCCCTGGCCCGACAGCGCGTTGAGGTAGACCGGGAGTGTCGACACGAGCGTCTTGCCTTCGCCCGTCTTCATCTCGGCGATCCATCCGAAGTGCAGGGCCATGCCGCCCATGAGCTGGACGTCGAAGTGCCGCTGACCGAGCACCCGCCATGCCGCCTCACGCACGGTGGCGAAGGAGTCGATGAGCAGGTCGTCGAGGCTCTCCCCGTTGGCGATCCGCTCCTTGAACAGGTCGGTCCGATGCGCCAGGTCGTCGTCGGACAGGGCTTCCATCTCGGGCTCGAGCTCGTTGATGAGGGGAACGAGCTCGGCCAGCCGGCGGACCTTCTTCCCCTCGCCGGCCCGCAGGACGCGCGTAAAGACACTCATGACGCCGGCAGTCTACCGCCGGGCCATGGAGGGCCCGCGGCGCTCGGGCGGCCCGTCAGGCCTTGGAGAGGGTGTGGGAACGGCGGGGGTGCGAGCGACCGACCAACTTCCCCTTCAACCGCTCGACCTGGTGCTCGAGCTTGTCGACCACCTTGTCCACCGCCACGGGCACGTCGTAGGCGGCGGCCTTGGCCCGCAGCGTGTGGCCGTGGCCGGTGATGGTCACCTCACACACCTTGCGCCCCGATCCCGGGGCGTCGCGGTCCTCGGACAGTCGCACTTCGGCTCGCTCCAGGACGGGGGTCAACCTCCCGAGCTTCGCCACTTTCGCTCGGGCCAGCGCCCGGACTTCCTCCGGTGCGGTCTGCTTGCGTCCCGAAACGGCAACGTCCACCGCGGCACCTCCTTCAGGCCGTGGGTGGGGTCTCCCCTCCCCCTGGCTGACACGTTCGATGCATGTGGATCGCGTCCGGCTGACCTGGTCTTTGTCCCCACACTCGCCTGCAGAGGAGGTGGCGGCCCGG
>Ga0182024_10002879_pt1 | contig 41911 bp, 35 predicted proteins | sample P32metaG_FD_120480 | JGI IMG/M metagenome (GOLD analysis project Ga0182024, IMG submission 120480) | Permafrost microbial communities from Stordalen Mire, Sweden - P3-2 metaG (Illumina Assembly) | ecosystem: Environmental > Terrestrial > Soil > Wetlands > Permafrost | place: Sweden: Stordalen... | reverse complement strand
CGGTCTGGTCACGGTGGGCATCGGGCCGCACTCGGTCTACGCGCTCCCGGCCGAGGCACTCCTCAGCGTGGCCGAGCTCGCCGCGACCACCGGCGGCCTCATCCAGATCCACGTAGCCGAAACAGTCCAAGAGGGGCGCCTGGTCAAAGAGGCGCACGGGTGCAGCGCCCCGGCGGTTCTCGAACGCCTCGGGGTTCTCGAACACGCGGTCTTGGCGGCCCACTCGGTGTGGCTGAGCGACGCCGATCTCGATATCTACGCGACGCACGATGTGGCCGTGGCGCACTGTCCCCAGAGCAACGGGAAGCTGGGCAGCGGGGTGGCCCGGGTCGCCGACATGCGGTCCCGGGGCATCCGGGTGGGGCTGGGGACCGACGGCCCGGCGTCCAACGACAACCTCGACTTGTGGGAAGAACTCCGTCTGGCCCCGCTGTTGGCCCGGGCCGTCTCGGCCGATCCGGCGGCCCTCGGCACCAAAGAGGCGCTCCGCCTGGCCACCCGAGGTGGCGCCGAGGCGCTCGGGCTCGATGCCGGCTGCCTCGAACCGGGCCGGCCGGCCGACTTCATCCGGCTCGACGGCGATGACCCGGTGTTCGTGCCCATGCTCGACGACGCCGACCTTCTCGCCCATCTGGTCTGGGCCGCGTCCTCACGGCTCGTGACCGACGTGTGGGTGGCGGGCCGCCAACTCGTACGGGGCGGGACCACCATGCCGGCCGAGTCGGCGGAGGCCCGACGCCAAGTGGCGAGCCGGGCGCGCCGCCTGCGTGACGCCTCGCTGGCGTAGTCGGCCGATCGATCGACCGCCCGCCCCGCCGCCGCTCGCAAGGACCGGCGGGCGAGGCCCGCACCGTGGGCCCCGTAGGATCGATCTATGTCCGGCTTCGTCGACGAGGCGCAACTTCACGCCAAGGGCGGCAACGGCGGTGCCGGGGCGGTCTCGTTCCGTCGCGAGGCCCATGTCGACCGGGGCGGGCCCGACGGCGGCGACGGCGGCCGGGGCGGCGACGTCTGGCTGGTGGCGTCGACGAACCAGGCCTCGCTGCTGGCCTTCCGGGACCATCCTCATCGTCGGGGTGGTGACGGTGCTCACGGTTCGGGAAAGCGCCGCCACGGTGCCCGTGGCCCCGACATCGATGTGGCGGTCCCAGTGGGCACGGTGCTCCGGGACCGGGACGGCTCGGTGCTCTGCGATCTGACAAACGCCGGGGACCGCTGGCTGGCGGCCGAGGGGGGCCAGGGGGGACGGGGCAACGCCCGCTTTCTCAGCAACAAGCGCCGAGCCCCCGCCTTCGCCGAGCAGGGCGAGAAGGGCCAGGAGCGCTGGCTCGACATCGAGCTCAAGTTGGTGGCCGACGTGGCCCTGGTGGGCTTTCCCAACGTCGGAAAGTCGACCCTTATCTCGGTGGTTTCCGCGGCCAAGCCCAAGATCGCCGACTATCCCTTCACCACCCTGCAACCGCACCTGGGCGTCGTCCGGGTCGGGGGCCGGTCCGGCCGCGCCGACGACGAGGTGGAGTTCGTCATGGCCGATGTGCCCGGATTGGTCGAGGGGGCGGCCGAAGGTCGGGGTCTGGGTCACCGGTTTCTCCGTCACGTCGAGCGGGCTCGGGCGCTGTTGGTACTCCTCGATCTGGCCGCACCCGATGGGCGCACCCCGGCCGACCAGCTCGAGGTACTCCTCGGTGAGCTCGGCCGTTACCAGCCGGCCCTGCTCGAGCGGTCCCGTCTAGTGGTGGGGTCCAAAGCCGATTTGACCGGGGACGTCGGCGGCCGGGCCGAGGCCGGCCCCGGCGTGCCCGAGGAGATGGCGCAGCGCGTGTCGGCGGTCACCGGCGACGGCGTGCCCGAGCTGTTGTCCCGCCTGGCGGCCATGGTCGGCGAGGCTCGGGCTGCCGAGGAGGTGAATCTCAACGCCGAGGTGGTGATTCACCGGCCGGCCCCCGAGGGGGTCCGGGTGGAACGGGTCACCGCCGGGGTCTGGGTGGTCGAAGGCCGGGCCGCCGAGCGGGCGGTCGGGTTCTCGGACCTCTCCGACGACGGCGCGCTCGACGAGGCGATCCGGCGCCTGGGCAAGCTGGGCGTTGACCGGTCGCTGGCCCGCGCCGGGGCCCACGACGGGGACGAAGTGCACGTGGGGGCGTTCTCGTTTACTTGGTTCCGAGACCAATCGTCCGGCGCACTGGACCTGGCCGAATCCGACGGACAGCGCCCCCGATCGAAGGGTCCGCGACGTGGCGGGCGGGGGGACCGGTCCGGAGGAGTGTCGCGATGAGCGGTGCCGACGGACGTCGTTGCGTGGTAGTCAAGGTCGGCTCGTCGTCGGTGACCACCAAGGACGGTCAGACCGACGAGGCGCTGGTCGGTCGAATAAGTGGGGAGATCGCCGCGGTGCTCGCCGGCGGTGTGGCGGTTGTCCTCGTCACCTCGGGGGCCATTGCAGCGGGCTGGTCGGCGCTCGCTCGAAGTGGTCCCCGCCCCACCGATCCGGCCGTCCTCCAGGCGGTCTCCGCAGTGGGCCAACCACGCCTCATGGGCAGCTGGGCCGACGGGCTCGGCCAGCACGGCCTTCCGGCCGGCCAGGTGCTGCTGGCCCCGCTCGACTTCGTCCACCGTTCCCAGTACCTGCACGCTCGCGGCACCTTGGCCCACCTCCTCGAACTCGGCGTCGTGCCCGTGGTCAACGAGAACGACGCCGTGGCCGACGAGGAGATCCGTTTCGGCGACAACGACCGGTTGGCCGCATTGGTGGCTCACCTGGTCGGTGCCGATCTGTTGGTGCTGCTCACCGACACGCCCGGACTGCTCACGGCCGACCCGCGCCGGTCCGCCGAAGCCTCGCTGATCGAAGAGGTCGTCGAGATCGACCAACAACTTGAAAGGGTTGCGGGTGGACCCGGGACCACCGTCGGCAGTGGGGGCATGGCCTCCAAGCTGGCGGCGGCCAAGATCGCAACGTGGTCGGGGGTCGAAGCGGTCATCGCCGATGCATCACGCCCCGGCGTGTTGGCCGACGTCCTGGCGGGCCGGCCCGGAGCGGGTACCGTCTTTCGGGCCCGGCCGCGCCGCCTCCCAGCCCGCAAGCTCTGGATCGCCTTCGCCGTCGGATCGACCGGGCAACTGGTCGTCGACGAAGGCGCCCGGCGCGCCCTCAGCGAGAAGGGGCGTTCCCTGCTCCCGAGCGGCGTGGTGGCCATCCAGGGCAACTTCCTCCCCGACGACGCAGTCGAGATGGTGGGGCCCGACGGTGCGGTGTTCGCCAAGGGACTGGTGCGCTACGCCGCCAGCCGTGCCCCGCAGTGGATGGGACGGCGCAGCGAAGACCTCCCCGACGACTTGCCCCACGAGGTCGTCCACCGTGATGACCTCGTCGTCTTGACCTGACGGCCCCGATAACACCGCCTCGGGATCAACCTGCGTGAAGGCGGCGCTAACCTGTTGTGATGGTGGGTCCGACGTGGTGCAGCCCCCCCGTGGGTCCCGACCCGAACCGCCGGTTGGTCGAAAAGGGATCGCGAGACGCGCCAGGGGGCAATTGCACCCCAGCGGGCCCATGACCTCGAGCGCACTCGCAGAGCTCGGATGCCAAGTCGGCGACGCTGCAGGCGACGTGGCCCGATCTTCGAGCGCGCAGCGCGACGATGCGCTGCGGGCCGCGGCCGACCTCTTCGTGAGCGAGGCGGACTCTCTCCTTGCGGCCAACGACACCGACCTGGCCCGGGCGGGCGAGCAGGGGATGGCAGCGACCGCCATCGACCGGCTCCGGTTGAGCGATGCCCGGGTGCTTTCCATGGCCGACGGGCTCCGCACCGTCGCCGGGTTGGCCGACCCGGTGGGCGAGATCGTCGACGGCTGGGTCCGGCCGAACGGCCTGGCGGTCAGCCGGGTTCGGGTACCCCTCGGGGTGGTCGGTGTGATCTACGAGAATCGGCCGAACGTCACCAGTGACGCCGCCGGCCTCTGCGTGAAGGCCGGGAATGCCGCCTTCCTGCGGGGCTCGGGCTCGGCCCTCGAGTCGAACAAGGCAGTCGTGGCCGTCCTGCGCCGGGCCCTGGTCAAGGCGGGGTTGCCGGCTGCGGCCGTCACCTTGGTCGAGGACCCGAGTCACGAGACCGCGATCGAGTTCATGAAGCTGCGCGGGGTGATCGACTGCCTCATCCCCCGCGGGGGCCCGGGCCTGATCGCGTCGATGCTCGAACACGCGACGGTTCCCTATGTCCTCGACGGCGACGGCAATTGTCACGTGTACGTCGACGCGGCGGCCGACCTCGCTATGGCCGAGGAGATCGTGGTCAACGCCAAGACCCAGCGACCCGGCGTCTGCAACGCGGCGGAGTCCCTGATCGTCCATCGCTCGGTGGCGGCTAAGTTCTTGCCCCGTATCCAACGCGCGCTTTTCGGCGTCGATCTGGTTGGTGACGAAGCGACTCGGGTCATCCTGCCCGATCTCGCCCCGGCGAGTGAAACGGACTTCGGCACCGAGTTCCTCGATCTCAAACTCAGCATCACCGTGGTCGAAGACCTGAGCGCGGCGATCGGCCACATCGGCCGCTTCGGTTCGGGCCACACCGAAGCCATTGTTACGGGCGACCTGGGCGCAGCTAACCGCTTCGTGCGCGAGGTCGACGCGGCAGCCGTCGTGGTGAATGCCTCGACCCGCTTCGTCGATGGCGCCGAGCTGGGCCTCGGGGCCGAGGTCGGGATCTCCACCCAGAAGTTGCACGCCCGGGGACCGATGGGACTGGAAGCGCTCACCTGTCTCAAGTGGGTGGTCCGGGGCGACGGGCAGGTGCGCAGGTGAGCGCGGGGGATGACGCCAGCGATCAGCGCGCCGCACTTGGGCTTCCCGACAGCGGGCCCCCCCGGTTCATCTCGGTGCCCTCTGTTCGCTCCGGATTGGCCGATGTCGGGTACCTCGCCGACGAGGGGATCGCCGGCGTCGTCTACCTGGCGGACCGTCTCGCCAAGCCGGTGCTGGTCGAAGGCCCGGCGGGGACCGGGAAGACCCAGTTGGCCAAGTCGGTGGCCGAGCTGACCCAAAGCCGGTTGATCCGGCTGCAGTGCTACGAGGGCCTCGACGAATCCAAGGCCCTCTATGAATGGAACTACCGCAAACAATTGCTGCGGATCCAAGCCGGTCAGGTCATCGGCGAGTCGGGGGATCGCTCTGGGGCCGGGCCGGCGACGTGGAAGGAGTTGGAAGAGGACATCTTCTCCGAGGAGTTCCTCCTCACCCGCCCGCTCCTAGAAGCGATCCGGTCCGAAGATCCCGTGGTGCTCTTGGTCGATGAGATCGACCGGTTGGAGCTCGAGACCGAGGCGCTCCTACTCGAAGTGCTGAGCGAGTACCAGGTGTCGATCCCCGAGTTGGGCACGGTCCGGGCCACCAGGCTACCGATGGTCTTCCTCACCTCCAACAACACCCGCGAGCTTTCAGAAGCGCTCAAGCGGCGCTGCCTCTACTTGCACATCGACTACCCCGATCTCGAGCGCGAGCGGGCGATCGTTCGTTCGAGGGTGCCCGGCATCACCGAGGAGCTGGCCGATCAGGTGGCCCGGATCGTGCGCTCGTTGCGCACGCTCGAGCTGCGCAAGGCCCCGTCGGTCTCCGAGACCATCGACTGGGCCCGCACCCTGGTAGTGCTCGGGGTGGAATCGATCGACGCCACCGAGGCCCGCAACACCCTCCACATCCTGCTCAAGTATCAGAGCGACATCGAGCGGGCGGCCAAAGAACTGCTGTCGGCCGGGTCCTAGGGACCCCGAACCCGACGTGCTCGATCTTCTCTCGGGGTTTGTCACCGAGCTGCGTAACGCCGGACTCCCGGTCTCTTTGACCGAGCATCTCGACGCGGCCGAAGCGGTCCACCACATCCCCCTTGAGGAACGAGAGGCCCTGAAGTACGCCTTGGCGGCCACCTTGGTGAAGTCGAGCGGCCACTGGCGGGCATTCGAAACGGCATTCGAGATCTACTTCGCCACCCGGGTCCCCCACGGCAGCGGCGAAGACGGTGGCCTCGATGATGGGCTGGCCGGAGAGGCCGAACGTTCCGACGCCCAAGGGTCCGGACAGCTCGGGCGCCGCGGTGAAGGCCAGGGGGGCGGGGGAGAGGGCTTGACCCCCGAAGAGCTGGCCGAACTGCTCTACCGGGCCATGCTCTCGGGCGATGACGCGCTGAGCGCGGTGGTCGCCCGCTACGCAGTGACGCGTTATGCCGGGATGGAACCGGGCCGGCCGGTCGGGGGCACCTACTACCTGTACCGGACGCTGCGGAACCTCGACCTCGATCGGGTGCTCGAGCGCCTAATGGAGGCCGCCCGGGCCGACCGGGCGGCCGAGCACGGACTCACCGAACTCGAGGAACGACTGGTGGCCGACGAGTACCGGGCCCGCATCGACCGGCTTCGCCGGGCCGTCGAGAGCGAGATCCGCCGGCGACTTGTGATGGACCGAGGCGCCGAAGCGCTGGCCCGTTCGGTGCGCAAGCCCCTGCCCGAGGACATCGACGTCATGCACGCCACACGCGACGAACTGGCGACGCTGCACCGGACCCTGCACCCGTTGTCGCGCAAGCTTGCCGTGCGTCTGGCCCGCAAGCGGCGGCGCGGCCGCAAAGGCCCGCTCGATTTCCGCGCCACCATGCGCCGCTCACTGTCGACCGGCGGGGTGCCGATCGAGCCCCAGTTCCGCCACCCCCGCCCGGCCAAGCCTGAGATCTTCGTCATCGCGGACATCTCGGGCTCGGTGGCGAGCTTTGCCCGATTCACGCTCCACCTGGTCTACGCCATCAGCTCACAGTTCTCGAAGGTCCGCAGCTTCGTCTTCGTCGATGGCATCGATGAGGTCACCCGGTTCTTCGAGGAGGCCGAAGACCCGGCCATCGCCGTGCACCGCATCAACACCGAGGCCGACGTGATCTGGGTGGACGGGCACTCCGACTACGGGCACGCGTTCAGCGTCTTCGACAAGCGCTGGGGTGACGAGGTCACGTCCCGCACCAGCGTGCTGATACTGGGCGATGCCCGGAACAACTATCACGCTTCGGAAGCGTGGGTGCTCGAGAGGCTGTCTCGACAGGCCCGCCACCTCTACTGGCTCAACCCCGAGCCCCGGGACTATTGGGGATCGGGGGACTCGATCGTCGACGAGTACGCCGCGCACTGCGACACCGTGGTCGAATGTCGGACCTTGCGGCAGCTCGAGCGCTTCGTGGGCGATCTGACGTGAGCGGCGACTCCGGTGTCGGGCCAGGTGATCCAGACCGCCTGCCGCCGCCCGCGGTACGCACCATCGGGCCCATTCCCCCCGGTGCGACCCGCGTCGTGTTGATCCGTCACGGCGAAGCGGTCTGCAACGTCGAAGGGATCGTCGGCGGCGAACGGGGCTGCACCGGGCTCTCGGCCCGGGGACTCTCCCAGGTCACAGCGCTCGCCGAGCGGTTGGCACTCAGTGGTGAGCTGGTCGGGGTGGGAGCGCTCTTCGCCTCGGTGCTGCCCCGGGCCCTCGAGACGGCCCGGATCATTGCGCCCGCCCTTGAACGCTGGCGCAGTGGCCCACCGCTCGAGGTGGAAGCTGACTGCACGTTGTGCGAGCTGCATCCCGGCGAGGCCGACGGGCTCACGTGGCCCGAGTTTGCCTCGCGCTTTTCGGCTCCGGACTGGGACGTCGACCCCGATCAGGAGTTGGCGCCGGGGGCCGAGAGCTGGACCGGATTCGTCGACCGTGCCGCCGCCGCGGTAACCGATCTGGCCGATTCCCATCGAGGTCAACTCGTGGTGGTGGCCTGCCACGCGGGCGTCGTCGAAGCGACGATGCTGCGCTTTTTGCCCCTCGCTCCTAGAACCACTCGTCTGGGGCTTCGGACCGAGCATGCCTCGATGACCGAATGGGAGCGCTCCGGCGACCGGTGGCTGCTGCGGCGCTACAACGACACGACCCCGGTGTGGGTTGCTTGAGGCCCCATCGCGCCGAGACCCGGCGTGATGGGCACGAGCGATCTGGGTCAGCAGGCGTAGTCGCCGTCGAAGCCGTTGACCGAGTCGGAGTACTGGGTCATGAGCACCGGACCGGTCGGGAGCCGCTCCGTCGAGGTCCAGGAGTTGGCGTTGGCACAGTTGAACGGGCCGCCCATCCCCGAGTACCAGGCCATCCAGTAGGGCACGTCGGGCTGGTAGTCGCCGACAACGTTGTTCCACACGCCGGGGCTCGCGTAGATGCCGACGTTGTTGATGCCCTCGGCGCGCAGGCCGAGCATGGCTCCCATGACGACCTGGGCGTTCTCGGGCAGAGCGGTCGACCAGAAACGGCTCGGTTGTTCGACGTCGAGCCACCAGGTCACCTGGGTGTTGATTTGTGCGCTCTGGGCCCACCCATAGGTGGTCTGAGCCTGCTGGAAGCCGAAGTTGCAGGCGAGGTCGCCCTGACAGGCGGCCGGCCCGCTCGACGCCTGGCCGTAGTACAAGAAGTCGTAGAGGTTCAGGCCCCCGCCGGCCCACTGGGCTTCTTCGGGCAAACAGGGATTCGGGTTGGCAAACGTGGTGCCGTCCCCGTCGACTTCGACCACGCCGATGGTGTGGGGATCGGGGGGCAGGTTGGCGCACTGGTACACCGAGATGTCGTAGCCGTAGGAGCCGGACTGGTACGGCGAGCCGGAAAAGATCCCGGTCCCGGCCACCTCGGCCATGCCCACGATGGGCTGATTGAGGACCTGGGGGGCCGATCCGTAGTAGCCCGCCGCGCCGAAGGCCGAGACGGCACCGTTGTTGTCGCTGAACCAGTAGCCGTCACCGTCGGGGGTCATGGCCATCGCCACCACCGGCCTGCTCAGCGGGGAACCTCCGAGTGATCCGTAGAACCGAGCGTCGCCGTAGGCGAAGATCCCGCCGTCGCTCGCCACCATGATGTAACCGGCGCCGTCGGGCATCGCGGTCATCCCCACGATCGGCTTGTTGAGGGTGAGGTTGCCCGTCGAACCGTAGAACTGGGCGTCGCCGAAGGCGAATATCCCGCCGTCGCTGGCGACCAGCCAGTACCCCTCGCCGTCGGGGGTCGCGGTCATCCCCACGATCGGCTTGTTGAGAGGTTGCCCCCCCATAGAACCGAAGAACCCGGCGTCACCGAAACTGAAAATGCCCCCGTCGGACGCCACCAACCAGTAGCCGGCGCCGGTTTCGGTCGCGGCCATCCCGACGACGGGCTCGTTCAGCGTCATGGCCCCGGTCGAGCCGAAGAACTTCGCGTCACCGAAACTGAAGATGCCCCCGTCGGTCGCTACCAGCCAGTAGCCGGCGCTGTCGGAGGTCGACGCCATGGCGACCACCGGCTTGTTGAGGGTCATTCCCCCCGTCGACCCGTAGAAGCCTGCACCCCCGAAGGAGAAGATCCCGCCGTCGCTCGCCACCAGCCAGTAGGCCGGGACGCTGCCACCGGGGACCGACGGCGCCTGCACCGACGACGTTGCGCCGGCGCCCGCCGGGCTGGTGGCGGCCCACGGGGCGATCGTGGCGAGCACCGTCGCCAACAACACGGCGGCGGCGATGCTCCGACCGGCCCGGGTCGCTACGGCTCCGGAAACACTTACACGGGCCCGCGAGGTGGACTGGGGTCTCCGACAACGTCGCACGACGACGAAGAGTGTACAAGTCGTGGCGGGACGCGGAGGTCATGGTCCCCAACGCTCGTTTCGCGCGACGGGTCGGGCGGATGGACCGGTCAGCTGCGCAGCAACTCGGCCACGCGAAATGCGAGGTCGAGGGACTGACGAGCGTTGAGCCGCGGATCACAGGTCGTGGTGTAGCGCTGGGAGAGGTCGTCCTCGAAGATCTCCTCGGCGCCCCCAAGACACTCGGTGACGTCGTCGCCGGTGAGCTCGACGTGGACGCCACCGGGCCAGGTTCCCCGCGCCCGGTGGACGGCGAAGAAGTCGCGCAACTCCGACATGATGTCGTCGAAGCGGCGGGTCTTGCGTCCGCCTTCGCTGGTGAATGTGTTGCCGTGCATCGGATCGCATGCCCACACCACGGGGTGCCCCGACTCGCGCACCGCGTCAAGCAGGGTCGGAAGAAGCCGTTCGACATTGCCCGCGCCAAAGCGCGTGATCAAGGTGAGGCGCCCCGGTGTGCGCTCGGGGTCGAGGCGATCGCAGAGTCCGACCACCTCGTCCGGGGTGGCGCTCGGACCGATCTTGGCGGCGAGCGGGTTGATCACGCCCGAAAGGAATTCGACATGGGCGCCGTCGACCTGGCGGGTCCGCTCACCCACCCACAACAGATGAGCCGAACAGTCCACCCAATCACCGGTGAGCGAGTCCTGACGCGTGAGGGCCTCTTCGTAGTTGAGGATTAGCGCCTCGTGACTGGTCCAGAAGTCGACCTGATGCAGGCCGCCCTCGGCGTTGAGGTCGATGCCGCAGGCGGCCATGAACCGCAGCGCCCGATCGATCTCGTTGGCGATGGTCTCGTAGCGTCGGCCTTCGGCCGAGGACGCGACGAACTGCTGGTTCCAAGCGTGCACGTGCGACAGGTCGGCGAATCCTCCCTTGGTGAAGGCCCGGAGCAGATTCAGCGTTGACGCCGCCTGGTGGTACGCGGCGATCAGACGTGCAGGGTCGGGGCGGCGGGCGTCGGCTTCGAAGGCCTCGTCGTTGACCATGTGGCCGCGGAAGGTGTCCAGCTCCAGATCACCAATCCGCTCGGTGGGTGAGGAGCGAGGTTTGGCGAACTGGCCGGCGATCCGCCCGACCTTGACGATCGGGACCCCGGCGGCGTAGGTGAGGGCCACGGCCATCTGGAGAATCACCCGCAGCTTGTCCCGGATGGCGTCGGCGGAGAAGTCCCCGAACGACTCGGCGCAGTCGCCGGCCTGGAGCAAGAAGGCCCGGCCTTGGGCGACGTCGGCCAACGAGGAGGTAAGCATCCGGGCTTCACCGGCCACCACCAGAGGCGGCAAGGTCGACAGGTGCGCTTCGGCCCGCTTGAGCGCCTCCTCGTCAGGCCAGGCCGGCTGCTGGGCGGCCGGCCGGCGGCGCCACGAAGCGGTGTTCCAGCCGCCCGCGGTCCGCGTCGCGGCCCCCCGAACCGCTCCGCCCGCGCCCTTCAGGTCGTCCCTGGACATCTCACCAGCGTACGGCCTCTCGGGCAGGGCGCGTGGCACGCCATCGCCGTAGGCTCGCCCCGTGCGCCCCTTCCGCTTTGCCGTCCAGGTGTCGAACGCCTCTTCTGGTGCTGCCTGGCGAGATCTCGCTCGCAAGGTCGAAGAGCTCGGGTATGCCACCTTGTACGTGCCCGACCATCTCGACGACCAGTTCGCCCCCATGATCGCCATGACCGTCGCGGCTGAGTCCACGACCACGTTGTTGGTGGGATCGCTCGTCTTGGACAACGACTTCCGCCACCCCGTCGTCGTGGCCAAGGAGATAGCCACCCTCGACCTGCTGACCGAGGGACGCCTCGAGGTCGGTATGGGCGCTGGATGGATGCGCACCGACTACGACATGTCGGGGATCGAAATGGACCCGGGCGGGACCCGGATCGCCCGCCTGGCGGAGAGCCTCGAGATCATGACGGCGATGTGGACGACCGGTCGGGCCACCTTTTTGGGCGACCACTACTCGGTGACCGATGCCGTAGGAACCCCACCGCCGTTCACCAAGCCCCGGCCCACCCTGGTCATCGGGGGCGGCGGCAAGCAGATCCTCACCCTGGCCGCACAGCAGGCTGACATCGTGAGCATCATCCCGAGTCTGGCCGCCGGCTATATCGGTCCGGAGACGGCGGCTTCGGCCGTCGAAGAGAAATTCCACGAGCGCGTCCGCTGGATCAAAGAAGCCGCTGGGAGCCGCTTCGACGACCTCGAACTGCAGAACTGGACCGTCGCGGTCCAAGTCGTCCCGAACGGAGCCGAGGTGCGAGCCCAGGTCGCCCCGTTGTTCAACCTCACCTCCGAACAGCTCGCCGGCGTGCCGCTGGCCCTCATCGGCTCGGTCGACGAGATCGTCGAGCTGCTCGAGCGCCGACGCGAGGTATTCGGTTTCAGCTACGTGGTCGTGCACGAGCCCGAGATTGAGGCCTTCGCTCCGGTGGTGGCTCGACTTGCCGGCGGCTGACGAGCACGCCAACCGGGGTCGACCCGAACGGATCGGGCTCCTCGGCGGGACCTTTGACCCCCCTCATTGCGGCCATGTGGCCGCCGCGGTCGCCTGCGTGGACGCCCTGGACCTCGACCGGTTGCTGTTGGTCGTGGCCAATCACCCGTGGCAGAAGACCCCGCTGCGGACCGTCAGCCCGGCCGAGGACCGCGTGGCGATGGTCGAAGCCGCCGCCGCCGGACGGCCCCGGCTCGAGGTCAGCCGCCTCGAGATCGATCGGGGCGGACCGAGCTACACCATTGAGACCGTCGAAGAGTTGCTGGGTGAGGCCCGGGGCGAGCAGCGGCCCGCACCCGAGGTGTTCATGGTGGTGGGTGCCGACCTGGTCGAGAGCCTCCCCACCTGGGAGCGCGTCGGAGAGCTCGCCCGCCTGGTCACCCTGGTCGTCGTGTCCCGGCCACGCAGCCCGACCCCTCAGCCACCGGCCGGCTGGCGCTCGGCCGTGGTCGCCACCCCGGGCATCGACGTTTCCAGCTCAGAAGTCCGGACCCTGCTCGCGCAAGGGCGCCCGGTCGGTGGCCTGGTGCCTGAGGCGGTAATCCGTTGCATTCATCACAGAGATCTGTACGCTGTGTGGAGATGACCATCTCGAGCGCCGATACCGCCGAGCTTCCCCAGGTGCGCCCGACGGGCGGTAGCGCCCCGGTCATCGAGCCCCGATCGGCTGAGCACCGCGGCGGACCCGTGCTCGCGCGCACCCCGTTGCTCGAGCCGCCGCTTGCTGCGCCACCCCTTGCGGTGCGTCGCGCGTCGGCTCCGGGCATCGTCGAATCTGCAGTGATCAACGCGCCATGTGCTGGGCCCGCGCGCCCGGCCCAGGGACGGGCTGAGATCCGGGCCGAGCGCCAGCACGCCCGTCGCCAGCGCCGCCTCTACGCCGCGCTCGGTCTCTCGGTGCTGGCCGGTACGCTTGGCGCCACAGTGATCGTGTTGGACGTACTCCATTGAGGGGCCGGTGAGCGGACCGACCGGGGTAGTTCGGTCGGACCAAGCGCGTGGCGCCGACAACGGTGCGGGTGCGCTCGATGGGGGAGAGGCGACCGAAGGGTCATCGATTCCACGGGAGGTCTTCAGCGCCGCCGAGGCGGCCGACGAGAAGCTCGGCCAGGACACCGTCGTGTTGGCTATGGGTGAACTGCTCGGCGTGATCGACGCCTTCGTCGTGACGAGCGGTCGCAACACCCGCCAGGTCCGGACTCTCGTCGATGAGATCGAACGCCGGGTCAAGGTGGACGGAGGGATCACGCCAAAAAGCGTCGAAGGGTTGCGCGACGGCACCTGGGTCCTGATGGATTACGGAGACTTCATCGTCCACGTGTTTTTGGAAGAGACACGCTCGTACTACGACCTCGAGCACCTCTGGTCCGGCGCGCCGCGCGTGCCCTGGCAGGCCCGAGCCGCCGGCTGACCCCTCAACCGCCCGTCGTTGGTGGCACCGTTGTCGTCCCCGTCCCCGCATTGGGCGCGACCAGCGGGGCCGGGGACGACAGGGCGGCGTACTGCAAAAGGTGCACCGGTCCGGGTACCTGGGCGCCCGTGGCGATGGGCACGTTGGTCGGGCTGCCGCTGATCTCGAATTGCACGCCGGTCTCGGCGGTGAGCTGACCAGTGACCGTGAAGACCACCTGGGCCACCGCGAGCACCTGCTGGGGCCCGGTGATCTGCCCGAAGGCGCTGTTGAAGTTCACCGTCGCCACGCCATTGGTCACGCTTGCGCCGAGGACGCGCACCGTGGACGAGAGTGCGGTCTGGACTCCGAGCGCGGTCTCGCTGGTTGTCGGTCCGACCAACAGGGCGTCGAGCACGGCGGCGAGGGGGGCGGGCGGTGCTACAAGGCGCTGGCTCGGCACCAGGTACTGCTGGGTCGAATTGACCAAGTAGATGGTTACCGGCACGAACGACGGCGACGGCGTCGTCGTCGTTGTGGTGGTGGGGGCTTCGGGCGCGAGTAAGTGGAAGGGGACCTGGTTCTTGGCGATCGGCCGGGGGGTGAAGGCGGTCGGGACCCCGCAGGCCGCGGCGACCACCAGGACAACCACCAGTGCGCTCGCCCGACGGCTCGGCCTCACCACCAGTCCGCCTCGTCGGCGACGGGGAATTCGATCACGAAGCGGGCGCCGCCCCCTTCGGTCTCGTCGACCCAGACGGTGCCGCCGTTCAGGCGGACATGCTCGGCCACGAGGGCTAGTCCGAGTCCGGTGCCGATCCCCGCTCCCCGCCGGCCGGCGGCGTCGCCCCGGTAGAAGCGCTCGAAGACCTTGTCCCGCTCGGCTGGCGCGAGACCCGGCCCGTGGTCTTCGACCGAGACCCGCAGCGAGGTCGACCCATCGAGCAGGGGTGGGCCGATCTCGGCCCGCACCTCGGTGGCCCCGCCGCCGTAGAGGGCGGCGTTCTCCAAGAGGTTGGCCATGATCCGCTCGAAGCGGCGCTTGTCGACAGTGAGCCACGTGCCGGCCACCGCTTGGTCGACGAGTACCGCGGGGGCGACCACGTCGTTGGGTAACGACCGTGCGCTGGCCGCCACCGACTGGCGGACCAGCTCGCCGGCTTCGACCTCTTCGAGCGAGACATCGGCCGAACCGGTGTCAGATCGCGAGATCTCGAGAAGGTCGCCGACCATGCGCTGGAACCGCCGCAGGTCCGCGCCCAAAAGGACGAGCGCCCGCTGGGCGCGCGCCGAGAGCTCGTCGGAGTGCGCCTCGAGGACGTCGAGGGACGCCGAGAGGGTGGTGAGGGGCGAGCGCAGCTCGTGGCTCACATCGGAGGTGAACCGGGCCTCGCGTTCGATCCGCTCTTGGAGCTGGTCGACCATGAGGTTGAACGAGGTGGTCAGGCCGGCCAGATCGGGGTCGCCGGCCACTGCGGGAAGCCGGGTGTCAAGGCGTCCTCCGGCGATGGCCACGGCCGCCCGAGAGACTCCGGTCAGCGGACGCAGCGAGCGGCCGCTCGCTGACCGCCCGACGGCGGCACCGAGGATCGTGGTGATGGCGCCGGCCGCGATGAGGGCCAGTGCCAGCACCCGCAGGGTGTGGCCGAGGTCGCTCACGTCGAAGACCTCGAAATAGACGGCGTGCACCGACGGGATAGGCACGCCTACGGCGATCCTCGGGCCGCCGAGCACGAAGGTCTGCGTGGCCGGGGTGCCCGATTGCACCAGAGCGCGCAGGCCCGCGGGAATATCCCCGGTGGCGGCCAAGGGGGAGGAGAACGGGGTGTTGTGCACATAGAGGACCGAGACCGAGCCCGCCCCCGCGTCGAGGGAGGCCAACAGCTGGTCGAGGTGCGTGTCACCCGAATGCAATGAGCTGCGAACCAGCGACGCGTTCACGTAGGCCTGGTGGAGCGAAGCCGATTGGCGCTCGTCTAGGAGGAAGTGACGGGTCGTGAAGTACGAGAGGCCACCCATCATCACCGACAACAGGAGCGCCCCGAGCCCGAACATGACGGTGACCCGGGCCCGCACACCGAGCCGGGACCACAACGGGAACATCTGGGACCGCCGTTCAGTGCCCGCCGACCCGGGCTTGGCCGGCGCGGCCACCTCAGGGGACCAGCTTGTAGCCCATTCCCCGCACGGTGAGGATGTGGCGGGGGAGCGCGGGGTCGAGCTCGACCTTGGTGCGGAGCCGTCGGATGTGGACGTCCACCAGGCGGCCGTCGCCGAAGTAGTCGTAGCCCCAGACCCGGTCGAGGAGCTGCTCGCGGCTGAGCACCTTGTTGGGGTTGGCCGCCAGTTCGCACAGGAGTCGGAACTCGGTGCGGGTGCAGTGGACGTCGCTCCCGTCGCGGCGCTCGAGGACCCCTTGCTCGGGGAAGAGCTCAAGGTCCCCGAAGCTCAACACGGTGGGCTCGTCGTCGGCCGGTCGGGCCCGACGCAACAGGGCCCGGATACGGGCCCCGAGCTCTTTGGCCACGAAGGGCTTGGTCACGTAGTCGTCGGCCCCCGCCTCGAGGCCGGCCACCACGTCGTGGGTGTCGGTGCGGGCGGTGACGATGATGATGGGCACCGCGCTCTGGCGTCTGAGGGCCCGACAGCACTCGAAGCCGTCCATCCCCGGCAACATCAGGTCGATAAGGGTGACATCGGGCGCCTGCGCGGCGAAGCGGTCGAGCGCGTCCTCGCCGCTCGCCGCCTCGTCAACGTCGTACCCTTCGCCCTCGAGGGCGAGCCGCATGGAGGAGCGGATCCGCTCGTCGTCCTCCACGACCAGGATGCGGCTGCTCATCTCGCTCCGTCCACCTTGCATCCCGGCTGGGCCGGGCTCGTCCTCGTTGTCGGTCGGGCCACGACCCTCCCCGCCCAAAGAGGCCGGAGTGGAGTCAGCTGATCCAAATCTGGGTCGGGTAGATCGCCCCACCGATCATGCCAAGGGCCTTCTGGCCGGCTGGCGTGGTCGGGTTGTTGAAGTTCTGCACATTGGGTTTTCCGATCACGGCCCACGTCGCCCGGTCACCCCACAGGTAGGGCAGGTCCTGGGCGAAGTACTCGTTGACCTGCTGGTAGGCAGCGACTCTGGCCGCCGAGCTGGTGCTGGTCCGCCCGATTTGCAGGGCCGCTTCGACTCGGGGGTCGTTGTTGCGGGCCATGTTGATGGAGAGCCCGTTGGCGTTGTAGGTGGTGGTGCTCCAGAAGATGTAGTTGAGGTCCGGGTTGACCGCACCGAACTGCCGCCAGGTGTAGGCCTGGAACTTCCCGTCGAGGGCGTTGTCGATGTACTCGTTCTGCTGGACGACGGTCTGGGTGACCTTCATCCCGGCGTTTTGGTATGCCTGCTGGATGTAGGTGGCGGCCCGGATGGCCGACGGGCTGTTGGTGGTGCCGAGTGCGAAGGAGACCGGCTTGCCTGTCTGCTGCTGGACCTGGGAGATGAGTCGTTTGGCCCCGGTCGGGTCGTAGGTCGGCAAGGTTGTCTTCGAGTAATACGGCGTCCCGGGGACGAACAGACCCGTCGACACCGGGTTGACCCCGATGTCGATGATCCGGGCGTACGCCGACGCGCTGACCGCCTTGGCACAGGCCAGGCGAACCATCGGGTTGTTAAAGGGTGCCACGGCCAAGTTGAGCTGCACGCAGTTCATGTCGGGCTCGCCGACCACCGGGCCGCTGTCATCGATGTATGACCATTGCGATTTCCCCCGGTACAACACGATGGACTGGGGGGTGTCGGTGACCATCAGGTCGATGGTGCCGGATTGGAGAGCCTCTGAGCGAGCGTCGGAGTCGGGGATCGGCTTGTAGGTGATCTGGCTGAGATAGGGGTAACCCTTGCGCCAATACCCGCTCCAGGCCTTGGCGGTGAAGTGGTCGTTGGGGACCCAGCTGCCGAACTTGAACGGCCCGGTCCCGACCGGATTGTTCGTCCCGCCGTTCGGGGCGTTGATCATCGACGGCGCCATCACGAAGGCGATCTGGGAGCCGATTCCGCCAGCCAGGTAGTACGGGAAGGGGACCCAGGCCTGCTTCAGGTTCCAGGTGACCGACAGGGGACCGGTCTGGGTGAAGCTGTCGACGAGGGGTTGGATGACCGGGCCGGTCAGCAAGGAGTGCAGGTGAGCCTCGAAATTGGCCATCAACGCCGCCCCGTTGCACGGCGTCCCGTCGTGGAACACCACGTTCGGGCGCACGGTGATGGTCCAGGCCGTGTAGTCGGCGTTCGGTACGACCGATTGGGCGAGATAGGGGGCCCAGCCGCCGTTGGGCAAGATGATGGTGAGCGGGTCGAAGACGGTACGGGCGTACATGATGCCGACCTCGTCGAAGCGGGCCGTGGTGGTATTGAAGCCCTGCTCTTCTGCGTCGACACCGAAGACCAGCTTGCCGCCCTTCTTCGGAGTCTGAGTGCTCACGCCGTTTCGGCCCGGGCCGTTGGTCTTGGCCCCCGCCTCTCCTCCGGAGAAGAGCAGGTCACCGGCTCCCCCCGCCGCCACAACGCCGGCCGCCGCAGCCGCGCCGTGCGCTAGGAACGACCTCCGGTCGATAGATCTTGCCACGATGCCTCCCCTTATACCCGCTCGATGTGCTCCCCCCCGGCGCCGGCCCGATTGGCCGCCGCTCGGGACATGACGGTCACGTTACCGCGACACGCTCGTAAAGAGCGGACACTTTCCCCGGTGATCCGAACCGGGCGGTCGGCACCCCGTGGGGCGACTGTGACGGAGCGATTGCACCGAGATGACGGGAGCTGGCCGGTACGGTGGCACCATGGCCGGGCCGGCATCGCACGAGGTGGAGGCGCCCACGGGCCCGGCCGCGGTCACACCGGGGCCCGCCGCCTGGGAGCTCGAAGGGTTCGGGCGCTGGCTCGCTCCTCGGGCCGAGGCGACATCGCGGGCCTACCTGGCCGACGTCGCCGCCTTCGTGGGCTGGGCCGAGCGGGGTGACCGACGAGGTCCGGCCGACGTCGACCGCATAGTCTTGCGGCGCTACCTGGCCTATCTCGGTACGCGGCGCTACGCCCGGGCCAGCATCGCCCGGAAGTCGGCCTCCTTGCGTGCCTATTTCTCGTGGTGCGTGCGCCGGGGGGTCATCGCCTCTGACCCGGCCCGCCGTTTGTCGGCGCCGTCGGCGGGGGGCCGGCTTCCAAAGGTCCTGTCCCACTCGGAGATCGGTCGTCTTTTGGACGGCCCTCGCACCCCGGCCACGCCCTTGGAGGAGGCGATCGGTCGGCGCGACGACGCCCTCTTGGAGCTGCTCTACGCCGCCGGGCTCCGGGTGGCCGAGCTTTGTGGGCTGGACCTGGCGGGGGTCGATCTGGTCGGACGCACCGTGACCGTGCGAGGCAAGGGCGACAAGGAGCGTCGGGTGCCGATCCACCGACACTGCGCCGAGGTACTCGGGCGGTGGCTCGCCGAGGGGCGGCCGGCCCTGGTCGGGCCCGAGAGCCCGACAGAAGCGGCCTTTTTCAATCGCCGGGGCAACCGGATCGGACCCCGTGACGTGCGGCGGGTCCTCGATCGACGCTCACCGGTCCCCACCCACCCCCACGCCCTGCGGCACAGCTTCGCCACCCACCTGCTGGATGGGGGCGCCGATCTCCGGGTGGTCCAGGAGTTGCTGGGCCACGCCAGCTTGCAGACCACCCAGATCTACACCCACGTGAGCAAGGAGCGACTGCTCGACGTCTACGATGGGACCCACCCCCGGGCCTGAGCTCCCGGGGTTGATCCGGCCACCTGCTGGTGGTCCCCGGGGTGGGCCGGTGGCCGGTCGAACCCCGAGCGACTAGCCTTTCTGTGCCCCGCTGTTCGGTGGGGCTATTCACCTAGGAGCACGCACCCGAGCGCGTTCCACGGTCGCCTCCTTCCGGAGGTGCTGCGCTCGGGGAAGCCAACCATTTGGAGGAAATACCCATGGCCGTCGTCACAATGCGCCAGTTGCTCGGGGCTGGGGTCCACTTCGGCCACCAGACCCGCCGGTGGAATCCCAAGATGCGCAGGTACATCCTGGGGGAGCGCAACGGGATCTACCTGATCGATCTCCGCAAGACACTCGATGGGATCGACCACGCCTACAGCTTCATCAGAGATCTGGTGGCGGGCGGCGGCACCATTTTGTTCGTCGGCACGAAAAAGCAAACCCAAGGACCGGTCGCCGAGTTCGCCGACGCCTGCGGAATGCCCTATGTAAACCAGCGTTGGCTCGGCGGGATGCTGACGAACTTCGCCACCGTCTCGGGCCGGGTGAAAAGGATGCAGGAGCTGCGGGCCATGCAGGCCGCAGGCGACTTCGACGCCATGCCGAAGAAAGAAGCCCTCCGCCACGTGCGCGAGCTCGAGAAGCTCAGCCGGAACCTCGGGGGGATCAGCGGCCTCGACCATCTTCCCGACGCCATCTTTGTGATCGACACGAAGAAGGAGCACATCGCGGTGACCGAGGCGAACAAACTCGGGATGCCCGTGGTCGCCGTCGTCGACACGAACTGTGACCCCGATGTCATCGAGTACGTGATCCCGGGTAACGATGACGCCATCCGTTCGGGCACCCTCATGTGCCGTGTCATCGCCGATGCAGTGGTCGAAGGCCGGTGGATCGCTCAGCACCGGCCGGCTCCTAAACCCCCGGCCAACGGATCGGTCCCGCCTGCAGGCCCGAGTTCCGCCCCAACCCGTCAAAAGCCCCTGCCGCCCAAGCCGGTACGGGCGGCGACCCCTGCGGCGCCCGATGTCGCATCGGCACCGGCGGCCGTCGCACCGGTCATCGGAAGCGACGCCCAGCCGGACCCGGTCCTGGCCCAGCCGAGCTCCTCGAGCGAGACCGACTCGAGTGCCCCCGTCGTTGACCCCCCCGTCGTTGACCCCCCCGTCGTTGATGCCCCCGTCGTTGACCCCCCAGTCACCGTCCCTGCGGAGGCCTGATCATGGCGTCGTTCACTGCGAAGGACGTGCAGGCGCTCCGCCAGTCGACCGGGGTCGGCATGCTCGATGCCAAGCGGGCGCTCGAAGAGAACGACGGTGACATCGAAGAGGCCACGCAGTGGCTCCGGGTCCAAGGCATCGCCGGCGCGGCCAAGCGCGGCGAGCGCGAGGCCTCCCAGGGTGCGGTGGCCGTGGTCCGTCAGGACGCAGTCGCGGCGATCGTCGAGCTTCGATGCGAGACCGATTTTGTGGCCAAGGCGGCCGAGTTTGTCGCTTTGGCCGACGAGCTGGCCGAACTAGTCGTCTCCAAGGGCGACACCGCGGCGGCCGAGCGCCAGGACGAAGTCGACCGACTGCGCACCACCTTGAAGGAGAACATCTCGATCGGACGGGTCGAGCGGCTCGAAGCCACCGGGGGCGAGGTGCTCGACACGTACCTGCACCAACAGGCCGGACGCGGCGTCAATGCGGTGGCTGTGGTGGTCCGCGACGGCACCCAAGAACAGGCCCACGAGCTGGCGGTCCACATCGCCTTCGCCAAACCGGCGTACCTGCGGCGAGACGATGTCCCTGCCGCCGACGTGGCGGCCGAGCGCTCGACGGTCGAAGAGATCAGCCGCAACGAGGGCAAGCCCGAGGCCGCACTGGCCAAGATCGTCGAGGGGCGGATGAACGGCTGGTTCAAAGAGCGCGTCCTGCTTGAGCAGCCCTATGTGCGTGACGAGAAGCAGACAGTGGCTGCCTGGCTGGGCTCCGCCGAAGTAGTCCGCTTCGCCCAGGTAGTGGTCGGCTCCTGAGCTCGGGACCGTCGCCGACGAAAAGAAGAGGGGAGGCGCCCGGGGGTGGGTGAGACCAGACGCATCGTGCTCAAAATGTCGGGCGAGGCGTTGGCCTCGTCGGCTTCCGACGAAACCATCGACGCCGGAGTCGTCGAGCGGCTGGCCGGCGAGATCGCCCAGGCCCGCTCCGAGCTCGATCTCCAATTGGCGGTCATGGTCGGCGGTGGGAACATCTGGCGTGGCACAACGGGGGCCGGGGCCGGCATGGACCGGGCCACCTCTGACACCATGGGGATGCTCGGTACGGTAATCAACGCACTGGCCCTCCAGGACGCGCTCGAACACCACGGCCAGGCCACCCGTGTCCTCACCGCCGTCCACATGGCCGAGGTGGCTGAGCCCTACATTCGGCGCCGGGCCATCCGCCACCTCGAAAAGGACCGGGTGGTGGTCTTTGCCGCGGGCATGGGAAACCCCTTCTTCACGACCGACACATCGGCCGCCCTTCGGGCGGCCGAAATAGAGGCCGAGATCCTCTTGAAGGGCACCCATGGGGGGGTCGACGGGGTCTACAGCGCCGACCCCAAGGTCGACCCGACCGCCACCCGCTATGAGGAGATCTCCTTCATGGAAGTGGTGTCCAAGGACCTCCGGGTCATGGACCTCACCGCCATCACCTTCTGCAAGGACAACGGGCTGCCCATCTTGGTGTTTGACCTCATGACCGAGGGCAATCTCCTTTGTGCGCTGAGCGGCGAGCAGATCGGTACGCTTGTCCGATGACCGACGGGGAACTCACCGGCCTGGCCCTCGAGGAGGCACAAGAGAAGATGGCCAAGGCCGTCGACCATGTGCGCAGCGAGTTCGCAAACGTCCGCACCGGACGGGCCACCCCTGCTCTCGTCGAGACCCTCACGGTGGACTATTACGGCCAGCTCGTCCCGCTCCGCCAGCTGGCCGGTTTCAGCGTCCCCGATGCCATGCTCCTGGTGATTTCCCCCTACGACAAGGGATCACTCGGGGCCATAGAAAAGGCCATCCAGTCCTCGGATCTTGGTATCAACCCGACCAACGACGGCAACGTCATCCGACTGGCCTTCCCTCCGCTCACCGAAGAGCGTCGTAAGGAGTTGGTGAAGGTCGTCCGCCACAAAGCAGAAGAGGGAAGAGTCGCCGTGCGCAACGTACGCCGGGCCTCGCGCCATGACGTCGAAGCGCTCGAAAAAGAGGGTGCACTCTCCACCGACGAACTCGAGCGCGTGGAAAAAGAACTCGAGAAGCTCACGCACGACCAGATAACTGGCATCGACCAATTGCTTGCCCACAAGGAGCGAGAGCTCCTCGCGGTCTGACCCGAGGTCTGAACGGATAGGCATGGCAGACGAGCCCGAGAACACAGAATCGACAGACGACCCGCCCGCAGCGCTGCGCTCCGGCCGGGTTCGGATCGTCGGCGCCGAGCCGGCGGAGCAGCGCGCCGCGTCGCTCGCCCCAGAGCTGCCCGACGACGCCGATTTCGTCCTGTCGCCGAGCGAGACGGGCCTTGACCTGCCGATCGTCACCGACACGGCCGACGCGCCCGTCGAGTTCGACGGCTCGCCCGCGGTGCCTCTTGAGCCGCTCCCCGAGGGTGAACCCGATCTTCCGCACTGGACCGAGGCGCCCACCGGAGAAGTGCCGGCCATCTTGGTTCGTGATGCCGGCGAGACCGGCGCCGAGGATGACCGCTGGTCGGCCATGCCCGCACCCACATGGCGAGAGGAGCACACCGACTGGGAGGCCCAGGAGGAGACCTTCGAGCCCTCGATGCTGGCCCACGACGACACCAAGCTCGGCTCACTCGACGATTCGGGAGAATCGGACCGCCAACCCTGGAGTTTCGACCTGCCGGGAACAGGTGCAGCGGACGAACCCGAGGAGGCGACCCAGAGCATCGGTGTGTCGGCGGCCGACGACCACGATGATCAGGACACCATGATCGTGCCATCGGTCCGTATGATCGGCGGTTCCCAAGACGGGTTCTCGTCCGACGAATCTGGGTCCGACGCATCTGGGTCCGACGAATCTGCGTCCGACGAATCTGGGTCCGACGAATCTGGGTCCGACGAATCTGGGTCCGACGAATCTGGATCTGCTCGTGTGCCCCTGGCTCGCAGCACTGACGCCACGACCTATCCCTCTGCGGTCGGCAGTCCTGTTGTCGTCCCCGACGTCGAGGGCGCGATCGGCGGGGCAGTTGCCGGTGCGGCCTCAGCCGGCCTCGACCCCTCGGGTCTGACCGGCGCCAGTGCCGACGATGTGTCGGCGGAGACTCGCAGCCGGCGGGGGGCTCGAGCGCCGGGGCGCACCACTCGTCGCCGCGGTCGGCCCCCCCAACCTCGTCCGGTTCCACTGGCCCCTGAGGAGCGGGTGGCCGACGGCACCGAGGCGCCCGCGTCCCGGCCGGTGCCCTCCGCCCCGCCGCCGCGCCAGAGCACGCCGCGCCCGCGTCCCGGTGGTGGCCTGCGGCCCCCAGAACCTCCGCGCGAGACCACTGGCGGGCGCAACCTCCAGGCGGCGATCGTGAGCGGCCTGGCGATCGGGGTGATCGCCCTGGCCTGCTTCAAACTCGGTTCGGTGGCCGCCATCTCCTTTGTCACCGTCGTCGTCGCGCTGGCCACCCTCGAGACCTATGCCGCCTTCCGCAAGGCGGCGTATCACCCGGTCACCCTCCTAGGGCTGGTGGCGGCGGTTTCGCTGATGATCGCCACCTACAACAAGGGCTCAGAAGCACTTCCACTTGTGATCGTGCTGCTGGTGGCCTTCACCCTGCTCTGGCATCTCGTCGGGGTGGAACGGTCGGCGGACCCGGTCAGGAGCACCGCGTCGACCCTGCTCGTGTTCTGCTGGATCGCCGTCTTCGGATCCTTTGCCGCGTTGCTCTTGAATCCCACCTTGTTCCCGGACCGCCACGGCATTGCCTTCCTGCTCGGCGCCATTATCACGTCGGTGGCCTACGACGTGGCCGCCCTGGCCACCGGTTCGTGGATCGGGAGCCACCCGTTGGCTCCGACCATCAGCCCGAACAAGACGTGGGAGGGCCTGGTCGGCGGCGCGATCGGCGCCATCCTCGTCGCCGTGTTGGTCGTTCAGTTCATCCACCCGTGGACCTTCCCCAAGGCCTTCGCCCTTGGGGTGGTCGTGGCCGTGGTCAGCCCGGTCGGTGACCTGAGCGAATCGCTGATCAAGCGCAATCTCGGGCTAAAGGACATGGGTCGGATGCTGCCGGGCCACGGCGGGTTGCTCGATCGCATGGACGGCCTGCTCTTCGTGCTCCCGGCCACGTACTACCTGGTGAAGGCCTTGCACCTGGGGTGACGCCGGGCAGCTCGACCACCGATGGCATGCTGAATCCCAAGATGCAGCGCGATCGAACGGGCCGCCAATGAGCACCACAACGGTAAGCCTGGTCGGATCGACCGGGTCGATCGGCACGCAGGCCATTGACGTGGCCCGCGCCGATCCGGATCGGTTCCGCATCGTGGCCCTGGCCGCGCAGCGCTCGGTCGATCGGTTGTGTGCCCAAGCCGAGTTGCTCCACCCCGAGCTGGTGGCGATCGGTGACGCCTCCTTGGCGCCCGAGCTGGCGAGGAGGGTCCCGGCGGGGACCGAGGTGCTGGCGGGACCTGTTGGGCTCGCCACCGCGGCGGTAGCGGCCGAGGTTGTCGTGAACGGGGTGGTCGGTTTCGCCGGTCTTCCGGTCACTCTGGCCGCCCTCGAGGCCGGCCGCCGGCTGGCGCTTGCCAACAAGGAGTCGCTCATCGCCGGGGCCCCCGTCGTGCAGCGGGCCCGGCGAACACCCGGCGCGCTCATCGTCCCGGTCGATTCCGAACACTGCGCCATCCACCAGTGCCTCCAAGCGAGCGCGCCCAAAAGCGCTGAGCCCGACACGTCGGTGGTGGCCCGGCTCCTCGTCACCGCCTCGGGTGGACCGTTCCGCGGACGGAAAGCGTCCGAACTCGGTTCGGTCAGCGTCGAAGAGGCGCTCAATCACCCGACCTGGAACATGGGTCCCAAGATCACCATCGATTCGTCGACTCTCATGAACAAGGGCCTTGAGGTGATCGAGGCCCACGAGCTCTTCTTCATCGCGTATGACCGCATCGATGTGGTGGTGCATCCCCAATCCATTGTCCATTCAATGGTCGAACTGGTCGACGGGGCGACGATCGCCCAGCTGTCGTTGCCCGACATGCGCCTGCCCATCGGCTACGCCATGGGCTGGCCCGAGCGCCTGGGCACTCCCTACGGAGCTCTCGACTGGACGACCGCCCAGCACCTCAGCTTCGAGCCGCCGGACCGGACCACCTTTGCCTGCCTCGACCTTGCCTACCGAGCCGGCCGGCAGGGTGGAGCCGCCCCGGGCTGGCTGAGCGCGGCCAACGAGGTCGCGGTGGCGGCGTTTTTGGAACGGCGGCTCGACTGGCTCGGTATCGCAGAGGTGGTCGAAGAGACCCTCGATCGGTGCAAGGACGATCCGCTTGACTCGGTCGAGGCGGTGCTCGAAGCGGACCGGCTCGCCCGGGCAGAGGCGAAGGCCATCGTCGCCCGGCGCCCGCACGCCCCATGAGCGAACAGGCCGCGCCCCGGAATGGCCCAGCGGCCTCTAGCGTTGTGCTCACCATGGGCCCTGTGGAAGTTGAGACCGTCGCGCAGGGCGAGCCGACCACCGAGACGAGCAACGCGCGCACCCCCCCGCGAAGCGCCCCCGAGGGCACGCCGCCCGCGTCCAACGCCCGATCGAATCTGTGGGCCCTCGCCCGACTGCTTCTCGGGTTGGCGGGCATCGTGGTCCTTTTCGTCGCCCTCGGTGGCGGCGATCTGCTGATCGTCATCACCGCCATCATCATCATGGTGATGGTCCACGAGCTTGGTCATTTCGCCACCGCCAAGTGGTCCAAAATGAAGGTCACCGAATATTTCGTCGGGTTCGGCCCGAAGCTCTGGTCGATCCGGCGAGGCGAGACGGACTACGGGGTGAAGCCAATCCTGGCCGGCGGCTACGTGAAGATCCCCGGCATGACCAACCTCGAAGAGATCGACCCGGCCGACGAACCGCGCACGTACCGCCAAAAGCCCTTCCACAACCGCATCATCGTGGCCTCGGCCGGGTCCTTCATGCACTTCGTGATGGCCTTCGTGCTCGCCTGGATCGCCGTCGTGGCCTTCGGTATCCCCTCGAACAAGGGGTTGACCATCAACGGCTTCGTGACCTGGACGGGTCACGCCGAGAACGCAGCTCAACTCGGCGGTCTGCGCTTCGGCGACCAGGTGGTCGGGGTCAACGGGAAGCCGGTTGCCGTCGAGACCGTCCACGGCAAAGTCACCGACACCTTGACCGCGGCCATCAACGACTCTCCGGGCCGGCCGGTGCATCTGGTGGTCGTGCGCGACGGCAAGCGCGTCCAGCTGACAGTGACCCCGGCGCTCGGCCACTCCTATCCCGACGGCACCGAGGCGGTGGGGAAGGTAGCAGGGGAGAAGGGCAAAGCCACGCCGGTCGGCCTGATCGGCATCTCGACCGTGCCGGTCACCACGTCAGAGGGACCGGTGCGGGCCCTCGGCACCAGCGCCGTCGACGTCGGCCGGGTGACCTCGGCCACCTTCGCCGGCCTCGGCACGGTCTTTTCACCCCACGGCATCTCGAACCTGTTCTCTGATGTCACCAACGCACAAGCAGGGGCGAAGGCCACGAACAACGGCACCCGGGTCGAGTCGATCGTCGGTGCGGTGCGGACCGCTACCCAGGCCGAGCAGGCCGGCGTGCTGTCCTTGATCGAGGTCCTTATCGCGCTCAACATAGTGATCGGCATCGTCAACATGTTGCCGATGCTTCCTCTCGACGGCGGTCACGTCGCCATCGCGGTCTACGAGCGCATCCGAACCAAGAAAGGCCAGCCGTACTACGTCGCCGATGCCGCCAAGCTGCTGCCGGTGGCCTACGCATTCGTGGCGATCCTGTTGGTGATCGTGGGCTCGGCCGTCTACCTCGACATCGCCCACCCGATGGCCAACCCGTTCCACTAGGAGAGCACCGTTGCGCGGCGTGGCCGGGGCGCGGCGCCAGCCTCGTCGGCGTGGTGCGACGGAGTCAGGTGGCGGTCCTGGTCGGCGCACCTGTCTTTTTGCTGGCGCCGGAGGGTTCCTCACCCGGCTGCCTTGGCAGCCGGCCCGGTCTCGGTGGCCTCGGAGCAACCGGTGATGACGTTCGGCGGTTCGTTCACACCCGACCAAATCGAGTCGGCCGACCGCGCGCTGGGGTTGGTCAACGAACCGCCAGACCGACCGGACGCCTCGGCGGCACGATCGCCCCATGGATCCGGCAACGCAGTGGACGATCTCGGTGACCACGCTCCCTCCCTGATGACCCCTGCCTGGCCCGGGCGAGCGATCGCTCCGTGTCTGTGTCGGGCGCCGCCGTCTTCTTCCTCGATTCGACCGATTCGTAGGCCGGCGACGCAAGAATCCCCGGGCACGGCAGACTGGGGGGTATGGAACAGTCCGCCGAGCTCCTCACCCCGCGCCGGATGACCCGACAGATCACCGTCGGTGGGGTGGCGGTCGGCGGCGGCGCTCCGGTGACCGTCCAGTCGATGACCACGACCAAGACCGCCGATGTCGAGGGCACCCTGGCCCAGATTTATGCCCTGGCCTCGGCGGGGGCGGACATCGTCCGCTGCACCTGCAACGAGGAGGCGGCGGCCGAGGGCCTGGCCCAGATCGTGCCCCGCTCGCCCGTGCCGATCATCGCCGACATCCACTTCCATCACGAGATGGCGCTGGCGGCGCTCGAAGCGGGGGTCCAGGGCCTGCGCCTCAACCCGGGCAACCTGCGCAAGGAGGCCGAAATCAAACAAGTGGCCGGCGAGGCCCGTGACCGGGGCGTCCCGATCCGCATCGGGGTGAACGCCGGGTCGTTGCACCCCGACCTCTACAAGCGGTTCGGCGGGGCCACCCCCGAGGCCCTCGTGGAGTCGGCCCGCATGGAGCTTGCCTACTTCGAAGAGGTGGGCTTCTCCGATGTAAAAATTTCGGTGAAGGCCTCGTCGGTCGCCCTCATGATCGCCGCCTACCGGTTGGCGGCCGAGACCTTCGACCATCCGTTGCATCTTGGCGTCACCGAGGCCGGGCCGCCGCCGGCCGGTCTGTTGAAAGGAAGCGCGGGCATCGGCACCCTGCTCGCCGAGGGCATCGGCGACACGATCCGGTTCTCCCTCACCGCCGATCCGGTCGAAGAGGCGCGCGCCGGCCGCCAGTTGCTCGAGTCGTTGGGACTACGCGAGCGCAAGGGCCTCGATCTCATCGCTTGTCCCTCATGCGGGCGGGCCCAGGTCGACGTCATTGCCGTGGCCAAGGCGGCCCAAGAGGCCCTGGAGGACCGCAAACTCCCCATTCAAGTGGCGGTCATGGGGTGTGTGGTCAACGGTCCGGGTGAGGCGCGCGAGGCCGATATCGGAATCGCCGCGGGCAAGGCGAAGGGCCACTTGTTCATCAAGGGCAAGATCGTCCGGGTCGTCCCCGAGGACCAGATGGTCGAGGCCCTCGTTACCGAGGCCGAAAAGCTCGTAGCCGAAGGGATCGAGGCCCGCCTGGCCGCTGCGGACGCCGGGGCCGAGGCCGAGGCCGAGGCCGACCGGTTGGAGTTGCTCGACGAGAAAGGCTCCGACCCCAACGCCACTGCGGTCAAGATCAGACACATTCGCGATCGCTTCGCCCACCCCGAGGCGAACTGACCGCTCGGTGCGGCGCAGAGCGCCGTGTCCGGGCCGTATAACCTGCGCTCCCATGACCAGCGCCCCCGACGCGGCCCCCGGCCCCGGGGCCAAGGGCGCGCTCACGGCTCGAGCAACCGATTTCCCCCGCTGGTACCAAGACGTCGTCGCCCGGGCCGAGCTGGCCGACAACGGTCCGGTCCGCGGCACAATGGTGATCCGGCCCTGGGGCTATGGGATTTGGGAGCGCCTCCAGGCCGCCCTCGACACCCGCATCAAAGAGGCCGGTGCCGATAACGCGTATTTCCCCCTGTTCATCCCCGAGGCGTATCTGCGCCTCGAAGCAGAACACGTCGAGGGCTTCAGTCCCGAGTTGGCGGTCGTCACCCAGGCCGGGGGCAAAGAGCTCGAAGAGCCCGTAGTGGTACGCCCGACGAGCGAGACGGTCATCAACAGCTACTTCGCCAAGTGGATTCAGAGCCACCGGGACCTGCCGTTGCTGATCAACCAGTGGGCCAACGTGGTGCGCTGGGAGCTGCGTCCCCGACTTTTCCTGCGTACCAGCGAATTTCTCTGGCAGGAGGGCCACACCGCCCACGCCACCAGAACCGAGGCCCGGGACTACGCCCTCAAGATCCTGAGCGACGTCTACCTCTCGACCATGCAGGGGGTGGCGGCCGTCCCGGTCATCACCGGCCACAAGACGGTGCGCGAGCGCTTCGCCGGAGCGATCCGCACCTGGACCTGCGAAGGGATGATGGGTGACGGCAAGGCGCTGCAGATGGGCACCAGCCACGAGCTCGGCCAGAACTTCGCCAAGGCCTTCGGCATCCAGTTCTCCGACGAGCTCGGGGCCCAGCAGTACGCGTGGCAGACATCCTGGGGCGTCTCCACCCGGCTCATCGGGGCCATCGTCATGGCCCATGGCGACGACTTCGGTCTGCGGTTGCCCCCGGCGATCGCCCCCGTCGAGGTGGTGGTGCTCGTGGTGCGCGACGACGAGGGGGTTCACCGGGCCGCCCAGTCGCTCGTGGCTGACCTCGTCGCGGCCGGCCACCGGGTGCGCCTCGACGACCGCACCGACACCGGGTTCGGACGGCGCTCGGTTGCCTGGGAGCTAAAGGGCGTGCCTGCCCGCATCGAGGTGGGTCCTCGTGACCTGGCAGAGGGCAACGTGACCATGGTCACCCGGCACGACCGGATCAAGACCACCGTGCCGCTCGGTGGCGCGGTGGTCGAGGTGACCGCCGCCCTCGGCGGTACGGCGGCGGCGCTGTGGGCCGAGGCCGAGGCGGCCCGGGCCGCCCGCAGCACGGCGGTGACCACCGTCGCGGAGGCACTCGAGGCGGGGGCCCAGGGCTTTGCCACCCTGGCCTGGTCGGCGGTCGGCCCCGAAGGTGAGGACCGCCTGGCCAAAGAGGCGATCACCGTGCGGTGCCTGCAAGGCCCCGACGGAGGCCTGGCCGAAGACGGCGACGACGAGGACTCCCTCGTGGCCGTGGTGGGTCGTTCCTACTGATCGTGGGGCTCGGGGCCCCCTGGCCGATCCCCCGTTGTACTGAGCGTCGATCCCCGTACCCGCCGAACTGCGGAATTGCTACAATGACAGGCGCTGTCCGGTCTGATGTAGGACCCGTCGAAGCGTGGGCCGCCGCCCACGCTTTCGTTTTGGGTCGGCAACGGGCTGGGCCGCCGGGCAGGCCGCCGCCCGTGAGAAGGGCGCCGGCAGGCCTCAGGAAGGGGCAAAGAGAAGGTCGACGAGGCAGGAGGAGGTGGCAGTATGTCAGAGACCCTGTACGACGTGCTGTCCCCGATGCTGGCGACCGCTGGCCTCGATCTGGTTGACCTTGAAGTCACCGGTGGCCTTGTCCGGGTGACCGTCGACCGTGTCGGCGGCATCGATCTCGAAGCGCTGGCCGCGGCCAACAAGACCGTCTCGGCTGCACTCGACGAGCTCGACCCGATCCCGGGCCGCTACACCCTCGAGGTCACCAGTCCGGGAGTCGAGCGGCGCCTGCGCACCCCCGAGCACTTTGCCCGGGCGGTGGGAGAAACGGTCTCGGTGCGCACGCTCGGCGGAACGAACAACGTGCGGCGCGTGCAGGGTCGGCTGGCCGCAGCCGGGCCCGACGGGTTCGAACTCGAAGGTTCAGAGGTCCCCGGCGGTTCGCTCCACCTCGCCTACGGCGACGTGGAGCGGGCGCGCACGGTGTTTGAGTGGGGCCCGACCGCCCCGCCGGCGGGGAACCGACGGACCAAGCACTCCAAGCGCGCCACGACTGGAACGCAGGCCGGCGCCGCGGGTGCCAAGAAGGACGCGAAGACAGAGAGGGTCACCACGCCATGAGCAAGACGAACTTCGAGTTCCTCGACGCACTGGGTCAGATCGCCCGCGACAAGGGGATCTCGGTGGAGACACTCCTCGACGCCTTGGCCAACGCGTTGGTCGCCGCCTACAAGCGCCGTCCGGACGCGGCCGAGGAGGCCGTGGTCACGATCGACCCCGAGTCGGGCGAAATCCGGGTCTACGGCCAGGAACTCGATGAAGACGGCAACGTGGTCAACGAGTGGGACGACACCCCCGACGACTTCGGCCGCATCGCCGCTCAGACGGCCAAGCAGGTGATCCTCCAACGAATCCGCGAGGTCGAGCGGGACATGAAGTACGAGGAGTACGCCGGGCGCGAAGGTGACATCGTCACCGGCATCGTCCAGCAGACGGACAACCGCTACACCTTGCTTGATCTGGGCAAGGTGGAAGCACTGCTGCCCCAGGCCGAGCAGGTCTCCTACGAGCGCTACGAGCACGGTGCCCGGCTGAAGGCCTACATCGTCGAGGTTCGCAAGACCACCAAGGGCCCCCAGATCGTCGTCAGCCGCACCCACCCCGGGCTCATCAAGCGACTCTTTGAGCTCGAGGTCCCCGAGATCTCCTCTGGCGTGGTCGAGATCAAGGCGGCGGCGCGCGAGCCGGGACATCGCACCAAGATCGCCGTGTGGTCCAACGATCCGAACGTCGACCCAGTCGGCGCCTGTGTCGGGGCTCGCGGTTCGCGCGTGCGGATGGTGACCAACGAGTTGCGCGGCGAGCGGGTCGACGTGGTCCCCTTTTCCGATGATCCCGTCGAGTTGATCCAGAACGCTCTGGCTCCGGCCCGCGTGCGCGAGGTCCGCCTCGATGACGAGACTGGCACCGCCACCGTCGTGGTGAGCGACTACCAGTTGTCCCTCGCGATCGGCAAAGAGGGTCAGAACGCCCGGCTGGCGGCCCGACTCACCGGCTGGCGCATCGACATCAAGAGCGAGACCCAGCTCGAAGAAGAAGAGTCGGGCTATGCCGGCCAAGAGTGGGCCGAAGGTGAATGGGTCGAGAACGAGACCGGCGAGATGGTCTGGAAGCCGGCAGAAGGTGGCGACGCCATCTCGGCCGAAGAGTGGACCCACAAAGCCGAGGAGCAGGCCGAGACCGCCGAGACGGCACAGACCGGCACCTCGGCCACTGCGACTTCCGCCGACACCGATGGGACCGAGGCTCCGTCGAACGACGCTGCCCAGCCTGCCGACGAGCAGACCGAGACGCCCGCCGAGGTGGTCGAAGTTGCAGGCAGTGCCGAGGGGGGAGACGCATAGCCCCCGTTCGGACCTGCGTTGGCTGCCGGTCGAAGGCCCCGGCCGACGAGTTGGTCCGGGTCGTTCGCCGGCCCGACGGGTCACTGACAGTCAGCCGGGATGGTCAGGGCCGTGGGGCTTGGCTCTGTTTGGCCTCGCCGGCCTGTTTCACCCAGGCCGCCGGTCGCCGGGCCTTCGACCGGGCCTTCCGGACCCCGATTGCGGTGGCCGACCTTGATCGGCTGGAAGTCGAGCTCCGCGGCGATGTGCCTGGAGCGCACGGCCCGGGCGCAGGGCCAGACAGTAGCGCCGTCGGGGGGTGCCGCCCCTGATGTGCGAGGATAGAGAGCCCGGTTGCCCGTGTGGCAGCCGCGAACGCGAAGGACACTGAGGTCGAGTTGGCGAAGAAGATCCGCGTCTATGAGCTGGGCCGAGAGCTCGGTCTGACCAATAAAGAGGCCCTTGACCTCTGCCTCTCTTTGGGCATCGGGGTCAAGAGCCATTCGTCGTCGATCGAGGACGCCCAGGCCGACCGGGTTCGGCGCAAGGCCGACGCCGAAGGCCTGCGCCGTCCCGTTGCGCCCGAGGAGCCGCCGGCGAAGGCCCCGGCCAAGAAGGCGACCAAGGCTGCGTCGCGGACCACCGCGAGTGCCCGACCCACCGAGAGGCCCTCGCCCGAGCAGCCGGCCCCGACCGACGGCGACGCCCCGCCCCGCCCCCGTTTGGTGAGCAGCCGAGGGACGCCCGCGCCGGCCCGCCCGGCCGAGCGCCCAGCTGCGCCCCGCCCCGCGGCCCCAGATTCCCCGCCGCCCGCCGCCGCCCGCCCAGCGCCCGCCGCCGCCCGCCCCGCGCCCGCCGCCGCAGCACCTCCCACAACCCCGTCGCGTTCTACTGTCCCGGCGACCGAGGCGCCGCCGACGCCGGCCCGCCCGGCCGAGCCTGCGGTCGCCGCAACAGTCGTTACCGAACCTCCCGCACCGGTGCCACCGATTCCCGCCCAGCCCGTGGTGCCCGCCGCCCAGGGCGAGGCTGCTCCCGCGCCCACCCAACAGCGCCCGAACCGTCCTCCGATGAGCCCCTCGGGCCGACCCGTGCCACCCCCGCCATCGGTCCGTCCCCCGATGGGACCGAGCGGTCGACCTATTCCACCTCCCCCCGGCCTCGGAGGCCGTCGTGCTGCGCCGGCCCCGGGCGGCCGGCCAGGTGGCCCGAGTTCGGGCGGCTATCCGCAACGCTCCGGTGGACGTCCCGCGCCCTCCGGTGGAGCCGCACGTCCCGGCGGCGGTGGCGGATTCGCTGGGGGCCGTCCCGGCGGTGGCGGCTTCGCCGGACGCTCTGGGGGCGGTGGCCCAGTCGGTGGCGGCCCACCCGGAGGTCGTGGCGGAGGCATTCCGGGCCGTCGGCCACCTCAACGCCGGTCCCGTCGTCGGCGTCGCAACCTCGAAGAGCTCGAGCCGACCCAGTTGACCGCCTACATGCCGTCGACTGCGCCGGTCCCCGACGGTGAGATCATCGTCGAACGGGGCTCGACGGCGCGCGATCTCGGTCCCAAGCTGAACCGTTCGGCCGGTGACATCATCCGGTTCTTGCTGCTCCAAGGTGAGATGGTCACGGCTACCCAGTCCCTGACCGACGACATGATCGAGCTCTTCGCGGCCGAACTTGGCGCGGAAGTGCGCCTCGTGGACCCGGGCGAGGAGAAAGAAGCCGAGCTCCTCGCCAAATTCTTCGAGGCCGACGACGAGGATGACGCGATCGAGGCCGACCTGCGACCCCGCCCACCGGTTGTCACCGTGATGGGCCACGTCGACCACGGAAAGACCCTCCTGCTCGATCGAATTCGCTCGACCGACGTCGTAGCCGGCGAGGCCGGAGGGATCACCCAGCACATCGGTGCGTACCAGGCCAACTGGCACGACCACCTGATCACTTTCATCGATACCCCGGGCCACGAAGCCTTCACCGCCATGCGGGCCCGCGGGGCCGAGGTGACCGACATCGTGGTGCTGGTGGTGGCGGCCGACGACGGGGTGATGCCCCAGACCGTTGAGGCCATCGACCACGCCAAGGCGGCCGAGGTTCCGATCATCGTCGCCGTCAACAAGATGGACCGGCCCGATGCGAGTCCCGAGCGGGTCCTCCAGCAACTCTCTGAGCGCGGCCTCGTTCCTGAGGCTTGGGGTGGCGACACCATCATCGTTGAGGTCTCGGCCCTCCAGGGCACGGGCATCGAAGAGTTGCTCGAACAAATCAGTCTGGTGGCCGAGGTCGAAGAACTCCGGGCTAGTCCCGAGGGTCGGGGTCGGGGCACTGTCCTCGAGGCCGAACTCGAAGACGGTCGGGGTCCCGTGGCCACGGTCATCGTGCAAAGCGGCACCCTGCGGGTCGGCGACCCGATGGTCGCCGGCGCGGCCTGGGGCAAGGTGAAGGCGCTGGTCGACGATCACGGTGACCATGTGAAAGAAGCGCTTCCCTCCATGCCCGTCCAGGTGCTCGGGTTCTCCGAGCCCCCCCAGGCCGGAGACGAGTTGCGCGGCGCGAAGGATCTGGCGACGGCCCGAACCCTCGGCGAGGCGCGAGCCCAGCGGTTCCGGCTGTCGGGCCACAAGCCCGTGGCGTCGGCCGCGACTGGGGCCAAGCTCGAGGACCTCTTCGAACAGATTCAACGGGGTGAGACGACCACCCTCAACCTGGTGCTCAAGACCGATGTCCAGGGTTCACTTGAGGCGGTCACCGAGAGCCTACGAAAGCTCGAGCGTGACGACGTGAAACTCAGCTTCGTCCATCGCGGGGTCGGCGGAATCACCGAGAACGACGTGCAGCTGGCCCGAGCCTCCAACGCCACCATCATCGGCTTCAACGTGCGTCCCGACCGCCGGGCCCGCGAGATGGCCGAGGCCAGCGATGTGGAGATCCGTCTCTACGAGATCATCTACAAGCTGCTCGAAGACATTGAAGCAGCGATGCTCGGGCTGTTGGCTCCCGAGTTCGAAGAGATCGTCACTGGCGAAGCCGAGGTCCGCCAGGTCTTCCGCATCCCCCGGATCGGAGCGGTGGCCGGCTGCTACGTCCGCAACGGCACCATCACTCGGGGCTCGAAGGTCCGGTTCTTGCGCGAAGGCGTCATCATCTGGAAGGGATCGATCACGTCATTGCGCCGCTTCAAAGAAGACGCTCGAGAGGTCCAGGCCGGGTTCGAGTGTGGCATTGGCCTCTCGGACTACCAGGACCTCAAGGAGGGTGACCTCATCGAGACCTTTGAGGAGCGCGAGATCCCGAGGACCTGAGGCGGCCCGAGGACATGGCGCCGACACGACGCAACCGTTCCACCTCTGCTGGCGGCGCCGCGCCCTACCCGAGGTCCCTGCGGGTGAACCAAGTGCTGCGTCAGATCGTGGCCGAGGAACTCGAGCGGTTGGCCGACGCTGACGAGCGGCTGCGCCTGGTGACGGTCACCTCGGTCGACACGGCCCCCGACCTGCGCAACGCGACGGTGTACCTCGGGACTCTCGGCGAAGAGGCCGCCGACGCTCTCGAAGAGCGCCGCACCCAGTTGCAGCGAGCAGTCGGCCGTCAGGTCCGGATGAAGCGCACACCGCGCCTAGCGTTCGCTGCCGATCCGGCGGTGTCGGCCGGGGCCCGGGTCGAAGAGGTGCTGCGCCGGTTGGGCGAGTCCGCGCCCGCCCAAGAATGGGCCAGGCCCGGGGGCGACGAGGCGGATCCGGGCCCGGTGTGAACGCAGCGGAGGGGTCGACGGGCCTGGTGGTGATCGACAAGGAGCCCGGGTGGACTTCCCACGATGTAGTTGCTCAGGTGCGTCGGATCTTCGGCCAGCGCCGGGTCGGCCACGCTGGCACCCTCGACCCCGATGCCACCGGCTTGTTACTGGTGGGACTAGGACGGGCCACCCGCCTGCTGCGCTATCTCACCGCCCTGCCGAAGACCTATACCGGTGAGGTGGTGCTCGGCACCGCTACCGACACGCTCGACGCCTCGGGCACGGTTCTTTTGCAATGGGACATGTCAGGAGTTACCCAGGCCGACGCGGCGCGGGCCGCGTTGGACCTGACCGGTGACATTGAGCAGGTGCCGCCCATGGTCTCGGCGGTAAAGATCGGGGGTCAGCCCCTGCACAAGCTGGCCCGTCAGGGCATCGAGGTCGAACGCCACGCCCGACCGGTGCGGGTGCACCGCTTCGACGTTGGCCCCGCCGTCGCACCAGGTGTCTTCCCCGTTGAAGTCGAGTGCTCCTCTGGGACCTATATCCGCGTGCTCGCCGCTGATCTCGGGACTGCCTTGGGCGGCGGCGGCCATCTGCGAAATCTGTGTCGGACCCAGGTGGGGTCCTTCACCCTGGCCGAGTCCCGCCGATTGGCCGATCTTGACCGCACCGCGCTGCTCGAGCCGGCGGTGGCCCTGCGAGACCTCAGCCAGGCCGTGGCCGACAGCGAAATGGCCCACCTGATTGCCCGGGGGTTGCCCCTCGACCGGGTGTCCGTTGGAGCGGACGGCGACGGTCCTTTCGCTGTCGTAGACGAGCGGGGCCGGTTGCTCGCGGTCTACGAATCGACCGAGACCGACCGCGTCCGCCCCACAGTGGTGCTGGCCGCCCGCTGAGACACCGGTGACGCCGGTGCGACCGCGGGGGGTCTAGTCTCGCCAGCAATGCAGGTCCTGGGGCCCGACCAGTGCGAGACGCCGGACCAGGGCACGGCCGTGACCATTGGCGCCTACGACGGTGTCCACCTGGGCCACCGGGCTCTTTTGTCTGAGCTCGGATCCCGGGCTCGAGCCCGCGGCCTGGCCTCGGCCGTCGTCACATTCGACCGTCACCCGGCCATGGTGGTGCGGCCGGACTCAGCCCCGCCGCTGTTGACCGATCTCGACCAGAAACTCGAGCTGCTCGAGGACTGTGGGATCGACCTGACCCTTGTTGTCCCCTTCGATCGCGAGCGGGCCAACGAGACAGCGGAGGACTTTGTCACCGAGGTGCTCGTCGGATCGCTCGGGGCCCGGTTGGTCGTGGTGGGCGAGGATTTCCACTTCGGACACGGACGCAAGGGCAACGTGGCCATGTTGGGCGAACTCGGCGCCGTCGCCGGCTTCGACGTCGAAGGGGTCGCGCTGACCGGTGAGTCTGGGGATCCGGTGTCTTCTACTCGGATCCGCCGCCTGGTGGCTGACGGCGACGTTTCCGGCGCAGCCGAGTTGCTGGGCCGGCCCCACCAGGTCCGTGGCGAGGTAGTCCATGGCGACGGGCGCGGGGCCGCGGAGCTCGGGATCCCAACCGCGAACGTTGCTGTTCCCGCCGAGATCGCCCTGCCCGGGCTCGGGATCTACGCCGGGCGCTACCTGCGGCCTGACGGGTCCGAGCACCTGGCCGCCATTTCGGTCGGCCGGCGCCCCACGTTCTATGACGACGCCCCGGCCCCCCTCGTGGAGGCCTACCTGCTCGACTTCGACGGCGATCTCTACGGTGAGGAGGCACGGGTCGGTTTCGTGACTCGCTTGCGCGAGGAGCGACGGTTCGACTCGGTCGACGACCTGGTGGCCCAGATGCAGCGTGACGTGGTGGAGGCCCGAGCCATTCTGGCCGGGGGCTGAGGCCCCGGTCCTCTCGGGGGGGCCGCGATGGCGCCGTGGCGGGCGTCGGGGGTCCCCACCTGCTATCGTCGTGCGCGGTCGGGGGCCTCCCGGCCGGCCAGGGTCAGCCCGACCAGACTGGGTCGGGTCTCCGTGCCCCAGGGTGCCATGGGCCGAGCCTGCGACCAGGCCCCACAAGGTTTTCGAGGTTTCTTCGTACATGCCCGACAAACAGGCCATCATCACCGAGCACCGGTTGCACGATGTCGACACGGGTTCGTCCGAGGTCCAGATCGCGCTGCTGACCGACCGGATCTCGCATTTGACCGAGCACCTAAAGGTGCACAAGGGCGATCATCACACGCGCCGTGGGCTGATGAAGCTCATAGGCCGCCGCCGGCGCCTGCTCGACTATGTGCGGGCCAACGACGTCGAGCGCTATCGGGCGATCATCGGACGCCTCGGCATCCGCCGCTAACAAAGAAAGAAGATCTACCGCCCGGCCCTGCGCCGGGCGGTCGTACAAAAAGAGACGGGCACGACAAGAAGTCGGCTGCCAGTCGCCGGTCACCTCACCACGACCGGGTTCCATCACTCAGGTGGACGCCCGCACCAACGAGGTGGTCGACCACTGGGAACCGACCGTGGAGTGCCCCTGAACACGAGGAGCACCATGGCTGAGGCCATCTCCGTGTCGGCGCCCATCAGTGGCACCGACCGCACCATGACATTTGAAGCGGGCAAGCTGGCCCAACTGGCCGACGGGGCGGTCCTTGGCCGTATCGGTGACACGGTCCTGTTGGCCACGGCCACCGCCGCCCGATCGGTTCGCGAGGGCGCCGACTTCTTCCCGTTGACCGTCGACATCGAAGAGCGCGCCTACGCCGCGGGCAAGATCCCGGGTTCGTTCTTCCGCCGCGAGGGGAAGTCGTCGGATGAGGCCATCTTGACGTGTCGGCTCATCGACCGCCCCCTCCGTCCGTCGTTTCCCAAGGGATTCCGAAACGAGATCCACGTGGTCGGCACCATTTTCGGGGCCGACCAGGTCAACCCCCACGATGTCCTGGCCATCAACGCCGCCTCGGCCGCGCTGATGATCTCGGGCATCCCCTTTGAGGGCCCGATCGGGGCCGTCCGGGTCGCCTATACGACCGATGGCACGTGGATCCCGCACCCCACATACCAAGAAGGTGACGAATCGACCTTCGAACTGGTCGTAGCCGGCCGGGCACTCTCCGACGCCGACGACGCCGAGATCGCCATCATGATGGTGGAGGCCGGCGGGACCGAGCGGTCCTTCCAGTACTACGAGGACGGCGCCCCCAAGGTCACCGAAGAGGTGTTGGCCGAGGGACTGGAAGCGGCCAAGACCTGGATCCGCGAGTCGATCGTGCTCCAGCGGGGACTGGTCACCGCTTTCGTGGCCGAGCGGGGTCCGCTGCACCCACTCGAGTTCTCAGCGCACTCGGACTACGGCGACGACGTCTTCGCCCGCGTGGAAGCGTTGGGCACCGACAAGCTGGCACAGGCCAACACCATCTCTTCGAAGGCGGAGCGCAACGCGGCCATCGATAAGGCCACGGCCGAGATCACAGCAGAGCTCTCCGGTGAGTTCGCCGATCGCGAGCGGGAGATCAAAGCAGCCGTCAAAGGGGTCACCAAGAAGGTCGTCCGCAAGCGCATCGTCGACGTGGGCCTTCGGATCGACGGTCGGGGAACTTCTGACATTCGCCCGCTGTCAGCCGAGGTCGACCTGTTGCCGACGGCCCACGGATCGGCCCTCTTCCAGCGGGGCGAAACCCAGGTCCTCAACGTCACCACCCTCGGAATGCCGAGGATGAACCAACTGCTCGACACCATCAGCCCCGAGACGACCAAACGGTACATGCACCACTACAACTTCCCGCCGTTCTCTACTGGCGAAACCGGCTTCATGCGGGGCCCCAAGCGCCGCGAGATCGGGCACGGTCTTTTGGCCGAGCGGGCGCTGCTGCCGGTCGTGCCCCCGATCGAGGAGTTCCCCTACACCTTGCGGTTGGTCTCTGACGTGTTGGCCTCCAACGGCTCGACGTCGATGGCGTCGGTGTGCGGCTCGACCTTGTCGCTGATGGCGGCCGGGGTGCCCATCAAAGCGCCGGTGGCCGGCATCGCGATGGGCCTCGTCTACGACGACGGCAAGTACGTCACCCTCACTGACATCTTGGGCTCGGAGGACGCGTTCGGCGACATGGACTTCAAGGTGGCCGGCACCTCAGAGGCCGTGACCGCCCTCCAGCTCGACACGAAGATCGATGGGCTTCCCGCCGACGTGTTGGGGAAAGCCCTGCTGCAGGCCAAAGAAGCTCGCCTCAAGATCCTCGAGGTCATGCACGGCGCCATCGCCGAGCCCCGCGACGATGTGGCGGCCAGTGCCCCCAAGATCGTCTCGATGGAGATCCCGATCGACAAGATTGGCGAGGTCATCGGGCCCAAGGGCAAGGTCATCAACACCCTCCAGCAAGAGACGGGAGCCGACATCGCCGTCGACGACGACGGCATGGTGGGTACCGTCACCATCGGAGCCAAGGACGGCAACGCAGTCCAAGAGGCCAAGCGGCGCATCTCGCTCATCCTTGACCCACCGACAGCGGATGTCGGCGCGATTTACCAAGGCAGGGTCGTGAACCTCACGAAGTTCGGTGCGTTCGTCAACGTGCTGCCCGGGCGCGATGGTCTCTTGCACATCTCCAAGCTCTCGCCTTTGGCTGGCGGCAAGCGGATCGGTGCCGTCGAAGACGTGCTCACGCTTGGCCAGGCCATCGAGGTCCGGGTGGATGACATCGACCCCCAGGGCAAGGTCTCGTTGTCATTGACCAACGTGCCAGAGGGCATGGAAGCCCCAGCCGAGTCGAGACGCAGTGACCGCGGCGAGCGCAGTGACCGCGGCGAGCGCAGTGACCGAGGCGAGCGCAGTGGACGAAACGGCGACCGCGATGATCGTCCGGCACCTGCGCCGGCGCCGAGCGCTAGTGCTTCTTCGGCCTCCTTCGAGGAGGCCTTCGAGGCCGAGTTGGTCGCCGACCTTGGCGACCTCGGTCCCGGAGCGGCCTCGGGCGGCGGGGAAGCGCGTGGCGGCGACGACGACCGGCGTCGCTCGCGGAACCGTTCACGCCGACGTTGACCGCTGGCCGGGCGAGCTCGGCGATCCGGACTGATCTCCTCGGAAGTGGGATTCGACTGGTCACTGAGGCCATGGCCGACGTCCATTCGGTATCGGTCGCCTTTTGGGTTGGCACCGGCTCGCGCGACGAGACAGACGAGCGAGCCGGGGCTTCGCACTTCCTCGAGCACCTGCTCTTCAAAGGAACGGCCGAACGCTCGGCCGCGGCCATCGCCGAGGCTGTCGACGAGGTGGGAGGGGACTGCAACGCCTTCACCACCAAGGAGTACACGACCTTCTACATCCGCCTGCTGGCCGAGCACCTCCCCCTGGGTCTCGACATCTTGAGCGAGATCATGTGGGATCCCGCCCTCCGTCCCGCAGATGTCGACGCCGAGCGCATGGTCATCGTCGACGAGATATTGATGCATGCTGACGAGCCCGCTGACCTGGCGGCCGAGCAATGGTCGGCCGCCCTGTTCCCGGGCCACCCGCTCGGCCGCGACACGCTCGGAACCCAACACAGCGTCGGGGCGCTCACGACGCCCG
>Ga0182024_10002878_pt1 | contig 41914 bp, 37 predicted proteins | sample P32metaG_FD_120480 | JGI IMG/M metagenome (GOLD analysis project Ga0182024, IMG submission 120480) | Permafrost microbial communities from Stordalen Mire, Sweden - P3-2 metaG (Illumina Assembly) | ecosystem: Environmental > Terrestrial > Soil > Wetlands > Permafrost | place: Sweden: Stordalen... | reverse complement strand
GACCACCATCATCCCGAACAGCAGAAAGAGTGTTTCGTAATCGATCGATTCTGGAGACGTCGCCTGTTGAAGCGTCAGCACGCCGGCGCAGAGCATGACCGCGGCGCCGATGAACGCGATGCCGGGCCGGTCGCAGCGCAGCTTTGGTATTTTCCCGATCGCCAGCGCGATGTAGGTGAGGGTGAAGAGTGCGCTCGTGAGCCATAGCATCGCCGTCGGATTCAAAGGTGCTCCTTCGCGGATGTGGTGAGGTTCTACGAGCGACGGGAGAAAATTGGAACGCAAACCGCGCGACGGCGCGCATGAAGGAAGGAAACGCTCGGACACGTTCTGAGGCCATCGCAAGTCCCCGCGAACCCCCCACGCCGGGGCAGAGCACGACAGGGATCTCACCAAGGAAGTCGCCCGCTCCCGCGCCGCCCCGGATCGGGTGCGCTGTTGCGCCGCGCGGACGAAGCAGCGCTCCCAGATCCGGGACGGCGCGGCGGGAGCCCATTTCGAACAAGCACATCGGCGCGCGCCGCTCTGTCCCGGCGTGGGGGGTATCAGCGTGACCGACGATATAGACAGCAACTCCCGCGTCTTCATTTCTTCGTCCGCGAGTTCCGCTCTGCCCAATTGCACGTTTCGGGGACGCCCACGAGCAACAGAACAAATGCAGATACGGCGATGACGGTCAGGAATAGAAATCCAACGCGATAGCTGAAGTGATGGACGATCGAGCCGGCGATCACCTGGCTGAGGGATGCGCCAATGCCCAGCGCCGTGAAGATGGCGCCTTGGGTGAAGTTGAACCGGCCGGTGCCTTGGGTCAGGTCGGCGATCACCAGGATCGCGACCACGCCGAAGATCCCCGCGCCGATTCCGTCGAGGATCTGAATTGCCAGAACGGGATACGTGCCGTGGACGAACGCAAAGAGCAGCCCGCGGATCGGAAGCGCCGCGAATCCGACCAGCAGGATCGGCTTTCTCCCCAGCTTTTCGGCGAATCGCCCCGATGGCCACGCCAGCGCGGTGATCACCGCTTGCGTGACCACCACGCACCCCATCATGAACAGCGGAGCGGTCTTGGCCTTGCCGGCCGAGAGCATCTCGCCCACCAGCGGCAGCATGGCTGCGTTGGCAAAGTGGAACAGCACGACGCACGCGAGGAATGTCAGGAGCACTTTATCTTTCAACAGCTCGCGATAACTCGCCCGGCCGGCGTCGGCGCCGTCCTGCGCGCCGCGGGCCAGTTCGTAATCGATTTCCTCCGGCTTGATCAGCAGCAGCGACAGCATCGTCGGCACCGCGAATCCCAACACCATGTAGAAGATCCATTTCGGCCCGATATAAGTGCCAACCAGCCCCATCGACACGGCGGCGGCGACATTTCCTGCCGCGTTCCACGATTGATTGCGCCCCTGTCGTAGGTCAAACAGCTTATGCCCGACTAGTCCTAGCGCGATGGCCGCGACGGCAGGATTGAAGATGCTCGAGACGCCGCCGATCAGCGTTTGCGCCGCCATGACGATGGGTACGCTGGGCCACCACGCGATCATCAGCGCGCCGACGCAGAGCCCGGCCGCGCCGATTGCGATGAGCAGCCGTTTGGCTCGGAGCCGATCCACCAGCGCGCCCGCCGGGGTTTGGGTGATGATGCCCGCGATGCCGCCGACGGTCAGCGCCAGACCCACTTTCTCCGGGTTCCACGCATTGGCGGCAAGATAGATCGCCAGAAATGGCCCGACGCCGGTCTGCACGTCGGCCAGAAAAAAGTTAATCGAGTCCAGCCCGTACAAGCTGCGCGAAGAGGTCGGCGTGCCGCCGCGCTTTCCGCCTTCGGCTGTTTCGTAGTTCAAGGGGATCACTTCACGCTCGAAAAATCAATGAAACACCAGATCAGACGCGCTGGCGCCGGAACGATTGATGGCCGCGCCGCCGACGGAGAGCAGAATGAGTGCCGCGAGCAGCGCTTCCCCTGTCAGCAGCACCATCGGCTTCGAGAATTCGGACTCGGATGCGTCGGTCGATGAAATCGATTGCAACGAATCAGTGGCCGCCCAGTCCGTGGCCGAGTTCGATCCGCCGCCGTGCGACCAAAGCCGCAGGCAGCCCAGCAAAAGAACAGCCGCAATCATTGCGGCCGCGAAAAAGCCCATCAGACGGTTTTGGCGATCGATGCGGGCAATTTGCGACAGCGTCTCTCGGGCCGGCTCGGGATCGGCGGCTGCGAGCCGCATGGCAATCCGGGCCAAATCCGCCGGCGCGGCGGGCTCGGGACGCGATGCGATCGCGTCGTGGAGGAACTGTTCAAAGGCTTGGTCTCCCGAGTTATCGCTCATCGCCTGCTCCATAGACGCCCTGGCGCTCCAATGATCGCCGCAACTTCTGTCGTGCTCTAAAGAGCAGCGTCTTGACCGTGCCTTCGGGGCATTCCAATATTTCCGCGATCTGCGCGACGGGCCACCCGCGGCGATAGCACATTTCGATCGCCAGCGCCTCGCGCGGCTCCAGCCTGGCCACCGCGTCCCAGACGCGGCGGTTCCGGTCGGCTGTTTCCAGCGCAACCGAAGGCGTCAACTCCCTGGTGTCCGCCAAGCCATCGGGCATTTGCACGCCGACCGCATGCCGATGCCGCGCCCGCGCTTTGGGGATCGTCCGGGAGGCGATGCGATAAACCCAGGTCGTCAGTGCCGATCGGCCTTCGAAGCGAGGCAGAGCGCGAAATACGTTGGCAAACACCTCGGCCGCCGCGTCGTCCAGGTCGGCGCCGCGCAAGCCCTGAGCCTGCGCCAGGCCGAGCACAATCGCCTGATGCTTCCGAACAAGGGTTGCGAAAACCTCCGGGTCGCGCCGCCGTAGCGACTCGAGGGGAAGTTCGTCCTGTTCGGTGGGTTCGATCACGCATTCCAATTCTTCGCGCGGGTTTAGTGTCCCGAGTGCGCCGCCCGGTTTCAGAAATTTGTTCCCATTAGAGCGTTTCCCAAGTAGGTGGCGCGGTTTCGTTGCGGCTCTCCCTCTTCCTCCCTCTCCCTCCGGGAGAGGGCCGGGGTGAGGGGAAGTCGCGGTAGACATCGATTGGCGAGGGAACGCGCCACCAGTTTCCCCTCACCCTAACCCTCTCCCCGAGGGAGAGGGGATATGACGCGGAGTCGCAACCGTTTCGCCGGCGATCCAGCAAAATGAAAACGCTCTAGCTGAGGCCGCCCGCTCGGAGGGCGCCCGCCTCGAATTTTCTGAAACCCGCGAGGCTCATTCCCCCACTAACCGGACGAACGAGCAAACAAGGAGCCGATCATGCACGTGATTCAACCCCTGGCAGACATTCTGGGCGGCAGCCTCGGTGTGGCCGCGGTGGCGCTGGTGGTGGGGTGGACACTGCTCGCCTGGCAACGCGATCGAAACCGCTTCGTGCTGATGCGAACGGCGTTGGAGAAGGGGATCACCCGGTTCCCCGACGCACCGCCGTTCTGGCTGGTCTCGATGCGGCAGGCCGTCACGAGCCTGGCGATGGGCATTGCACTCGCGGGCGTGGGTGGCGGAGCGTTCTGGCTCGGGCACGGCGTCCCGATGCCGACCGGCCCCGAACTGGCCACTTTCGCGACGTCCGAGCCCGCGGACCTCCCGCCCGGGCCGGGCCATCATCCGCATCCCCCGGCGCCGAATCCGCAGTTGGAACATTGGCATCAGGCCCAGACACAGGTGGTGGTGGGGCTTACTTCGATCGGCATCGGCATCATCCTGGCCTTCGTCGGGATCGTGAGGATTCTGTTTGCCAGGGCCGAGCAGGCCTACGCCGACGAACATCCGGACGGCGAACGCAACGTATAAGCAGCTTTTTTTCTCCACCGCTCCTGGATCGAACGCGCGCGGCTCATCGAGCGGAGGATTTCGATTTGTTTCTGTTCTTCAGGAGAAACTTATGAACGCATCAATTCATCCTCGCAAACGCAGTCTTGCCATCGCAGCAGTTGGCGCGGCGGCGGTTCTTGGTTTGGCCGCACAATCCACGCTGGCCCAGCCCGCCCCAGCCGGCGGACCGCCTCCGGCCCAGCCGGACGCGGCCGGCCAAATGCCCGCTCCCGCCGTGCAGTCGGTGCCGATCAGCGGCACCGTCGAGAGTTACAATCGAGGTCCCAAGGGCAACATCGAAGGGCTGATGATTAAGTCCGCCGACCGATCAGTTCAGGTGAATTTGCCCCCTGACCTGGGCGCGGTCATCGCACAGCAGGCGACGCCTGGCACCCAGGTGCAGATCAACGGAATCCCACAGTTGGGAATGCCCGACCATCCCGTGTACGACCTCTACTCGATGAAGGCGGGCGACCGCCAGTTCAAAGTCGCCGTCCCGGGCGACGAGCGTTTCGTCCACATTGAAGCGACCGTTACGCAGATCAACTATGCCCGGCGCGGCGAGGTCAACGGCGCGCTGCTGGACAACGGCGACTTCGTCCACCTCGGCCCTGAAGCCGCCGCTTCCTTCAACCTGCAACCGGGCCAGAAGCTGACGATCGACGGCACCGCCCGGCCGATGCTGGGCGGCGAACATCAGTCAATCGAGGCGATCGCCGTTAACGGGCAAATGGTGCGACGCGGCCCAAGGCCGGGCGATGATCGACCCGGCCCCGGCCCTCGCGACGAACGCGGGCCGCGCCGGCCCGAACGCGACGGGCCGCCGCCGCGCGGCCCCGAAGCGGCCCCGCCACCCCCAGGACCGGACGCGGCCGGCGTCCCGCGGCCGAATCCCCCGGCGGGCGGCCTTCAGCCGCCTCCGCCTCCGGCGCGATAACCATGGCCCGGCATTGAATGAACCCGGGAGCTGGTTGCAGGCAACCAGCTCCCGGGTTTCTCGCGCGCTAAATCGCGCGGTGCCGGCCAGGATTGCGATTGCCAAAATCGGGCGAACGGGGAATAATCTCAGGAGACTTTGCCTTTGTCGCCGTTTTAGTGCTCCGCCTGCTGGCGTTTTGATTCACCCACCTGAAGGAATTGCAGCATGACCACGGGAACTCGCGTAGGACAGGCCGCTTCGAGTAGTGCGCACCCTCCCAGACCCGCCGCACCGGCGCCGGCGGCTGCTGCCGCTGCTCCTCGTGCGGATAGCGCGCCGCGCCCCCAGATTAAGGTCGAAGACCGCCTCTGGGCGCTGGACGACTTTCTCCGCGCCTGCATCAAGCTCAACGGCTCAGACGTTCACCTTCAGGCTGGCTCGGTCCCGATGATCCGGGTGAACGGCTCGCCCAAGTACCTCGATCTGCCGGAAATGAGCGACGAGCAGATCGGCGAGTGCGTGAAGATCGCTGTTCGCGGCGTGCAGGACAAAATCACGGCCCTGGAAACTCGCGGCTCGACCGACCTGGCCTACGCGATGCCGGACAAGTCGGCTCGCTTCCGCGTCAATATTTTCCACAGCCGCGAGCGCTATGCGATGGTGATGCGGCGCATCGTGACGCAGATCCCGCGATTCAGCGACCTGAACCTCCCGCCGCAGGTGGAGAAGCTGGCCGAAATCCACCGTGGCATGGTCGTGGTCTCAGGAACCACCGGCTCGGGTAAATCCACTTCGCTCGCGTCCATCATCGGGACGATCAATCGCAATCGCGCCGAACGCATCATCACCGTCGAGGATCCCGTCGAATACCAGCACGAGAACGCCAAGAGCTTGATCAGCCAGGTCGAAGTGGGACAGGATAGCGAGAGCTATGAATATGCCCTGCGCGCGATGATGCGTCAGGACCCTGACATCCTGCTGATCGGCGAAATTCGCGATAGTTTCTCGCTGACCACCGCACTCCGCGCCGCCGACACCGGTCACCTGGTGTTCACCACCGTCCACGCGACCAACGCGCCGATGACCGTCGAGCGTATGGTGTCACTGTTCCATCCCGATCAAAAGGAACTGCAGCAAACGCAACTCGGATTGAACCTGGTTGCGGTGCTCTGTCAGCGACTGGCCAAGCGCCGCGATGGGACGGGACGTATCCCGGTGGTCGAGATCATGATGGCCACGCCGCTGGTGCGGAAATACATCCTCGAAGGCGAGTTCGAGAAGCTCAAAACCTGCGTGGGCAACCGCGAGTCCGGCTCCCAAAGCTTCGACCAGCACCTGACCGAGCTGTTCATGAAGCAGATCATCGACGTCGGCGAGGCCAAGCGCCTGGCGACCAACGTCGATGCATTGAACCTGGCGCTTCGCGGGATCAGCAACAGCGATACGAAGCTGCGGTGAATGTTAAGAGCGTCTTTCCCCGTTACGCCGCTTGCGGCTTCGCGAACAAAGGGATGTCCTCCGGAAAGATTCCTTCCAGACGACGTCCCTTCGTTCGCGAAGCCGCAAGCGGCGTTTCCATGCATTTAATTTGCCCCGGATCGTATTTCCTCCGCATCAGTCAATTGATCGGTCGACCCGGACATCTGCGCGGTGATGAATCGATTCACCTCCTCCCACTTCTGCAAATTGATCAAATGCTTTCCCCCCGGCACGACGTAATCCACGCGCACCTTCGCAAGCGGAATGATTTCATCCTCCTGGCCATGAATCGCATGCACCAGCACTTCCGGCGGCATTGCGCAGCACTCCCAATCCAAAATCGCCCGGCAGCCCCAGCGCGTCTGGGCCGGGGAATGCTCGCGCAACACACGCGCCATGAGCCGGCGATGCTCGCGGCTAAGTCGCTCAAACATCCGGAATGACAGCGGCGCCAATAACAGTGTGGGTCGAATCAAGCGCGCCGACATCGCCGCGCCGGCGGCCAGGACGGCCCGGAACGCCGGCGAGATCTGCCGGCCCGAGGTGCATCCGCCAATCAGGAACACGCCGCGGGCGTTCAGCAGCCGGGCCGCTTCCACTGCAACCATCGCCCCCAGCGAGACGCCGCCTATATATAAATTTTCACACCGGCCGATGCCGTCGGCAAAGCGATGGGCGTAATGCGCCAGCGATTCGTCCGCCGACTCCGGCTCCGGCCACTCGGGAAGCTCAAGCCGAAACGGCAGCGCCCGCTGCGGCGCAAAAACGCGCGAGTCGGCGCCCAGTCCGGGAAACAAAAGGAGCGTCGGCGGTTCGGGCATGGGGTTGGACAGAGGATTATGCGATTGCTCGCGGGGTTTAAAAGGTGTCGCGACGCACCCTCTTTCTCCCTCTCCCCTTGGGAGAGGGCCGGGGTGAGGGGAAGTCGGAGTAGACATCGAATCAGCAAGGAAACGCGCCTGCGGTTTCCCCTCACCCTAACCCTCTCCCGGAGGGAGAGGGAACAGGAGGCGCCCTCCCGAAGGGAGAGGGAACAGGAGGCGCTTCCCGACATTCACATCGCAACCGTTACCGTTTTCACTTCGGTGTAGTTGCGAAGGGCATATTCGCCCAGTTCGCGGCCGATGCCGGACATTTTGAAACCGCCGAACGGTGCGGCGGCGTCGAAGACGTCGTAGCAGTTGATCCAGACCGTCCCGGCCTTCAGCTCGGCGGCCATCCGGTGGGCCTTGGTGATGTCCTTCGTCCAGACCGCGGCGGCCAGGCCGTACATCGAGCGATTGCCCCGGCGGATCACCTCGTCCATGTCCTTGAAGTCGATCACCGAGAGGACCGGGCCGAAAATCTCTTCCTGGGCGATTTTGTGCTCGTCTTTCACGCCGGTGAAGACGGTCGGCTCGATGAAATAGCCGAGGTCGCCCACCCGCCCGCCGCCGGTGCGGAGGCTGGCGCCGCATTCCTTGCCGGATTCGATGTAGCCCATGATTTTGTTGAACTGCTCCTCGCTCACCTGCGGACCCTGCGTGGTGGCCGGGTCGAATGGGTCCCCAACTTGTTGCTGCTTGGTGCGCTTGATCAGTCGCTCGACGAATTCGTCGTGGACGTGACGCTCGACAAACAGTCGCGAGCCGGCACAGCAGCATTGGCCTTGATTGAAGAACAGCGCGAAGAATGCGCCTTCGACGGCTTTATCCAGGTCGGCATCCGCGAAGACGACGTTGGGCGACTTGCCGCCCAATTCGAGTGTGACGCGCTTGAGGTTGGAGCGAGCCGCGGCTTGCATGATCAGCTTGCCGACTTCGGTCGACCCGGTGAAGGCGACCTTGTCGATGTCGTTGTGCTCGGAGATTGCCGCCCCGGCGGTCTCGCCATAACCGGGGACGATGTTGATCACGCCCTCGGGGAATCCGGCTTCCATCGCCAGCTCGCCCACGCGCAGGGCGCTGAGCGGCGTTTGCTCGGCGGGCTTCAGCACCACGGTGCATCCCATCGCCAGTGCCGGGCCCCATTTCCAGGCCTGCATCAGCAGCGGGAAATTCCACGGGATGATCTGGCCCACGACGCCGACCGGCTCGTGGCGGGTATAGCACATGTACGGGCCGTTGATGGGGATGGTCTTGCCCTCCACCTTGTCGGCCCAGCCTCCGTAGTAGCGATAGCAGTCGATTGCCAGCGGGAGGTCCGCGTTGCGGCTGTCGCGAATGGGCTTGCCGTTGTCGAGCGTTTCCAGCGCCGCCAGCTCGTCGACGTTCTGTTCAATCAGGTCCGCAAGTTTGTAGAGAAGCCGGCCGCGCTCGCGGGCATTCATCTTCCGCCAGGGGCCTTCGTCGAACGCCCGGCGGGCCGCCTTGACGGCTTTGTCCACATCCGCCTTGTCCCCCTCGGCCACCCGGGCGATGACCTGCCCGGTGGCGGGATTGAGCGTCTCAAAGGTCTTCCCACTGGCCGAATCGACCCACTTTCCGTCGATCAGCATTTTGGTCTGCCCAATCTTGACGCGTGGAGCGGCACTGGATCGTGAACCGGAAGCAACAGCGGTGGTCATGGCGACCTCCTTGGGTTGAGGAGATGAAAATCAACCCCGACGGCCAAAGCTCCGCGTGCCGCCGGGGTGGTCGATTATACGCTTTGCGCGTGAAACGCGCGCGAAAAAGACAGCGCGGCATTTCGCGAGGATGTCTCGCTCGATTATGGCGCTTTCCCCGGTGGGGCGGACAGGAATGTCTACCCCACCAAATCACAAAGAGGAGTTACGCCATTTCGCGAGCGGGTCGCTCTGCGGATATACTTGAGATCCTGATGGCCACCGCTTCTCCATCCCGCCCGCAGCCGCCGCGACGGTTTGACAACGGCGAGCAATGGCTCGCCGCGTTGGGCGGCGTGCCGCTCTCCCGCATCATCTTCGACCCGTGGCCGGGCAGCGCGACGGAGGCGGATCTTCTATACATGGTCGATCATGAGAAGCGGCTGTGCGAGTTGGTCGATGGCACGCTGGTAGAGAAACCCGTCGGATTCTGGGAAGGGTTGATTGCGGCTAATATCATCGGACTGCTTGCGCGGTTTGTGACTCCGCAGAATCTCGGAGCCATTTCGGGCGCCAACAGCACCCTGCGGATGAAGTCCGGCCGCATCCGGCTGCCGGACGTCTCGTTCGTCGCCAAAGCCCGGCTGCCCCGAACGCGCGAGCCGGTCCCCACGCTTGCCCCTGATCTTGCCATCGAGGTCCTCAGCGAAAGCAACACCGCCGCGGAGATGCGGCAGAAGCTGGCCGAATACTTCCAATCCGGCACCCGCCTGGCTTGGCTGGTTGACCCCGAAACACGGTCGGTCGCGGTGTACACGTCTCCCGATGAGCCTATCTCCAACGTTCCGGAAACCGGGGAGTTAGACGGCGGAACCGTTTTGCCGGGGCTGCAGATTCGGGTCGCCGACATGTTCCTCAACGTCCCGAACGCCCAACGAGATTGATTGTTTCGTCCATTGTGAAGGCGCGACTTCGCAATCGAAGGGGTCCAGCAATGGGCTTCACCGCCGCGATCGTCGCATATCTTCAGTTCAAGCGAGAAGTCAGCGAATTTCGCCCCAAGGAGATCGAGCAAGCCCTTGCCAACTATTGGCTACCGCGGCTGGGGGAGTTGTCCGGCAAGTAAAACGGGATGCGCAAACGCAGTGCGGCTTCCAGACCTTCTGCGTTCACCAAATCCTCACCCGCTCCTCCGGCGGAATGTATTGCTTGTCCCCGGCCTTAATGTCGAAGGCCTTATACCAGGCGTCGACGTTCCGCAGCGGGGCGACGGCGCGGGCGGAGCCGGGGGAGTGGGGGTCGGTGGCGAGTTGCTGTTTGAGGGCGGCGTCGCGGATGAGGGAGCGCCAGACTTGGGCCCAGCCGAGGAAGACGCGCTGGTCGCCGGTGAATCCGTCGAGGACGGGCGCGGGCTTGCCGGCCAGGTGCAGGTGGTAGGCGTCGATGGCGTTGAGGATGCCGCCCAGATCGGCGATGTTTTCGCCCATGGTGGCCTTACCGTTGATGTGCGAGCCGGGGGCGGCGGGGAAGTCCAGCGCCTCGTATTGCGTTCCGAGTTTGGCTGCCTGGGTTTCGAATTTGGCCGCGTCGTCCGGCGTCCACCAGTCGGTGAGCACGCCGTCGCCGTCGCTCTTGCGGCCCTGGTCATCGAAGCCGTGGGTGATCTCGTGGCCGATGACCGCGCCGATTCCGCCGTAGTTAATCGCCGCGTCGGCGTTCGGGTCGAAGAACGGCGGTTGCAGGATCGCCGCGGGGAAAACGATTTCGTTCATCGACGGGTTGTAGTAGGCGTTTACCGTTTGCGGCGTCATGCCCCACTCGCGCTTGTCCACCTTCTGGCCCAGCTTCGAGACGCGGTATTCGTATTGGAACCGCTGCGCCCGCGCCGCATTGCCGAACAGGTCGCGGGGATCAACAATCAGCATCGAGTAGTCGCGCCACCTATCGGGATAGCCGATCTTCACGCCAAACTTGGCCATCTTCGCCAGCGCCTTCGATTTAGTTTCCGGCGACATCCACGTGACACGCTCGATGCGGCCGCGCATCGCGGCGCGAATGTCTTCGACGAGCGCTTCGGCCTTCGCCTTTGCCTCGGGCGGGAAATACCTGGCGACGTACTCGCGGCCGACGGCTTCGCCCATGGCGCTTTCGCAGAATGTGGCCGCCCGCTTGACGCGGTCGCGCTGCTGCGGCGAGCCGCTCATGAACTTACCGTGAAAATCAAACTGCGCATCGACGAAGCGGCTCGAAAGCAGCGGCGATGCTTCGTCGGCCACGCTGAACGCTTGCCATGCCCGCAGGGTTGGCAGCGGAGTCTGGCTGAAGATCCGCGCGATCTTCGGCATCGCGGTGTTCTGCGAGACCACGATCTGTCCCGCCTGGCCCACGCCGGCCGCGTCGAGCATCGCCTGCCAGTCGAAGTCCGGCGCCAGCTCGACCAGGGCCGCGACGGTCATCGGGTTGTAGGTCTTCTCGCGATCGCGATTCTCCGCCCGCGTCCAATGCGCCTCGGCGATCTTCGTCTCCAGATCGAGGATCTGCTGGGCCGATCCCTTGGGGTCGTCCCAGCCGATCATGGCAAGCATTTGCTCGACGTATTGCTGATAGCGCTGCTTTTGTTTGCCATAGAGAGGGTTGAGGTAATAGTCGCGGTCCGGCAGGCCGAGCCCGGACTGGCGGATGTAGAGCGTGTTGTAATCGGATTTCTTCTCGTCCGCGCCGACGTAAACGCGGGCGAGCGATCCGCCAACCGCGAACGATGCCATCGACTCGCCCATGAGAACCGCCATGTCGCGAGGGGTGTCGATCGCCTTGATTCTGGCCAACATCGGCCCGATTGGGCCGGCATCCTTGCGATCTGCTTCGGCCTGATCGAGGAAGCTGGCGAACAGCGCCGCAAGCTTCACGCGATCGGCCGCCTCGGGCGAGGCCTCGGTCGGCAATGTGGTGGCCGTGTGCTGGATCTGCTCCAGCAGTTTCTGGACGCGCAGGTCCGACAGCTCGCGCAGCGCATCGAAGGCCCCGTACCGAGCCCGGTCGGGCGGGATCTGCGTGCGCTTCATCCACGCGCCGCTGGCATATTCGGCAAAGTCGTCGCCGGGCCGCACGTCCCGATCCATGCCCGACAAATCAAAGCCCCACGGCCCCAGCGGCTTGGCTTGGACTGAGCCCGAATCGGCCGCCGCCGGCGGAGTCGAAGCGGCCGCGAGCCATAGCGGTTCCGTTGCGGGAGCGACTTCTTGGGCATCAGCTAACCGCTGCACGCCGCAGGCGCCAAGCAAGGCCACATTCAAAGCGATTGTGCAAAACTTCATAAGTGCCACGACCTTACCGTTTCTCGATGGGTGCGATCAGTGATGGGATGATACTTGCAATACATATCAGAGCCGGGGCGTGTCGCCCCGGTCGGACCGAAGGTCCGTCTTCGATCGCGACAGAAGAAGACGAGCCTTCGGCTCGACCGGGGCGACACGCCCCCGGCTCTAAAGGTTCCTTCCGATTGGGCGCCGCGAACCGTTCGGGGATCGGGCGGAAGCGCCAAGTCATCGAATGTTTTATTCTCATGCCGCCGCGGTGGCGATTCCCAGAACGCGGGCGATGGATTCCCCGATGGTGGCGGGGCTGTCGGCGACGGTGACGCCGGCGCTGCGCAGCGCGGCGATCTTGGAATCGGCCGATCCCTCGCCGCCGCTGATGATGGCGCCAGCGTGGCCCATCCGCCGGCCGGGCGGGGCGGTGCGGCCGGCGATGAACGCGACGACCGGCTTCTTCACGCTCTTCTTCACATACTCGGCGGCCTTCTCCTCGTCGGTCCCGCCGATTTCACCGATCAGGATGATCGAATCGGTTTGCGGGTCTTTGTTGAACAGATCGAGCAGCTCGATGAAGTTGAGGCCCTTGACCGGGTCTCCGCCGATGCCGACGCCGGTGGTTTGGCCGATGCCGCGGGTGGAGGTCTGCCAGACGGCTTCGTAGGTCAGTGTGCCGCTGCGGCTGATGATGCCGACGGTCTTCCCGCTTTTTGCCTTTGCGGCCGGCGTGTGGATATAGCCCGGCATGATGCCGATCTTGCACTCGCCCGGCGTGATGATGCCGGGGCAGTTCGGGCCTATCAGCGTGCTGGTCGGATAGCCCTTGAGAAACTCCTTCACCTTCACCATGTCGAGCACCGGAATGCCCTCGGTGATGGCGACGATTACGCGGATGCCCGCGTCGGCCGCTTCCATGATCGCATCCGCCGCGAAGGGAGGCGGGACGAAGATCATCGTGGCATCCGCGCCGGTCGCATCGACCGCTTGCTGGACGGTATCAAACACCGGCAGACCATTGGCTTCCTTGGTCCCACCCTTGCCGGGTGTCACCCCGCCAACCATCTTGGTGCCATATTCTAGGCACCCCTTGGTATGAAATGCGCCCGCCGCGCCGGTGATGCCCTGACAGATGACCTTCGTGTCCTTGTTGACCAGGATGCTCATAGGCCCAAAAGGGTAGAGGCGACCGCGCCGCCGGGCAAGCGCGGAAGGGGTCAAACGGCGCGCCGCGCAGACGAATCAGAGCGATTCCTATCGACATCGCGTGCGCAGCACTCATCAGCCGCGATTAGCCGTCCCCGCTTGCGGGGCGCGACGGGAACCTAACCACGGCGCAGGGCGGTTGATCTTGGACCGAAAACTTTCCCTGCTCATCGGCACGATCTTGTGCAAGGAAAGACCCCCGTCGCGCCCAGCAAGCTGGGACGGCTAAACACGGCTGCGGAACCGCTTCGCGGTGCGATGAACGATATGGATTGTCATGTCTCCGAGGTGCGTTGCAGCGAAAGGCCCGGACGATTGCATGAGGGATTGAGGCCGCAATTGGTCATCCCGGCGTTATGCCGCTCGCTGGGTGAGCGGCTCGATCGCCGTCACGTGCGGCAGCGAGAGAATCTTAAACTCAGCGGGTACTCCGTCGTCTCCCAGATCGATTCCGACGAGCAAACTCGTGCGCGTCAGCATCGCCATTTCCGGATGGCGAACCTCGTAGGACTGCCCGCTGGATAGTACGATCTTCACCGGCTGAAAAGGCGTGCGGCCGAGCATTTCACGGAATGTTTGAACCGTCATATTGAAAATTATAGCAACTTGGCTCTTTTGATCTATATCGACATGGCGTGCGCAGCACTCATCAGCCGTGATTAGCCGTCCCCGCTTGCGGGGCGCGACGGGAACCTAACCATCGCACTTGGTAGTCCGTATTGGGCCGAAAGGCTACGCTGCTGATCTTTTGGGATCGCTTCGGTTCGCCCTTGACGGGCGGAAGGCTTCATGATCGTTTGGTTATACGTCTGGTCGAGTCGCCGGTTGGCGGGATACCCGCGCTCCCAAATCGCGCGGTTCGGCTGTATCCTGCCGGCCTTTCCAACCAAGGAGATTTTCATGCCGGTACGAAATGCAGAGGCGACGTGGAACGGTGGACTCAAGGACGGCAAAGGCAGCGTGAAGCTCGGCAGCGGGGCGTGGGAAGGGCAATATTCGTTTGGCAGCCGATTCGAAAACGGAACCGGGACCAATCCCGAGGAGCTGATCGGGGCGGCTCATGCCGGGTGCTATTCGATGGCCCTGTCGGCCGGGCTCGGCAAAGCCGGCTTCAGCCCCCAGAGCGTTCACACCACCGCGGCGGTCAGCATCGAGAAGGTCGGCGAGGGATTCAAGATCACCAAGATCCGGCTGCAAACCCAAGCCAAGGTGCCGGGCATCGACGCGGCGAAGTTTCAGGAGATCGCGACGGCTACCAAGAGCGGATGCCCGGTGTCGCAGGCGCTGTCGGCGACGCCGATTGAGCTGGAAGCGAAGCTGATCTGAGGGGGGAGGATTGCAAATTGCAAATTGATAATTGCAAATTGGGCGGAAGCTCCTTCGCGCATCCAATCAATTTGCAATTGTCAATTTGCAACTTGCAATGCCCTCCATCTCCGCCAGGCAATTAGCCCCATCGCGATACAGATAGCTCCCAGGATTGCCATCTCTGATGCGACGGAAACGTGTCGCGTCGGCCAGCGAATATCAATCGCCTTGCTCTGATCCGGCGGGATCACCGCTCCGCCCGACCGACGAGCCAGCTCGTGCATCGCGGCAAGATCGTTCCCAATCGCATCAAACTCCGGCGCATATCGTCCGGCGAGTGCGATTCGTTCAAGCACGCGTCCGCCGGCGCGCAACGTGGCAATTGTCGGGGACCCGGGGGATTCGATCGCCAGTTCGTATCGGCCGGGTGCGATCTGTGGGACCGCGCGCATCAAACCTAAAAGTTCAAGGTTCAGAACCTGCCCGTTGAGGTACTGCCGCCCGTCAATGGCGTCGATGACCAGGCGCAGCATGGGCCCGCTCTGCCACGAGACGTGAAATCTCGGATCGCGCGGGGGCTTGGCGACAGTTCTGGCCAGCGCCTCGACGACTTCGGAGCGAGGCGAAAATGCCGCCGCCAGGACGCGGCCTTCGCCCAGGTTCCATTCCGCAGCCATGGGGATCGTCTCATCCCCCACCCGCGCCTCGGCCAATGAGGTGGCAGATGGCTTCAGCCAGACGCGATTCCACGGCGCTGCCGTTTGAGGCGCGATGTGGGACGCGGCGCTGTTGAATGCGACTCGAACCGGATCCTGTCGCAGAAGCTTCGCGCCCGCGGCGTGGGCCAGCTCTCGCGTGGCGGAGGCCCATCGGGCGGGGTCGAGCTGAGTCAGCACGCTGCCGCCGGTGGCGGCGGCGACTTGCCGCAGCGCCGGCAGCGCGGTGCCCTCGCCGATGGCGAGCAGGTGCAGATGAATGTTCTTCGACTTCAACAGCGCGGCCAGTTCGGGTGCTCCAATGATCTGCGTATCGAAGTCGCTGAGCACCAGAAGCTGCACCGGCATCTTCCCGTCGGTCGAGCGGGCGATGCTCTCCAGCGCCGGCTGAAGATTGGTCGGCCCGTGCGGATAGGCATCCGCCGGCGGCAGGGGCGTTGCCGCGGCTTCGCGTACGGGCTTCCCTTCCACCCACCAGTGCAGCGTGTCGGAAAAGCTGCCGACACTTGCCACATCCTCCGGTGCCAGCCGGGGGAGTGCGCCCGCAATCGCATCGGTCACGTATTTCCATCGTGTCCCGCCGGGCACGGCCTCCGACATCGATCCGCTCCCGTCGGCCAGCAGAACCCAGTGCGTGGTCGGCAGCGGCGGATTGGACGCGAGGGGCGAGAGGGCATCGAGCGGCGTCCCGTCATAGGCTCCTGCGGCAAAGGCGCGATCGCCGCCGAGGATCATCAGGCCGCCGCCGAGGTCGCGGACGTATTGTTGCAATCGCTGTTGCTGGAGATCGGTCAGGTCGGACGCGGCAATGTTGTCCAGCGCGATGACGCCCGCGTCGAGGTAGGCGGCGGCGTCGGTCGGCAAGCGACCCGGATCGATTGTGCGCCACGCGCCGCCGGGGCTCGATTTGCCGACCCACCATCGCTCGAGTTGTTCGCTTGGCGGAACGATGGCGCGAAGCGAATCATTTTCAGGCCAGGGATCGCCAGGCGAGAGCTCGGCGGCGATCTGCGACGCCCGATCCGCCAGCGGCCGCGAAACGACCAGCTCGCCGGTCGGAAGCGTAGTCGGCAACGCGGGCGCGGTGCCGTCGAAGGTCAGCCGGCGCGAAGCTCCGCTGTTGCGGACGAAAATCGCCGCGTCACGTCCTCGAATTTCCAGATTCGAAACCGCCGCGTCCGCGGGATCATCCAAGCCGGTGTCCACGCAGATATAGGTGGGAGGCGACTGCTCCGGGAGCGGGAATTGGCAGTCGCTGAACAGCAGCACCGCCGCCGCCGCGGGCGGAGCGTAGGTGGTGCGATCGGAGGGAAGATCGGGAAGCCGCGTCGCCAGCGGATCCATCGGACGGGTTCCGTCGGCGAAAAATTGAACCTGATATGGCGTGTCGCGCAACAATTCCCGGATGCGCCGTTCCAATGTCGCGCGATCGCGATAGGTTGCCGTGCGGGTGCTGGCCGACAGATCGACCATCACCGTCACGGATTGAGTCGAGGGTCGGAGGAGTGTCGGTTTGCCCGCAGCGCACGCGAGCAGGAGCAATCCGACGGTCGCGAGGATGCATGTTGCGCCCGGCGCGGCCGGGCGCCGGATCAGCGCGATGATTACCGTTAAAGCGGATAGCGCAAGGACGGTCCACCACGTCCATGTGGCTTCAAAGCTGAGCGGTGCGTTTCCGAAGTGCATAAGGACAGAGACGCGCTGGCGTTCCCCTCCACGCCGGGGCAGAGCGGCGCCAATTTGTACGACTAGCACAAGTGACTATCCGCCGCGCCGCCCCGGATCTCGGGAGCGCTTCTTCAATCGATGCAAAGGCAGCGCACCCGGATCCGGAGCGGCGCGGCAGACCGTTTTTCCCATTTCCTCGTCTTCCCGCGCCGCTTTGCCCCGGCGTGGGGGGTGCTCGCACTATTTCCCAGTATCTACTTTAATGTGCGCCACGAACTAAACCGCAACCTTGCAAAGTTTGCCCGAATGGGCGGCCCATGTCATCTTGGGGGCGATGGAAGCGGCAAGATCAACCACGATCCTCAGCGTGCGACGCAACGATCAGGTCGCGCTGGGCGGCGACGGACAAGTGACGCTCGGCAACACGGTGGCCAAGCACGATGCGATCAAGATCCGACGCGTGGGCGGCGGCAAGGTGCTGACCGGGTTTGCCGGCTCCGCGGCCGACGCGTTCGCGCTGCTCGAGCGGTTCGAGAAGAAGCTGGCCGAGTTCCCCGACAACACCCGGCGCGCCGCCATTGAATTGGCCAAGGACTGGCGGACCGACCGCGTGCTCCGCCGGCTCGAGGCGATGCTCGCCGTGGCCGACAAATCTGTCAGCCTGATGATCAGCGGCGCCGGCGACGTCATCGAGCCCACCGATGGCGTCATCGCCATCGGCTCCGGCGGGCCGTACGCGCTCTCGGCGGCCAAAGCGCTCCTGGATCACTCGTCACTCGACGCAAAGCAAATCGTCGAAGCGGCACTCAAGATAGCCGGCGAAGTGTGCATCTACACCAACACGAACGTCCGCGTAGAGACGGTGTGAGCGAGACGGAACCCCCTATTGATCGAACAGCCGCTTCGAACTTGCGGGGTTTGCCGGCTTTGTTGTGGGGTGATCCTCCGGCGTCAGTCCGTCGGTGACGTGCATGTCCCAGAAATCGGTTGTGCCCTTGCTCCACCAGTCGCCGCCGGAGAGACGGAGGTGGATCTTCCGGTGGGGCAGGCACGTGCCGGTCAGCACGTGATCGTTCAGATGCACCTCGAAGTGGTCATCCCCGATGAAGCTGACGCGCACGGCAATCTCGTCGCCGTTCTTATAATCCAGCGGGTCGCCGGCGAGATCCTTTGTCTTTCCGTGGACCTGGATTTTCTTGCTGTAGCCTTCGTTGCCGACGTAGATTCCCGGCCCGTCAAAACGGATGCGGGGCCGCATGCCTTTCTCCACGCACATGCGAAATGAGATCGTGGCGTTTGGCGGAAGGTCGGGATCGAAGTCAATGTCGGATGCGCCTTCGCCGCGCAGCTTGCCCTCGGCGATGAAATCCCAGACCCCCTGCTCGACGGTCCACTCGTTGATCTGGTTGAGGGAGGCGTTGATCTTCCGCAGCGGTTCGTCCGGCGGGACCGCCGCCACGCGGGGGGCGGTAAACTTGACGACGCCGCCATGTTCTCGAGCAATCGCCTGCAACAAGTTCCAAGCGGGCGGGTCGGGATTTGCGCCGGCGGGGTAAAGGATGCCGTTGATCCTGGTCCGACGACTGGCGTTATCCGCGCCGACTTCGGCGCGGACGGCAGCGGTGTCGGCGAAGGCGCCTGACGTCAGAAGGTAGAGCAGGTCGGGCGCATCGCCCAGCGCGCGACGCAGCGCCGGCCCCGGATCATCGACGCCGCCACCCGCCTGCAGCCGCGTGACGAACGCAATCGCCGCCGCCTTTGCTTGCGGCGTTGCCGCGACCCAACCGCTTGGCGGAAACGATTCCAGCCGGCCGCCCCCATAAGCGATGATCGTAAATGCCTGCGGCCAACGCAGGGATTCCAGCGGCTGTGTTGCATCGCCGACCCGCAAACTTTGGATCGTGCGGATCAGTTCTTCCTCAAGGGCCGGCAAACGGCCGCGCATGCTCTCCGATAGATCGCAAACGAAGGTGACGCGCTTGCTGAACTTGGGGAAAGGAGGGGCGAGCGGCTTGGGCGTTTGCGGTTCGGTCGCCGCGGGTTCCGCCCGGGGCGCGGGGACCGCCAATTCTGTCTTTGGAACGGCAGGATGCACGGCTGCGACTGACGCCACCGACGCCGTCGGCGCGGCGCGCTTCGAAACGACGAGCCAACCGACAATCGCGACAACGACGAAACTGATCAGGCCCAGGAGCGGAGCGGCCCAACTGGTCTGCCGTCTCTGGCGCCGGCCGAAGGATGCCCTCTCGCGCGCCTCCTGCGCCGCCTGCGTCAGGTCCTGCAGATACGCCTCGGCCGCGGATTCGGTATCGACCTCGGACTCGCTGCCGAAGTCCCCGGCATCGGCCTGCGGCAGGTCCGCCCCCGGCTCGCCTCGAGCCACGGCCAACTCGCCGTCGTAGCGCTGCTTGCGGGCGGGAGAGACGAGCACGACGCGGGCGCGGGCCACCTCGTTCATCAGCCGATGGCAGGCGTCGCGTTTCGCCGGATCGGGATGGATCGCGTACCGGTCGAGACGGGCCAGCCGCGTCCGTGCGGCTTGTTCGATGGCCGAGGCATCGCCACAAAATACCGGGAGCCCCAGAAGTGTATAATGGTCCGGCGGCCGCGGGCCGGGGGCGACATCGAGCCATTGGCTATAAAGATCTTCCGGCATGATCACTCGAAAACCGCTAGAAGACAGCCATGTACCGCGTAGATTTTCGCCGATTCCACAGAATTCAATCTGCGAAAATCCGCGCAATCCGCGGATCTATCTCTTCTGTCTGGGTCTTTCCTCTGCGTGTTCTCCGCGTCTCTGCGGTGAGGCCGAATTGTTTGCTCGCCTCAACTCACCTTGGTTTGGGCCACGTCCTGCTGACTTAGCTTGATCTTACCGGCATCAAGGCCGGATCGTCGCTCGATGAGCGCGCTGGCCCAGGTGCCGGTGGACGGCTCGATCGCCCTGGCGTTGAGCCGGCCGCTGTTGTCGTAGCTGAAAGTGACGTCGATCGGCGAACCCTTTGGGAGTTTCGCGTTAACCAGCTTGATTTGGCAGGAGCCCACCGGGATGCACTCGCCAGGCTGCCTCGATTCCCCTTCGACGATACGAACGGTGACGGTGGATTGGTGCTCGTGAATCGTGCCGTAACGCTTGGTGACGCTCACGGGGATTGCGGTGTTGTGGGGGATGAGGACCGAGACGCGCTCCTTTCCTTGGTCCGAATGGACGACCACGCCGAGGCTATGGGCATTGACGTTCGTGGTTTTGATGGTGCGCAAGAGATTCAACACCTTGTCGGCGAACTGCCCGATGAGCCTTCCGCTTCCCGGTTGCGCCTCAGCGGGGGGCGGAGCAGGCGCGGCGGCTTTTGCGAGCGGCGGAGGCACGTTTGTCGCCGCCGGCCTTGGCAGCGGCGGGGGTGGTGCATTCGCCGGCGCTAAATTCGCCAGGGGTGGCAGCGGCGGAGGCTGCGGTTTGGGCGCCGCGGCGGCTTTGGCGAGGAACATCGCCGCGTAGATCGCCGCGCCTTGCGCGACTGCCTCGTCGGGAGAGAGCGACAGATCGGGCGCTTTGCCGCTGATCCGCTGGAGCATTTGCTGGACCTGCGGCATGCGGGTCGAGCCGCCGGTGGCCAATACCTGATCGACCTTCGTCCAATCGAGCTTGGCCTGCTCCATCACGCGATCGAGCCGCGTCTCAGAGCGGTAGAGCAGGTCGGCAGTCATCTCGTCGAACTGCTCGCGGGTGATTTGGCCGCTTAGGCTCTTGCCGGCATGGGTGACCACGAACCGGGTTTGCTGTCGCTGCGAGAGGATCTTTTTGGTTTCCTCCGCCTGAAGCATGAGAGCTTGCCGGCTCATCGGATCGTCGCGCGGATCGAGTCCATGGTGGCTTTGGAACTGCTCGGCCATGTGGGCAAAGAGCCGCTCGTCCCAATCGCGCCCGCCGAGCCGCACGTCGCCGGCGGTGGCCAGGACGGTCAGTTCCTTGCCACGGATGCGGAGGGCGGTCACGTCGAACGTGCCGCCGCCCAGGTCATAGACCACGACGATGCGCTCGCCGCCGTCCGGTTTGTCGGATTTGCTGAGAATGCCATAGGCGTAGGCGAGGGCGGCGCTGGTGGGCTCGTTGATGATGTCCAGAACCTTAAGACCGGCGATCTGCCCTGCGGCTACGGTCGCCTGACGACGGCCCTCGTCAAAGTACGCCGGCACGGTGATCACCGCGCCGTCGATCGGCCCGATCCGCCGCTCCGCGTCCTGCTTCAGCTTCTTGAGGATCAGCGCGCTGATGGCTGGCGGGGTGAGCTTCTTGCCGTCGATGGCTTTCGGATACGCCGGCTCGCCCATGTAGCGCTTGACGTCCTCGGCAACGCGGTCAGGCTCGGAGAGCGCCACTCGCCGCGCCTCGCGGCCCACCACCACCTCGCCGTTGCGGTCAAACAGCACCACTGACGGCGTGGTGAGCTCACCGTCGCTGTTGGGAATGGTCACCGGCTTGCCATGCTCGTCGAGGTGCGCGATGGCAGAGAAAGTCGTGCCAAGATCGATGCCGACGGTAGCCATGAAGTTCCCCCAAGGCGACCTGAGGCCGGAGCAAACCGGACAAATGCACTATTCATCGTCGTCATCGTCGCGCTTGCTAACCGCCACCTTGGCTCGCTTGGGCGGGGTGCGCTTGGGGCCTTGGGACTTGAGGATCGCGTGCCAGAAGGTTTGTTCGTCCAGCTCCGTGCGGGCGGCTTTGTTGAATTCGCCGCGGGCGGTTTGGAAGGATTCGCCATAGGGCAAAATCTTCCCGCCGACCAGATGGCGGGAGAGGATCGCCTTGAGCTGCTTGATCTGCTCGTCGGTGATGCCGGGCAGGGTGATCTGCCCGCTGGCATTGCCGCTGCTGCGGACGTACTTGATGATCGCGCCGAACAGTTGCTCCCGGTCGGCGTTCTTGAAGGTTCTGTCCTGGAAGCCCTGCCACAGCTCGTCGAATTGCGGCGTGTAGGGCAGCTCGTCGCGCGAGACGCCGGCTGCGTTATACAACTCTTGAAGATGTTCAACGTCGATCGAGTTCAGTTTCAGCGGCACGGCCATGGGTTCGCTCCTTCAGGGCGCAAATGTGATGTAGGCCCATGATTGTAGAGGTTAAGCCGTCCTTGCGCCAATCCGGAGGAGCGGAAATGTTCGATTGGCTGAGCCGCGAAGACACCGCGATGGTGAATTCCCAAGTTTTTTGCTCTTCCCCGCTGTGCGTCCGGTCGTCTATAGTGATATGGACGCCGCTAAGGGGATCATCCGGTTTTCCATCTTTGGAACGCATTTTGCACTCTCCTCGAAAGGCGACGGGAATCCAATCTGTTGGGAGACCAATGAGAAAAATCTTGATTGTTGACGATGCCCCTGGCAGCCGGGAGGCGATGGCCAAGTGGCTGCAGCGGGAGGGCTATGAGACCTCCACGGCCCGCAACGGCGCCGAGGGCTTGGTTCGGCTCAAGGAAGCCAAGCCAGACCTGATCCTGCTGGATCACATGATGCCGGAGGTGGACGGCCTGACTTTCCTGGCGGGAATCCGGCGTTTTCCCAAGTGGAAAAATCTGCCTGTGATCATGATGACCGGCATGAAGGACAATATTCACCACCGCAAGGCGGACTCTCTCAATGTGAGCGCCTACCTCGTGAAGAATGAATTCACGATGCCGGACCTGAAGAAGGAAATTGACAAGCACCTCCGGATCGAGGCCGTCATTCCGTCCATTGAAGCCACGACGAGTCCAGATCGACAGGCTGTTTAAACGGGGATTGGGGCAGATTGATCGTGGGCAGGATTGGTCCGTGCTCACTCGGCAGCACCGATGCAGGTGGGATCGTCAGCCCCCTCTGCGGCGATTGCCGAAGCGTGACCGAGCCGCTTGACGGCCCGGATGCAGCCGACCACGGGCGTCGGCAGATGGTTGACCAACATCCGCCGCACCGGAAACATTTCCCGCAGGAACCGCCGGACCAGCGTCGGATCCGACCAGCCCCATTCGGCGAAAGTGGCTAGCGAGTGACAGCTTCGCGCCGCCTCCCGTATCTGCATGTGCCCAAGTTCGTTCTGCAACCGTTCGACCAGCCGGCTTCCCACGTATTCATAGATCCATCGATTGGCGGTTTGAAGCAATCGCGGCAGGTCCGATCGCGCCGCCGCCCCCGCGTGCGAGTTGATCACCCGGCGGGTGTTCAGCAGCATCCGATCGAGGTCACCGGATGCATTCGTGGCGTGAGCGCGGTAGAGCAGCGCGATGCGGTCATATGCCTCGAAACGAGTGATGCGCGAGAGGCGAATCCACAGGTCGAAATCGTCGGAGCCCCAGAGTTCCTGATTGAAGCCACCCAAAGATTCAATGTGCTTTTTGCGGATCAGCACCTGCCCGGGGGAAGCCAGCGGATTTCCGCCGAACAGCGACTCGAAGGTGAGCAGCCGCGGCCCGGTTTCAGGCCGGGCAAGCTCCGGGATGGCACCGCCGTCCCACCAGAAGCGGTCCCCGGCCACCGCGCCGACGTCTGGACGATCGCGTAGAAGCTGAACCTGCCATTGCAACTTGTCGGCGGGCCATACGTCATCATCGTCGAGCAATGCGACGAATTCGCCGCGCGCTTCGTCCACGCCCCGGTTGCGGGCGACCGCTTGTCCCCGGTTGGGCTGCTCGAAGTAACGAATCCGGCCGGCGGCAATCAATGGCTCAAGCACCGCGGCGGTGTCATCGGGTGAACCGTCATTGACGACGATCACCTCGTAGTCCGAAAAAGTTTGCGCGAAGACCGAATCCAGCGTCTGCCGGATGAACGCCCTATGTTTGTAGGCCGGGATGACGACGCTGACGCACGGCATGAACTCTCTCCATCGAGCTCGACCGTCGAGGTCTCATCGAGCGCCCCGCATTATGCCAAGTCCAGGGCGGCGGCCCAACGGGAATATGGCGAATTAATTTTTCGGCGGCGAGTCGCCGCGAGACTGGGCAGACTGATCGCGACTTGCCGACGATTATCGGACGCTCAGCTCATTTTGAGGGCGAGGCGGAAGTGACAGTCACCTCCGAATCGGGCAGCGGCTCAATGGTCTGGCTGGCGCCTTTGAGATGCTTGTCCATAAATTTGCTGATTAACTCGCGTACCGCCGGGAGATTAAAGGCCGGCCCGCCATGGCCCGAGCCGGGGAGGCGCTGCAGCGTCACCTCCACGCCCACTGCCTTGAGCGCATCTGCAAATTCCACGCTCTGCGCGAAGGGAACCAGTGCGTCGGTGGTCCCATGCATGATGAGGATCGGCGGATTGTCCTTGGTCACATAATGCACCGGGCTGACCGCCTCGCCCTTGGCAAGATCCTCGCCGAGCTTGGCGCCGATGAGGTCGGAGTATGGGTCGCTGGGCGTATTGAAATGGAAGATGTTCTTGGTCTTGTCCGCCGCGGCCTGAGCCATGACGGTGTTAAAGTCAGTCGGCCCGAACCAGTCGCAGACGGCTTGCACGCGATCGGATTGATCGTCGTTCCCGCCGATCTTCGGAAAGGCATTCTTTCCCCCCGCGGTCCCGAGCAGTGCGACCAGATGCCCGCCGGCCGAAGCGCCCCACACGCCGATGTGGTCCGGGTCGATGTTGTACTTCTTGCTGTTGGCGCGGATCCAGCGAATGGCCGCCTGGCAATCCTGGATCTGGGCGGGGAAGACCGCTTTTTGGCTAAAGCGGTACTCGACGCTTGCCGCCGCGTAACCGTCGGAAACAAGGTGAATCGCCGGGCAACCGGCCTTGCTGCCGCCCATCCACCCGCCGCCGTGGATCCAAACGACGATCGGAAGCGCATGATCGCTGGGCTGCTCCGGCAGATACAAATCCAGCTTCTGCGCCGGATCGCCATCGGGCACGTACTGAATATCCTGCTCAAGCTTGACGCCCTTTGGCAATGAAGGCGAAGCCTTCGGCTTCTGCTCCGCCGCAGGTGCGGCCGGGCATGTCGCGGAACAAATCAATGAGAGAAAGAGCGTGGAGAATACAATGCGCATCGCTGGCTCCCGTAGGCGAGTTCCGATCATAATAAATGGCACATGACAGCCGACGATCTTCCCAAAAGAACCCTGGCAAGAAAAGGCGCGGAGTGCCGCCAGGCGATCGCACGCACAACCGGGAGGGCGAGGCTCCGGTTCGACTGAGCTCACCGAAGTCTGCCGAGCGTTCTTAGCGACTTGCTGTCGCTGGTAATGTAGAGGAACTGCCCGGCGAGCAACGCGCCGCTTGCGGCTTCGCCGACGAAGGGGCGTCCTTCGAAGGGATCCCTCCGAATCACGCCCCTTCGTCGGCGAAGCCGCAAGCGGCGGCCGGAGGAGTTCCTTGGAAGCCGTGTTTTTCGAGCGAGCCTCGGCTCGGGCGGAGCCTCGCCCTCCCAAATGCGGGCACATGCGATTGCCCTCGCCTGGCGATTAATCGGAACGCTGTCGCCAGTAGGGTGATCGTCGTCGCAATTCAGAGGCGGAGAATGCAAAGACCATCGCTGGCGATATTCGGTGTCCTGATCCTTGCCTCGGCCTTCTTCGTAGGAGCGGGAGTCGATTCAACATCGGAATCGCCGTTGGTCGATCCCGCGACGCTTAAGCAGTTCCCTGACAGTCGCAGGTTCGTCATCGATGGCCGCGTTTGTTTCGGAAGCCAATTGAACGGACAGCGCGCCTCCGATCCCGCCGAGCGCAAGAACACGCGCTCCAATCGAATCATCAACCCCCGTCCGCTCCGTCCTGATTCACCACTGGAATGGGAGGTGCGCGAGGGGACCGAAGTCCGCGACGGCGCGGGCATGCTGATGGGCGCGGTTGCGCCGGCGCTCAAAGTTGGCCAGCGGGATGTGCCGACCAGCAAATTCAATTTCGGCATGAGCAAAGTGATGGACGGGCGCGTTTATCTTTACGCGTTCTCGGTTGCGATTGAGCCGACGCCGGAGTTGCGCAAGATCCTCGGTCCCCAGGACCTGGCAGAAGGGCACGTCAGGACGTCGGCGTGGCTGCCGCTGGATCAGGTCGTGGAAAAGGAAACGCTGATCGAACGCGTGGGCCTCGGCAAGGTGCGGCTCCCGAGACTGCCGTTGGACGGCCAGCGCTATCGCATCACTGGCGGGAACGCTCAACGCTATATGACGCCGTTCGGCGAGATGGGCATCGTTAAAACAATCGACGGCCCGGTCCCCTCGCACTACCTCCGCCGGCCGAGCGGAACGGTGAACATCATCTACTCGGTTCCCGGCTTCGGCCTGGGCGGACAGGGCCTCGACGCCTTCCTCATCAATGACGGCGTCATCTTCCGCCCGGCGCGGGGCGCCAAGGTGTTCGTTCAGCCGACTTATTTTCCCAAGGGTCATCCGAAGGCCGGGCAGGTGAGTGATCAGACCATGACGTTCATCTATGGAGCCGCGGAGGTGAAGGATTCCGAGCCGGTTTTCGGCTGGGTGGCCAAAGAGGCGCTGTCGGAGGACAAATGAAGGCCGGCCACCGTGGCAGCGCAGCAGGACCGCCGCTTGCGGCTTCGCGAACGAAGGCAGTTGCCGGCGGAGGAATCGGCGTGGCGAGTCGCTTCGTCCGCGAAGCCGCAAGCGGCGACACGCTATCAACGCGGCGCTTCCTCGCGGCCTGGGCTGTAATCTCGGTGATCTGCGCCGCAGCGGCGCACGCTCGCGTTGCCGACACCCAGCCGACCGCCCCCGACGTCGTCTCGGTCACGCCGCGCGAAGATCCGCATCGCATCCTGCATAGCCCCGATATGGGCTGGGTACTCTACGAAAACTATCCCATCGATAGCCGGCCCGGCGGCAGCTCGACTTTGGTCAATCTGCCCCAGGTGAATTTCGACGGCGTCGATAGCGTCGCGATCATGTTCTCCTGGGCCGACATCGAAACCGGCGACGGCACCTACGACTTTTCAAAAACCGATTATGCCTACGACTATTGGGCCGCCCGCGGCAAGCAAATTCAGTTGCGCCTGAGCACAGCGCCGCTGCTCTGGTGGAGCAATCTTTCACCGCCCGCGGGGATGGGAGTCCCCGATTTCGTTCTGCGGCACATGCCCGCTGAGGCCAAACAAATCCGTCGCACCGAGGGATTGGCTTACACAGTGGTGGACGCGCGAAATCCCTATTACCTCTCTCGTCTCGCCCGATTTCTCGCCGCTGTGAACGATCATTTCAACGCCAAGCGGCCGGTCACGCTCATCGACCTCCGCGGTTTTGGGCTCTGGGGCGAATGGCATTCGGGATTTCGATATCCCTCGACCGAATCGCGCCGCGCGGGGCTGGCCGGCGTCATCGACGCCTGGTCCGCCGCTTTTCCCGGACATTGGCTCGCGCTCAGCTACTCGTATGATCCCGACTCACCCAAAGACCTCTGGGATGGGCCAACCGACCGGTACGACCCGGCCTTTGCCCGCACGTACGAGCAATACCTGCGTTTCGCGGCCTTCGATTACGCGATGACCAAGCCGAACGTCACGCTTCGCCGCGACGGCGTCGGCGGCGCGGTGCATTCCAACGAGCGCCGCCTGAACGATGAGGCGTTCAACACGCTGACCAAGGGGCCGATGGTCTGCGAATTCCTGGGCGGCTACACATCTGCAAAAGCCGGCGGCGACAAATACGTTGCCCGGATGATCGACGACGCCCTAAGCCTGCATCCCAACTACATCAACCTGCTCGGCTGGCAGGGGGCCGACGCGCTGGCGTTCATGCACGAGCGTCGTGACTTGTTCAACCGAGGCCTGCGCGAGATGGGATACCGGCTCGTGCCCACGCGCATTTCCTATCCCGCCGTCGTGGGAGCCGACTTTCAGATCGACACCTCCTGGGTCAACCGCGGCGTCGGCCGGGCCATGCGCGACTTTTCGCTGAACGTTCTTCTCACCGACGCCAGCGGAAAGAGCGTGGCAAGTTGCGACGCAGGGCCGATGCCCACATCGCGATGGGTGAAGGCATCGAGTTATGAATGGTCGGGAAAGGTGACGTTGAAAAACGTCCCGAGCGGCAGATACACCCTGCGCGTCGCCGTCCTTGATCCGCGATCAGGGAGGAACATCTCGCTCCCGCTCCGCGAGGGAAACGCCGATGACGGATATGCGATCGGGACGGTCGATTACAAATAGTGCGTTCTGATATTTAGGTGACACGGGTTTTCAACCCGTGGCCCGCGGGGCCGAATTGGAAAAGTGCGTCCACCCTACAAACCCGGTATCGCCACGTGGCTTTCCACTCCGCGCAGGACAGGGTGTTCCTGCCCCTCCAGCCACGGATTTAAAATCCGTGCCACAAGAAATGCACACCCATGCGCCCGGCGGCGCCGTCATTCGCCCGCCTTTGTCAGATGAAATCGAACCCCTGCGGCTTCCGCCTGCGCGAGCAGCGCCTCGGCGGCTTTGAGATCGCGCAGGATCGGGTTGGGCTGCTTGAAATTGTTTAGATGAGCCGTCACGTGCTCGGCGAGCGCGCGGACCGTCCTCAGTCCCTCGGAGGCCGGGAACCACTGCTCGGCCGGGATGCGCATTTTCTCCGGATCAAAGCCGGCCTCCTTGAACTGCGCGATGATGGATTCGCGGCTCTCGGACAGCAACGACGTCGGCGGCGTGACGCCGCGACTGCGGGCGGCGGTGTCGAGGCGATCCGACTCCCGCGCCAGCGCCTTGCCCGGCTTCGCCTTGAGGTAGGCCGCCGCGGCCTCGGGCAATTCCTTCTCCAGTGTTACTACAATCGTCCACGCCATCTGGCCAATCCTCCCGTATGCGTCATGTGAGCTCAAGGTCGTACCGCAAATCCAGATTCGCCTCAATCCTTCCCCGGTCGCACCTTCCAATGCCTTGGCGAGGACATGTGCTTGGTGGATTGAGGCGGATGTGCATTGCGGGCGCGCATCGGTACACTTCGCGCCATCTCGGAACGGACTAGCCCGGGAAATGCATAGCTCACGCAGAGGCGCAGAGTCGCAAAGAGAACACCGCAGGTATATCGCGGGTTGACTTGGGTGGGATACTGCCCTCGCCTGAGGTGACAGAGGGCAGATGACTGCTGTCCGTATCCTGTCTTCTCTGCGATCTCTGCGCCTCTGCGTGAATAATTCGGGCTGGAGGACATGCGCGGATTATCAGGCTGCGCTGTGCGAGGGAACGGGCATGCCTCTTCAACTGATTGTCACCGCCGACGACTTCGGCCGCTCCCCCGAGATCAATCGGGCGGTGATCCGCGCGCATCGCGAGGGCGTGCTGACTCATGCGAGCCTGACGATCGCTGGCGCCGCGTCGGAGGACGCAATCAAGCTTGCTCGCGCCAACTCGACGCTGCCCGTTGGATTGCATTTGGTGGTCGTCGATGGGCCGGCGGTGCTGCCGCCGGATCGGATTCCGCACTTGGTCGGTTCCGACGGGCGCTTTGCCAATCAACCTGTGCGGCTCGGGCTTCGGTACGCGTTGAGCAAAGTCGCGAGGCGCGAACTGGGCGATGAGATAGCCGCACAGTTCGAGCGATTTGTCGCCACGGGCTTGTCTTTGTCCCATGTGGACGGCCACCAGCACATGCACCTGCATCCGGCGGTGTATGACATCATGCTGCCGCTGGCACAAAAGTTCGGCGCGGGCCGGATCCGAATCGTGCGGGACGACCTCCGTTTGGCGCTGGCGTACGATTGGCACCATCGGGCGGCCAAGCTGCTGTCGGCGGCGGTTTTCGCCGGCCTGGCGCGCCGATGCAGGCATTGTCCGCTTCCCGGCCCGTCGCGGACGTACGGGTTTTTCCAAAGCGGAAAGATGACCCCCGCCTACGTTTTGTTGGCTTTGCAACAGATGCGAGAATCGGCCGAAATATATTTCCATCCTACGGAAGGCCCGCGGCTCGACGAACTGGGGCCGAACCCCGGCGACCTCGAGGCTCTGCTTGACGACGACGTCCGGGCGGCGATCGAGGCACGAGGGTTGCTCAGGCGTCCATCGACTGACGAATCGCTGCCATCCCGTTGCCCCGTTGCCCCTGCGGTCCATGGAAGCCATCGGGAGCCAGTGGCCACACAATGATTTCCACGTTCCTGCTTATCTTCCTGCTCGTGGCCTGCACGGTCAGCTGCGCGTTCTGGCTCGTTGCGCTGGGCTGTCTTGCCTCGGTGCTCAAACGCCGCGATGTCGAGGCGCCGGACTACCAGCCACTGGTTTCGATCCTTAAGCCGGTGAAAGGCATTGACGCCGAGGCGATGGAAAACTTCGTCAGCTTTTGCAAACTGGAGTATCCGCGTTTTGAAATCCTTTTTGGCGTTGCCGACCCGAAGGATCCCGTTGTCGGGATCGTCGGGCGGCTTCAGGAACGGTTTGCGGCGCTGTCGATCCGGCTATTCGTGGCCGAGCCGCTGGGGACCAATCCGAAGGCCGCGACGCTGCACACGCTGGCGGCCGAGGCTCGGGGCGAGGTGCTGGCGATTTGCGACGCCGACGTGCGCGTGAGCCCGGACTTCCTTCGCCGGGTCGTCGCGCCACTGGCCGATCCGTCGATCGGGATGGTGACGTGCCTCTATCGCGGCGAATTGCCGCAGAATATCCCGGCGCGTCTCGAAGCGCTCCACATGGACGCGGCGTTCGCGCCTTCGGTCGCCCTGGCGTGGAAGCTCGGGACCGACGTCGGCCTCGGGGCCGCGGTCATCATGCGCCGGGACGACCTGGCCCGGGCCGGCGGCTATGCGGGCATCGCTGATCACCTGCTGGACGATTACGAGATCGCCGCGCGGATCGCGCGGCTCGGCCTGCGCATCCATCTGAGCGATTGCCCGGTGGCAAGCGTGTTGGGACCCATGCAATTCAGGCAGCAGTGGGCGCGGGAGGTGCGCTGGTCGCGCGGAATCCGGGCGGCCTGCCCGAGCCGCTACCTGGGGATGATCATCACCTTCAGCCTGCCGCTGGCGCTGGCCGCCGCGGCGTTCGGGTCGGTCACCCGCTGGGCGTGGGTCGCTGCGCCGGCAGTGCTCGTGGTGCGATGTTTCGTCGCCTGGCGGGCAGCGGCATTGCTTGGCCAGCGCGAACGCCGCTACCTTGCCTGGCTTCCAATCCGTGACCTGCTCAGCCTTGCAGTCTGGGCCGTCGGGCTCTTTGGCCGGCGCGTGCAGTGGCGCGGTCAACAATTTCTTCTTGCACGCGACGGGCGGCTCGAATCGGTCGCCCTGGCGGAGCTGCCGGATGGGGTTCTCGCCCGAAGCATCCGGCGGCTCGATGCCCACTTGCGCCGCAAGCAGGGGATTTTTGAATTTTCGCACGACCCGCGCTGCCTGTTGCGGGTCAGCCTGGAGCCAGCGGTGATGGAATTGGCGTTTGCCGACGGCACGCGAATCGGGGCGGGCGAACCAGTCGCCATCCTTCATTTGTGGAATGAACATTTGCTAAAAGTTTCGCGCGATGGGCCGGACCTGCGATGGGCGACGGGCATGCGAAAGCTAATGCAATTTACATTGCACGAGCTGGCGATCGCGGCGCAAGCCGATCCGCGGCTGCGGCGTGCCAAAGCCTTCGGCGGCACTGCGCTGTTCACCAGTCGCGGCGGGCCATCGCAGGTCGCAAAGATGGCCTCCCGATTTGGCTTCAAGTGGATTGCCGACACCCGTAAGCCGTCCGTCGTGCGGTCAATTCACGACTTCTTCCAGAACTTTCTCGTCTTTGGCCTTCAGTGGGCGTTCAATCCCGCCGGCCTCAAAGGCAAGGACTTTTTGCGGCCACGGGAGCACCTGTACATGTCGCGAGAAGAATTGCTCGATCGACACGCGAGCATCCCTCAGGAACGCGATCCGATCGAGTCCGCCGCCGTGCGATGAATGACGGAGGCCGGAGTTTAATGAGGACTTCGGACGGCAAGCCATTGGCGGAAATGCGGGTTTTCTGAAAGCCGCTGCGCAAACAGGGCATATCCCTGCGTCAGCGGATGACTGGCATCCGCGTACAAATCGGTCGGGAGGAGCTCCGGCACGATCAGATCGACCTGCTGGCGGCGCAGACCGTCGGCGATCCGGTCGCGCAAGCGGCGATATTCCTCGCGCTGGTCTTCCGCGATCATGTGCTCGTTGAATGGCCCGAGCAGCACCAGCACGTCGTTCCCCCGGCCGCGCAGCACGCCGATGACGCGCCGGAACGCCTGCCATTGCAGTGAATGGTCCGCATCGACCCATTCAAAATGCGTGGTCTCCACTCCCGCGGAATTCCAAGCCCGATGGCGGGGGCTTGCCGGGCCGCGCTGCGGATCGGGTTGCGGCTCGCCGGGGATGCCTTGCGCCAGGGGTGCCAGGGGATTCCGCCAGGCATTGGGATAATGCGGCGGCTCGCTGCCATCCTCCTCGAGCGTCCATCCCGCTAGGCTGCGCTGGTCGTAGTAGGCGTCCTGGAGATGCGTCGTCCACGAGAAGTAGTTGACGTGCCGTTCGATCACCGCGCTGAGCCGCTCGTTGGCGTCGGCTTTATAGCAGGGGATATGCATCGCAAACTGCGGCACCAGGCGCGAATGATTAAAGCTCTCCTCCTCGCCGGCGCTGAGGTCGGCCTTTGGGCTGGAGAGCCAAAGAAGATTGCATTGGACAATGACCTTCCGATTTCGCAGCGTCGCACTGTAGTCCTCGACGAGGCCCTCCATCGCCAGCGGGAAGAGCCCGTTGACGCCGCAGTTGACAAACCTCTCGGATGCGGCGGCTTGCTGATTCAGGAAATGCGAAAGCGTGCCATCCGGCAAGACGTATTCGCCCCAGACGACCGAGTCTCCAAGGATAGGAATTCGATCGGGATTGGAAAGTTGTTCGAGCCGCCGCTGATAGAGCCAGTAATCTTTGCTCAGCACATAGGGGATGCGATAGTCCGGCCCGGCATCGAGCGGCTCGAATCGCTTCCAAATCCGTGGCAGCAGCGTCGTGCAGAGAAGAACGATGGCGACTGCAGCGAGCCATTCGCGGCCGCTCAGACGCATCTCGTTGACGCCGAACGGGGGCGTTGGAGCGGCCGTCGTCGCCGCGGTCTTCGGAGATTCTGGGGCGATCGTGGACATTGCTAAAATTGAAAGTAGATAAACGGCTGTCCACCGGCCGAGCAGAGGGTCAGGTAAAGCATCATGGCGGCTGCCAGCCCCACGCGCACGGGGGAGAAACTCAGCAGCTTTCGAAATCGCGATTCGTAAGTGAATTGATAGACCCAAACCAAGCCGACCAGCGCGATCATCAACGCCGGGATCTGCGGCGTCGTCCATGCGGCAGTGAAGATGCGGTGAACGATGAGTGCCGCATCCGGCAGGCTGGAGGCGCGGAAGAAAATCCACGCGAAGCAAACGTATACGAACACCCATCCCTGCTTCAGCACCCGCGGGACGCGTTCGCGATAAAACCGCGACCGCTCCAGCTCGCGCGTCAGCATGACTCCGACGGCATGAAGAATTCCCCAGATCGCAAAGGTCCACGCCGAGCCGTGCCAGATGCCGGAGACGAGGAACACAATGAAGAGGTTGCGATAGGTGATCATCCAGCCGCTGCGGTTGCCGCCGAGCGGAATGTAGACGTAATCGCGGAACCAGGTGGAGAGGCTGATGTGCCAACGCGACCAGAACTCGCCCAGCCCGGTGGCCAGGTAGGGATTATTGAAGTTGAGCACGAGGTGGAACCCGAGCATGCGCGCCACCCCGCGGGCCATGTCGGTGTAGCCGCTGAAATCAAAAAAGATCTGCCAGGCGAATGCGACGGTCGCGAGCACGAGCGCGGTGGCAGAGAAATTTGCAGGGTTGTCGTAGACGCGATCGACGTAGATCGCCAGGTAATTGGCGATGGCGACTTTCTTAAACAGCCCGACCAGGAAGAGAGACGCGCCATCTGTGAGGTTCTGCAATCTGAACCGCGGCGCTTGCTGAAACTGCGGAAGCATTTGCCGCGCCCGCTCGATCGGGCCGGCCATGAGCTGCGGAAAAAAGCAGACGAAAGTCGCGAAGCGCAATAAGTTGCGCTCGCGCGGCACTTTGCCAAAGTAAAAGTCGATGGTGTAGCTCATCGACTGGAAGGTGAAAAACGATATGCCGACCGGCAGGACGTACGCCAGCCCGTGCGGCATCAGGACGGAAGGATCGGAGAGTCGAAGCGGCGAGTGAAAGGTGGCCAGAATGCCGTTGAGATTTTCCACAACGAACCGGGCGTATTTGAAGAAGAGGAGGAGGGCGAGATTGTTGACAATGCTGATCACCAGCCAGACGCGCCGGCTGGAAAGCCATGCGCCGATCGCCATGAGCGAGACCAGCGCCGCGAAGGCGAGCAACGCGGGTCGCAGAGTCGGCGGCCCCGCCACGGCCGAAACGATCGAAGCGACAGCGAGCAACGCCGAGCAGCCAAAGGCGATCCCCATCACGCCATCGATCGGCCCGCGCTTCAGTCCCGCCAGGATCTTCCCCGGGCCTTCCTGCCGCGGGCAGTGGTCCATTAACGTGACCAGCAGATAGTCCAGCGCCGTCGAATAGATCACCAGCAGCAGGTAATAGGGGTTCCACCACGCGTAGAAGAAATACGACGCCGCCAGCAGCCACGGAATCCAAATCCGCGTGCCCCGTATCCCATAAAACACCGGCAGCACGACCAGCATGAAGACGAGGAAAGGCCAGGTATGGAAAAGCATGCAAGTCGCACAGCCGCCCCCGGCTGTGATCTTTATGTAGTACAGCCGCCCTCGTCCAATACCGTCAACTTAAAGATTTCTCCTAACTCCGCGCCGCCGCGCGCCTTATGTGCTCTGGCGCAAGGTGCGGCCTCCCGTCATAATGGTGTTGCTTCACGACACCACAAAACAGGAGGCCACCGATGGCAACTATCGGTCGCGCCCTGCAACAGGTCAAGTCGCAGTTGGATGAGTTGGCGGATGTGGCCAGATTTCGTGGCCGCGATAGCCATTGTGGTGCAGCCCTTCCGGGCTGCGGCAGCCCGGAAGGGCTGCACCACAATGAGGTAACCGGGCCGGCCACAAAATCTGGCCACACCCGAGTTGGCCTGGCTTGAGCTCTGGCCCCTTGGAAGAAGGGCGACCGTGACGTGAAGTCAATGAGCGCCTCGCGATTCGCCCGGCACGCTTTGTCCGGGCGCTGGCATCTGTCAGGGTTGGGCAGGTATCATTGCGGTGCATTTCACGCCGGAGGAAATCGGTGAATTACTATATTGCCGAGGGGACAACCCAGCGCGGGCCGTTCTCCGAGCAGGATCTGGTTGGCGCGGGCTTGAAGCGCGAGAACCTGGTCTGGCGCGAAGGCATGCCGCAGTGGCTGCCGGCGCATCAAGTGGCTGAACTGCAGCCGTATCTGACGCCGGCGTCCGCAGCGCCGGTGCCGCTGCCGGGCATCGCTCCGGTCGGCTACGCGACGCCGCAATATGCCGTCTATCCTCCAGCCGGGGATATCTCCGGAAAGAAGATCGCCGCCGGGATCTGCGGCATCTTCTTCGGAACCTTCGGCGTCCATAAATTCATCGTCGGCCTCAATGGCGGCGCGGTCACGATGTTGGTCATCTCTGTGGTCTGTGCGGTTCTCGCACCGTTCACCTGTGGAATCACGATCTTCGCGCTGCCCGTAATGCACGTGATAGGCATGATCGAAGGCATCATCTATCTCACCAAGAGCGACGCCGAGTTCTACAACATTTACATGATCCAGCAACGGCAGTGGTTTTAGCCGAAGGGCCCGTGTCACAGCCGCCGCCATCCTCTGACCATTTCGCGGGCGCCTTGGGTGAATCGCCTTCAGTGGGGAACTCCCTGGAGCAACTGGCCCAAGCAGTCGCGGCATCGTCGGCGCCGGATCCGGATTGGTCTTCCGGACAGGTGCTGACCTATCTCCGTCCATCTCGGGTTAAGTCCCGCGGCCGAGGGCGTGGTACGCCCGGGCTGGGGATTGCGGCCGTTTGCATCGGGAGCATCGGAACGGCCCTCGAACTGCTGGGTGGCACGCTGGCCGCGCTAAAATTCTCAGACGATCAGATCAAAATGGTCATCGTCGGTGGCTTGCCGGTGGCCGTGTGCGGCGTCATCGTGGGCACCATCGCCCGGCGGTATGAAGACAGCCGCCAACTCGGCACCGTCGGCCGGTGGGTGAGTTATGCCGCGCCCGTAGCCCTCGCGCTTCCGCTGATTTTCCGCTGGTGGTTTTCTCCATGATTCTTCAGAATCCGCTGGCCTGCGCATCCGCTCGGCAACTCGGGTTAACAAAGCTCGGGACACTCTGATTCTCTCCAACTCGAATTGACGTTGGCGATCAACAAAGCGCGTGCCAGAGGTTGCAACGCGGCGCGGTCGGATTAAGGTACGGCTCGAGCGGACGAGTACCATCATTGGAATCGCGAGACTGAAGTAACCCATGAAAGTATTGGTGATCGGCAACGGCGCGCGGGAGCACGCCCTGGCGTGGAAGCTTGCGGCCTCGCCGCGGGTGACGGCGCTCTACGTGGCTCCCGGAAATCCCGGCACGGCGCAGGTGGCCGACAATGTCGCGATCGACGTCATGAACTTCGACGCGATCGAGAAATTCGCCAAGTCCAATCAGATCGGCCTGGTGGTGATAGGCCCGGAAGACCCGCTGGCGGCGGGCCTGGCCGACCGGCTGACCGCGGCGGGGCTGAAGGTCTTCGGCCCAAGCAAAGAAGCTGCCCGGCTGGAAGCCGACAAGTGGTTTGCCAAGGAGTTGATGCGCCATCAGGCGATTCCCACCGCCGAGGCGCGGACGTTCACCGATCCGGATGCGGCGGTCGAATACGTTCAGATCAAGGACGAGCCGCTGGTGGTGAAGGCATCGGGGCTGGCCAAGGGCAAGGGCGTCAGCGTCTGCTATCGCGCCAGCGACGCGATCGACGCGATCGACCAGGCGATGCGGAAAAAAGCCTTCGGCGCCGCGGGCACTCGCGTCGTCATCGAAGAGCTACTCACCGGCCCGGAGTGCTCGATCCTCGCCTTCGTCGATCGAAAGAACATTTACCTGATGGAATCGGCCCAGGACCACAAGCCCGTCGACGACGGAGACACCGGCCCGATGACCGGCGGGATGGGCGCGTACTCGCCCGCGCCGGTAGTCACCGATGAAATCATCAGCCAGATCGAGCGCGACATCCTCGTGCCCACGGTGGACGGCCTGGTGCGCGAGGGAATCGAATACAAGGGCGTGCTGTATGCCGGCTTGATGCTCACGCAGCACGGGCCGAAGGTGCTGGAATTCAATTGTCGGTTCGGCGATCCCGAGACTCAGCCGCTGATGATGCGGCTGCAGAGCGACCTGCTGGAAGTGATGTTGGCCGTGGCCGAGGGCCGGCTGGATCAGGTCGAACTCAAATGGGACCCGCGCCCCGCGATGTGCGTCGTTGCCGCCAGCGGCGGGTATCCGGGCAAATATCGCACCGGCGTCCCCATCACCGGGATCTCCGATGCCGACGCGATGCACGATGTCAAAGTCTTCCAGGGCGGCACCCGCGCCGAAGGCAAATCGGTCGTGACCGATGGCGGCCGCGTGCTGGGCGTCACCGCCCTGGGCGACACCCTCGCCCAAGCCCGCCACCGCGCCTACGACGCCATGGGAAAGATCCATTTCGAAGGCATGCACTTCCGCAAAGACATCGGCCGAAGAGCGCTTTGAAATATTGGAAGAAGAGAAGAGAAGAGATCGATCCGCAGATTGCGCAGATTTTCGCAGATTAAATGCCTGGCAAGAGGGGGCTCTTATTCGGTCCCCTGTCTTCCAATCTGCGCAATCTGCGGATAAAACCTCTTTGTCTTTTTGTTCGGTGCTTTGTGCGTTGCGATTTGAAGCCGGGTCGGCCGACTCGCTTTGCGTATGATCCATGATTCCCATCGAATCACTCGATGATCCGCGTGTCGCGCTCTATCGCAATCTGAAGGATCGCGAGCTGGCGGCCGAGGGCGGGCGATTCATGGCGGAAGGGGAGTTCATCTTCCGCCGGCTGCTGGCCAGCGATTATCCGGTCGAATCGGTCCTGCTTGACCAGCGCCGCGCGCCCGAGATGGCGCCGCTGGCGCCAGCAGGCGTGCCAGTCTACGTAGCGCCCACGGCGGTCTTTCGCCAGATCATCGGGCATAAGTTCCAGTCCGGCATTCTTGCGGTCGGCCGGAGAAAACCCTTCCTCACGGTGGATCAACTCGTCGCGCAGGCTCAGGACCGATCGACGCTGGTGATCTGCCCCGAAATCGCCAGTGTTGAGAATATCGGCTCGCTGATTCGCATCGCCGCTGCGTTCGGGGCGGACGGCATGCTGCTCGGCGAGCGCTGCCACGACCCATTCTGGCGGCAATCGGTCCGCGTCTCGATGGGCACGATCTTCAAGGTGCCGCTGGCGCGGTCGGAAAATATCCTGTTGGATCTGCAACGATTGAAAGAAATGGGATACGAGCTGGTGGCAACCGTGCTGGATTCGCAGGCGGAGTGCCTCGGCGACACGCCAAACGGCAAGCGGATGGGAATCCTCTTCGGTAACGAGGCGCAAGGCCTCGATCCGCAGTGCATGGCGGCGTGCAATCGCAAGGTGAAGATCCCGATGCGGCAGGGCATCGACTCGCTGAATGTCGCCGTGGCCGCGGGAATTTTTCTCCATCACTTCACAAGGCGATGAAACGCGACAATCTCTTGGCCGCGAACCTCGCACGTGGCACAGCCGTCCCGGCCGTGCTGAGAACGCGCATGAGCGACAACATTTAACCCACCGCCGGTTCGCACGGGCGAGACGCCCGTGCCCCGGGAGGACATTCATCGGGGCTGCAGCAGCCCATCGACCACTTTTCCCACATCGATCGGCTCTTGCTGCGAGGTGACATTTCGAGTGGACGAGGCCCGTTCGTAATGTCCTTGTTCGCGCGCACCCGCCAGCAGCGTGTGCCCGGAATCCCCGGAACACAATGGGACGAACCCGTAGATGCCGCCGTATTTGAGCGCGCCCGGGAGCATCATGGGATCGAGGCTTTCCTTGACCTGATTGAAGTCGAATCCGTTCAGGTCGATGTCGCTGAAGGTAATTGCATCGCCCGCCAGTCCGCGCGCCAGCAGCGCCGCCGGGCCGGTCGCGCCGAAGGCGACGAGATCGATCTGTCGAACCTTCGTCCAGCCGCGGACGAAGGCGATTTCGGTCAGCAGGTCGTGAACCTGATTGGCCAGGACGCCGCGGTTGTAGCCGTAGTAGAACGCGCCATATTTCTGTTTCTCATAGCTCATGGATGCCGGCGCGACGGCGGCTTGCCCGTGCAGAACGAACTCGCCGGTGAGGAACAGATCAGCGGCGATGACCGCATCACCGGCCTTCAGCAAGCGCGCGATCTGCGCCTCCGGTTGGCCCGACTCGCCGAAAAGGCTCGCCTTGCCCGCGGGATGGACCCACACCACGACGTGGCCGTTCCAATCGTTTGGGACCAAAGCCGCAAAAGGCGCCGCCTCTCCCGCGTCCCGTCGGCTCAGCGCGCCGGTCTGCAGCGTGAAACCTTCGCCTCTCACCGGTCCATTGGCCCGACTGACCGTCACTTCGCCCGCACTGGGCAGTTCGTCCGTCACCATCGCGCGGAGCGCCATGCCAACGACGTGCCGATACTCCGCCGGGTCGCTTTTGAATAGCTCATCGAGCTGTTTCTCCGATTCGGCGGTCATCGTCTTCCGCAGCGTGGCGGCGTCGGCCGTGTCGGCGGGGCGGGGATGCTCGTCCTCGTAAACCGACAACTCCCTGGGCGGCACCGGCACAAACGGCTTCTCCTTCACCGGCGATGGCCACCCGAGCTTCAGATGGGTATTGAACCAACCCTCCATTAGCTCCCGGCTCCACTGGTTGTAATTATGCTCGAACGAAAAGTGCTTGCCGGTCACTTGATCCTTCGCGGAAAGCAGCTCGTACATCGACTTGAGCTTCGGCAGCGCATCAGTGTCCAGCGCGATCGTCCAATCGTTGGCCGCACTCATGCCCAATGGTTTCGGAGCGAACGTCGCGATCAATTCAACATTGTTGGTCCCCACGCGCAGCAGCGGGGCGTTTTCGCAGATGCAGCCGCCCTGCATCGTCTCGGAGACCATGACCGCCGGGAAGACCACTGAAGGCCGATCATCCGATGCCGCGATGAGGATCGTCTGCGTCCCGCCGCCGCTGGCGCCGGTCACGCCGATCCGGCTCGAGTCCACGTCGGGCAGGCTGGTCACAAAATCGATTGCCCGCATCGTGTTCCACGTTTGCAGTCCCATGAAACTTTGCAGCCGGAGGATCGCCTCGGCATCGGTGAAACCCGTGCGGTGCTCGATGGCGGTGCTGTCGGCGTAGCCGACCATGTCGTACATGAAGACGACGCATCCCATCCGGGCCAGCATAGCGCACCGCGCCTGGATCGGATATTTGGCGCCTTCCTCGGTTTTCTCGGCATCCTCGCGCAGTTGCTGCTTTGCCTCGGCGTCCGACCGCTCATAAAAACGCCCGCCCGTCCAGTGCCCGTGCGGGCAGAGCACCACCGGCAACTTTCCCTGCCGGTTCTTTGGCCGATAGAGATTCCCGCTGACATAATGCCCCGGATAGCTGGCAAAGAAGACTTTCTCGATCGTGTACTCGTCTCGATCGATGTGCCCATGCACCACCGCATTCAACGGCGTCCTGGGCGGCAGCGGCCAAAGCCCCTGCGACACCAGCACCTGCTCGCGCAGCGCCCTGGCCCGCTTCTCCCAAGCCGCCCGATCCGTGAACGGAGTGAAGTTGACCGGATGATCGACATCGTGCATCACGTGCAACCGGCTGTCGTCCGGCAACTCTCCATGGAACACACTGGGCGCTTCGGCCGCGAGGCAGCAGGCGCCGGCCATCAGAATTGCACAAGCCGGCCATAATCCGAGAGACATGTCGTTTCCTCCGTGGACGCTATGAAGTATACCAGCAAGCCGCGACGTGCCCGGGCTGTCCCTGTTTCTGCTCGAGCGGAGGCGATTGCTCGGCGCACTTGCGCATGATTCGGGCGGTCGATCCGTCTCCATTGCTCGGCTGGGCTCCCAGCCCCTCACCCTGATACGTGAGTTGAACGGTGTCCTGCGCGCCGGCTTCCGAGGCCTTTTCTCGCGTGAGCGGACATCGCGGATGGAAGTGACAACCGCTGGGGGGATTGGATGGCGAGGGCACCTCGCCCGGCAGGACGATCCGCCGCTTGCGCGGCCGGGGATCCGGCTCGGGGATTGCCGACAGCAACGCCACCGTGTAGGGGTGCTTGGGATTCTTGTACAGCTCGCGGCTCTGGGCCTTTTCCACGATCCGCCCGAGGTACATCACCGCCACGTCGTCGGAAAAATGCTCGACCACCGCCAGGTTGTGTGCGATGAACAGGTAAGCGATTCCCCGTTCATTCTGCAGGTCGTCGAGCAGGTTGAGGATCTGCGACTGGATGGAGACGTCGAGGGCGGAAACCGGCTCGTCGCAGACGATGAAATCGGGAGAGAGGGACAGCGCGCGGGCGATGCCGATGCGCTGGCGTTGGCCGCCGGAGAATTCGTGCGGATAGCGGCCGGCGTACGATGGATCGAGGCCGACGCGTTGCAGCAGCGAGGCCACCAGGTCGTTTTTCTCCTTGCCTTTGGCAATTCCATGAACCTCGATCGGCTCTCCGATGATGTTGCCGATCGTCATCCGGGGATTGAGGCTGCTGACCGGATCCTGGAAGACGATCTGCATCTGCCGGCGAAGCCGCCGCAGTTCTTGTCCGCGGTAGGCAAAAAAATCGTGTCCTTTGTAGCGCACCGCGCCGCCGGTGGCGGGGATGAGGCGGAGGATCGTCCGTCCCGCGGTGGTCTTGCCGCAGCCCGATTCCCCGACGAGGCCGAGCGTTTTCCCCGCCGCCAGATCGAAGCTGACGCCGTCGACCGCCTTTACGTAGCCGACGGTTCGCGACAGTATGCCGCGCCGGATGGGGAACCACGTCCGCAGGTCGCGCACCTCCAGCAGCGGCG
>Ga0182024_10002877_pt1 | contig 41925 bp, 40 predicted proteins | sample P32metaG_FD_120480 | JGI IMG/M metagenome (GOLD analysis project Ga0182024, IMG submission 120480) | Permafrost microbial communities from Stordalen Mire, Sweden - P3-2 metaG (Illumina Assembly) | ecosystem: Environmental > Terrestrial > Soil > Wetlands > Permafrost | place: Sweden: Stordalen... | reverse complement strand
GCTGATTCGGGTCGAGTCGGTGCGCATGTAGGTGATCAAACCTACGGTTCCCTCACTCGCGCCCAGGTCGACGCCCTCGTAGAGCGCTTGGGCGACTTGCATCGCGCGGCGAACGCGCATTTTAAGCTTCCGCGAGGCCTCTTGCTGCAGCGTCGAGGTCGTAAACGGCGCTGGCGCGTTGCGCCGAACTTCGCGTTTCTTGATCGAGCCGACGCGATAAGCAGCGCCTTCAAGCGCCCGCAATGCCACGTCGGTTTCGGCCTTCGCTCGCAGCTCGAGCTTCTTGCCGGCGTGCGATACGAGCTCGGCGGCAAACGGGACGTCGGAATCGGCCGCCAACGCTGCGATCCGTGCCAAAAGCGCTGTGACGCTCCAGTATTCCTTGGGAATGAAGGCGGCGATCTCGCGCTCCCGGTCGACGATCAGCTTGACCGTCACCGACTGCACGCGCCCCGCGGAGAGCCCGCCGCGCACTTTCGCCCAGAGCAGCGGCGAGATCTTATATCCGACGAGCCGGTCGAGAATTCGCCGGGCCTGCTGTGCGTTCACGCGGCCCATGTCGATATGATGGGCGTCTTTGAGAGCCGCAAGCGCCGCGGCTTTCGTGATCTCGTGAAGCTCGATCCGCTTGGGGTCGGGGAGTTTGAGCAGCTCGGCCAGGTGCCATGCGATCGCTTCACCCTCGCGATCGGGATCGGTTGCGAGGTAGACTTCCGTCGCGCTCTTTACGGCGCTCCGCAACTCCTTGATCACGTCGCCTTTGCCTTTGATCGTCAAATAGCGCGGCGCGAAATCGTTGTCTACATCGACCCCCAGCGAGCTCTTTGGGAGGTCGCGCACGTGCCCCACCGATGCCTTCACCACGTATCGCGCGGGAAGAAACTTCTTGATCGTCCTCGCTTTCGTCGGCGATTCGACGATGATGAGGGGCTTTTTCACGGGGCTTAGTATACAGCCGGGGTCAAGGCCCGGCAAATTTCGCCCAATCCTTACGCCCACGCGTAGCGCAGTCCTGAGCGAGGCGCAAAGCGCCGAATCGAAGGGTCAGGATGACAAAGTTGCTTGCGCGCGCGAGCGTGCGAATTTGCATGATTTGGCAAAATCCTCTATGATTGCGAACGAAAGCGCCAGGAGCGCTGTCCAATAACGCTTATCGTCCCCGGGGACGAGGAGGAATGAATGGACTCGGATTCCACGATGAACGGCGGTCCGGCAATGCCGGAAGCGAAACCGCGCCGAAAGGCACGTCGCCGCAAAGCCGTTAAAGCCGTCGTTGCAGCCGTTGCCGTAAAGAAGGCCGCGAATGGCCGCAAGAAGGCAACGAACGGACGTAAGAAAGGGGCTCGTAAAGCCGCCCGTAAGGTTCGTAAGACGACGCGTAAGGTAGCGCGCAAGGTTCGCAAGGCCGTACGCAAGGGTGGCCGCAAGGCTCGCAAAGCCGTACGCAAGGGCGCGCGCAAAGTCCGCAAGGGCGCACGAAAGGCCCGCAAGGGTGCGCGCAAAGTCCGCAAGGCCGTACGCAAGGGCGCGCGCAAAGCCCGCAAGACCACTCGCCGTAAAACCGGGGTCGCGAAAGCCGGCGCCCGTAAAGTCGTCCGGCGTAAACGCAAGGGCGGGCGCAAGAAGAAAGCCTAACGCGTAACGGAAGAAAGAACGACGGGCGATCGCAAATGCGACCGCCCGTTTTTCATGTAGCGCAGCCGGCGAGCGTCAAATCAGGTCGGGCGCTTTGCCGTCGTGCTCCTCGACCCAATGACACGCGGCGAAGTGCCCCGGCGCATATTCGCGCAGCGGCGGCACCTCGGTTTTGCAGCGATCGAACGCCAGCGGGCAACGGGTGTGAAAGCGGCAGCCCGGCGGCGGATTGACCGGCGAGGGAATGTCGCCCGTCAGGACGATGCGCTTTCGCCGTCTCTCCACGACCGGATCGGGAATCGGAATCGCCGAGAGCAGCGCCTGCGTGTATGGGTGGAGCGGGTTCTCGTAGAGGTCGTCGCGATAGGCGAGCTCGACGATTTTGCCGACGTACATGACCGCGACCCGAGTCGAGATGTGGCGCACGACCGAGAGGTCGTGAGCGATAAAGAGATACGTGAGCTTGAACTGCTCTTGCAGGTCTTCGAGCAAATTGATGACCTGGGCCTGAATCGAGACGTCCAAGGCTGAGACGGGCTCGTCGCAGACGATAAAGCGGGGCTGGACCGCGAGCGCGCGCGCGATCCCCACGCGTTGACGCTGCCCTCCCGAGAACTCGTGCGGATACCGGTTCGCGTGATAGGGTTGCAGGCCGACGAGGCCCAGCAGCTCGCGGACGCGGTCGTCGACGTCTTTTCCCTTCGCGAGCCCGTGAATGCGGATCGGCTCCGCGATGATCTCTCCGATCGACATGCGCGGATTCAACGAAGCGAACGGATCCTGGAAGATGATCTGGACCGAGCGGCGCAACCGGCGGATATCGCCGCGGTTCATCGTCAAGATGTTCTGCTCTTCGAAATCGATCTCGCCTTTGGTCACCGGCAAGAGGCGCAGCAAGAGACGGCCGATCGTCGTCTTACCGGAGCCCGACTCGCCGACGAGCCCGAGCGTTTCTCCCTCTTGAATCGTAAAGCTGACGCCGTCGACGGCGCGCACGTCGGCGACGTGGCGCGACGTCAATCCGGCGTAGATCGGAAAGTATTTATAAAGATCCTTCGCTTCGACCAAAGCGGCGTTGGTCATGAGATGCCGGCGGGTATCGTTGGAAGCTCGCGCATCCCTTCGGGGCGCTGGTCGCGCGCGCGCTCGTCGTAGAGATAGCAGCGGGCAACGTGGCCGTCTCCGAAATCGTAGAGCGGAACGGGCTGATCGCAGATCGGCATGCGATAGGCGCAGCGCGGCGCAAACGCACATCCCGGCGGCAGACGCAGCAAATTCGGCGGCTGGCCGGCAATCGGCTCGAGGCGCTTGCGATCGCTGCGATCGAGGCGCGGCAGCGATGCGAGAAGCCCTTGCGTGTACGGCATGCGCGGCTCGGCAAAGATCTGTTCGGCCGTTCCATATTCCACCATGTTGCCGCCGTACATGACGAGCACGTTCTTGCAGAACTCCGCCACCACGCCCAGATCGTGCGTGATCAGAATGATCGCCGCTCCGGTCTCGCTCTGGAGCAAGGCCATCAGCTCCAAGACTTGCGCTTGAATCGTTACGTCGAGCGCCGTGGTCGGCTCGTCGGCAATCAAGAGCTCGGGATTACAGGAGAGCGCCATCGCAATCATCACGCGCTGGCGCATCCCGCCGGAGAACTGGTGCGGATAGTCGCCCAACCGTTTTTCCGGTTGCGGAATGCGAACCTTGCTGAGCATCTCGATGACTCGGTCGCGAGCTTCGCGCGGGCCCAGACCCAGATGCAGGCGCACCGCTTCGGCGATCTGCTCGCCGATGTTCAGCACCGGATTGAGCGACGTCATCGGATCTTGAAAGATCATCGCGATCCGATGGCCGCGGATCTTGCGCATCTCGGCTTCGCTTTTCGCCGGCAAGCTTTCCCCGTGTAATGTGAGGCGATCCGCGGTGACGGTGGCGTTGCGCGCCAACAGCCGCATGATGGAGAGCGCCGTTACCGATTTTCCCGAGCCGGATTCGCCGACGATGCCCAGCGTTTCGCCGGCATCCAGTGAGAACGAGAGGCCGTTGACCGCAGTTACCGGTCCGTCTTCGGTGCGAAAGGTCGTCCGAAGGTTCTTGACCTCGAGCAGCTCCACGCGACCGCTAAATACCTGTGAGCGAAAGTACGAAGCCCGAAACGACGAACAGCACGGCGACAAAACCCGTTAGCCGCTTGAGCTGCTCGTCGGCGCCGAGGCGCCCATGATAGGAGCTTTCAACTCGACCGCCGATGGTGCCGGTGAGGCCCTCCTGCTTGGTCGTTTGGATCGCGAGCAAGAAAATCAGCGAGATGGCGGCCAGCACGAAGATGCCGGCGAGGCCATGGGTTAGCCAGCCTGCATGCATCGCGATCGCCGTCCTGGGCTGCGCCTGCGGCGGCACGATCGGTGCGTTTTGCGGTACGAGTCCGGGCGGTAACGTTGCGGCGGCCGATGGCAGAACCTTAGCGGTTGCCGCGGCCAGGACGAACAAGGGATTCAATTGGCTCTTCTCTTCCTTAAATAGGCAATAGCGGCATCTTCTCTACGACCGCAGGGCCCAAGCTGCCTGCCGAGGCCGCCCGCGCGAAGTAATCGCCCGCACCCGGCCGAAGAGGCTCGGGTGCCTGAACTCGAGGGGCTGACCGAAGCCGTCCCCACGATCGTTCCGATCAAGAACCGGCGGGTTTGGCGCGACCTCGCACGCATCCTTTCCACCGTTTTCAACCCGTTCCTCACCGCGTTCGCGCTGTTCGTGATCCTGGCGCACATCGGCGCCAAGGATACGGTCGATTTTTGGCGCCTGCTCTTTATCTCAACCTTTTTCACGTCGCTGGGCCCGATGCTCTACGTCTTCTGGCTCTACGCGAACGACTATATCTCGGATCTCGACATGTCCGTGCGCGCCGAGCGCGAGATGATCCTGACCGCGTTTGTCGTCTTCGATCTCTTCGGGGCCGCCACGCTGTGGCTCGTCCACGCTCCGCGCCTTATGATCGCCGCGATGCTCGGCTACCTGGTTTCGACGCTGATCGTGCAGTACATCACGCGTTACTGGAAGATCAGCACGCACGCACTGGGCATCACCGCGCCGCTCACGGCGTTGACGCTGCTCTACGGCCGCCAGCCGTTACCGTTCATGGTGCTGATCCCGATGGTCTGCTGGGCCCGCGTTTATCTCAAGTCGCACACCATCATGCAGGTCGTCGCCGGCGCAGGCTTGGCCGTCGCGACGACCGCCTTCTTCTTCTCGCTCTTCCACGTCGGCCTATTATCCGCGCACTAGCATATTGTCATCCTGAGCGCAGTCGAAGGACGAAAAATGCTAATGGGTTCACGAGCACCGTTTGGCGTAGTCTTAGCGCTTTCCGTCACCGGATGTAGCGGCGGTACGGCGACGCCCGTTATCTCAACCAGTCCATCGGCGTGCTCGAACTTGGGCCAATACGTTTCCGTCGGCGGTACGGCAGCCTTCAACACGCTCGTCCGGCCCGACTTCACGATCGCGCTTCTTGCAACCGGCCACGTAAGGCTGTACGAGCACGGGACCGCGATCGCGGCGGCGATTGCGGACAGCCCATCCTCAAACCCCTATGCGATTCTCAACGCGATCGAGAGCGTGTTCGCCGGAACCGGCCCGGGCGAGGCCGAGCTGGGCTTGCTCGGCTCGAACTATTTTACGTTTCCCGCCAGCCGCTACTCGCAGTACTATCAATATCAATACGTCAACAGCGGCCTCAATCCCAACGCCGCCAACGTCAACGTTCCATATAAGCCGGCTTCGAAGATACGATTCGATCGGCGCAACGTACGCGCGTGGAAGAAGTGGGTGCAGGCCGCCAGATCCGTGGGCATCGCCACGATGGCTCCGATCGTCGCGCCGAATCTTGCCTGGAAGCCGCACAGCAAGATTTTCCCGCCCACGCGGGCGCAGTACTACGATTTCAACAGTGCGTTCTACGAACTCTCTCGGTTTGAAGCGTCGTACGGCGGCGCGATCGCGTTCGATTCTCCGTCGGGCTTTTTTCTGACCGGCGGGAGCGGGCCTGGCTACCAGAAGTTCATCATGCAAGCCATCCGTTGGGGCAATGCCCACGGCCTGCGAACGACGATGCTGGTCTCACCGTACCCCAATCGGTCAAACTTCACGGAAGACACCAAGAAGTTCGTCAGCTTACTGCTGGCGCACGATGCGGTTCCGGCTGAATGGGCCGTTGACGATTATGAGAATACGAATCCAAACGATGCAGACGCGATGGGGCCCGATACCCGCGAAAACACGACCACGCAAGTCGGCCTATGGCTGGCAACGCAAGCGCCCGCCTACGTCCAGGCGCGCGAAAACGGCAAGGTCAAGCGTGGGATCGTATGCCGCCCGAAGTGACCGGATGACAATGCGCGAATCAGTGTAATCATCGGCTGTCAGTGGTATAAGAACCACATGAAGTGGCTGGTCGTTCTGGCTCCCCTGCTTGTGGCGACATCGGTCGCCGCTGCGGCGCCCGCCGTTAGTTATCATCTTGCGCAAACGTACGTGCTCGGTGGCACCGGGGGTTGGGATTATCTCACCTATGCCTCCGATTCTCACCGGTTGTTCGTTTCGCGGGCCACGCACGTTATGGTCGTCGATCCGCGCACCGGCGCGATCGTGGGCGACGTCCCCAATACGCCCGGCGTGCACGGGATCGCGCTCGCTCCCAATCTCGGCAGGGGCTTTACCTCCAACGGCGCCGATGGTACCGTGACCGTCTTCGACCTTTCTACTTTCGCGACGATCGCGACGATTCAAACCGGCGCGAAAAACCCCGATGGAATCGCGTACGATCCGGTGAGCTCGCGCGTCTTCACCTTTAACGGCGGCAGCAACGATGCAACGGTTATCGATGCGCGCACGAACGCGGTCGTCGCCACGATACCGCTCGGCGGCCGGCCCGAGTTTCCGGCGGTCGACGGGCGCGGCATGGTTTACGACAACGTCGTGAGCACGAGCGAGATCGTCGCCATCGACGCGCGCAGCGCTAATATTACCGCGCGCTTCCCGCTCGGAAGCTGCCTGCATCCCTCCGGACTCTCGATCGACGCACAAAACCGTCGCCTCTTCGCCGCGTGCACGGGTGCGATGGGCGTCGTGGATGCCGATTCCGGAAAGGTGGTCGCGACGATTCCGACCGGCGCCGGCACCGACGCCACACGTTACGATCCGGCCTCCGGCTTGGCGTTTGCCTCCAACGGGCGCGACGCCACGCTGACGGTCGTCCGCGAAGACGCGTCGAATGAGTTTACGCTAGTACAGAACGCCGCAACGGCACTCGGTGCACGGACGATGGCGCTCGATCCGCAGACGGGCGAGGTCTATCTCGTCACCGCCAAGCTGATTGCAAACCCGCACCCAACGTCGTATCGCGATCGCTATACGGTCGTGCCCGGCACCTTCGAGCTCCTCGTGATGCAGCGTTCCGACAAGTAGCTGCTCACCTCACCTGGCCTGCGCCATCGCGCTTGCGAGTTTCGCCTGCGCGGCCACCGCTAAACCTTGGAGTTCGTCGAAGACCGCGTATTGCGCCGCGGTAGGCCGGTCGTACGCCATATCGATGTCGGCCGCCAGGTACGCCAGCCGATCGCGCAGCTTCGTTTCGTGGAGTAAGCTGCCTTCGCTCGACATGATTTGCAGTTGCACGGCGTCGGCGATGGCCGCATCGAGTGCCGCGTTCGGACCTACGCGGCTGCGCAGCGCCATCGCCTCGTTAACGTTGCGATCGAGCGCATCGAGCGCCGCGTGAATGCGCTGATCGAGCGCGAGTCGGGCGGCGAGCGCGCCGGGCTCGACGTGGATGCGCGGATCGAGCGCTACGTTGAATGACGCCCGCGACTTACTGCCGCCATAATCGAGCGCCACCGTGTACGTGCCGGGAACCACGACCGGGCCGCTCACGTCGTCCTCTTCGCCGCCGGCCGCGATCGGCGGATTGAAGCCCGTGACCTCGGTGGCGTCGGGATAGCGCAGATCCCACTGGAAGCGATTGGCGCCCGCAGTAATTCCCGTCGCCTCGTACTCCGCTTGACGCGTTCTTGCGGCCGGTGCAAACAGCGGGGCCGCCGGCGTCGGTTGCGGCTTCGTTTTGAGATGCAGCGCGAACGTCCGCACGGGCGCGCCCGATGCGTCGCTAAAAGTCAGCGTCACCGGCGTCTTGCCGTCGTACGACGCGGGAACGTTGAAGAGGACCTTCGCGCCGAACGGCGGGTTCTCGCCAGATGCGGAGCTGGGGAAGGCGCTCGCTCCGTACGCGTGCGTCAGCCACGCCGTTTGCGGCGCAAAGACTTGCGGCGCACCCTCCGCCACGGCCATGCCCTCTTGCGAGACTTGTTCGAGCAGCGCGAGGTTGTCGAGCACCCAAAACGCGCGGCCGTGGGTCGCCGCAACGACGCAGCCTTGACGGGCATCGATCGCCAGATCGCGCACTTGAACTTTCGGCAGGTTCAGTGCGAGCGGCTGCCAACGTGCGCCGGCGTCGTAGCTCACGTAGACGGTGTTCTTCGTTCCAAGGAAGAGCAGGTTCGCGTCGTTGGGATCCTGGCGAATAACGAACGCGAACTGATCGCCGGGAAGACCCGCGGTGATCGCGCTCCAGTGCGCGCCGTAGTCAGTCGTTTCGTACACGTAGGGATGGAAGTCGTCCCACATGTAGCGCGAGGCCGTTACGTAGGCCGTACCCTTTGCGACGTGCGACGGTTCGATCGAGCTGATCTGCGCGGTTTGCGGCAGCACCGGCGGCGTGACCGCACTCCAATGCGCACCGCCATCGGTCGTGACGTGCACCAGACCGTCGGCCGAGCCCGCCCATATCACGCCGTTGTCGAGCGGCGAGATCGCCAGCGAAGAAATGTCGGGATAGACCTCGGCGCTAGTTTCGTCGAGATCGACCGGGCCGCCCGTCGGGCCCTCGGTGCTGGGATCGTTGCGCGTGAGATCGGGGCTGATTGTTTGCCAACTGCGCCCGTAGTCGTCGCTGCGCAGCACGTACTGCGACGCGACGAGCAGCTCTTTGGGATTCGCGGGTGAGAAGAGCACGGGATGCGTCCAGCCGAAGCGATACTTGAGCTCGGCCGACGACGCGCCTTCCTGATAATCCGGCCAGGGACTAACGCTGCGGTATTGACCGATCGTTGCGTCGTACTGCAGGAAGATCGAGAAGTAGCCGCTGCCATAAGTGATGGCGGGATCGCCGGGCTGCGGCGCGACGAACGTGCTCTCGCCGTACGCCGCTCGTTGCCACTCGTCTCCGGAGATTGCGCCGCTCACCGACGCGCTCGGTCCCTCGATCGAGCCTTCGTCCTGCTGCGCGCCGTAGATATGAAACGGGAACCGATCGTCGACGGAGACGTGATAGAACTGGCCGGTTGGCTGATTGTGCTCGCCGCTCCACGTCTCGCCGCCGTCGGTCGAAACCGTCGCGCCGCCGTCGTTACCCTCGAGCAAGATCTTCGAGTTATGCGGATCGATCCAGACGATGTGGTTGTCACCATGCGGCGGACGGAGCGCGCGGAACGTTCTCCCGGCGTCGCGCGAGAGCCACAATCCTTGCACGTTCGGTACGTAAATCACGTTGGGATTGGCGGGGTCGACGAAGACGCTCATGTAGTAGAACGCGCGCTGGCGCAGCTCCATGTCGTCGTTCGTGCGTCGCCACGTCGCGCCGCCGTCGTCGGAACGGAAGATGCCGCCCGCTTTGGCTTGCAGGATCGAGTAGACGATGCGCGGGTTCGAAGGCGAAACCGCGACGCCGAGGCGCCCGAGAACGCCGCGTGGATAACCGGGGTTGCGCGAAAGATTCGTCCAGTGCGCGCCGCCGTCGGTCGTCTTGTACAGGCCACTGCCCGCACCGCCGCTCACGAGTCTCCAGGGCTGGCGCTGCGCTTGCCACATCGCCGCGTAGAGCGTTGCGGGGTGCGCGGGATCCATCGACAGCGCGATCGCTCCGGTTGCGTCGTTGACGAAGAGCACCTTTGTCCACGTCTTGCCGCCGTCGACGGTCTTGAAAACGCCGCGGTCTGCATCGGGCGCGAATGCGTGCCCCATCGAGGCGACATAGACGACGAGGGGATTGTGCGGATCGATGGCGATGCCGCTCGTCGTATGCGTGTCGCGCAAACCGGCGTAGTTCCACGACTTGCCCGCATCGGTCGATTTGAAGACGCCGTCGCCGGTAATCATGTCGCCGCGAATGTCGCTCTCACCGGTCCCGGCCCAAATCACGTTGGGATTTGAGGGAGCGACGGCAATCGCACCGATGCTGTTGCTATCGCCCGGCAGCGTGTCGTCGGAAACGTTCACCCATTTGATTCCGTAGTCGGTGCTCTTCCAAATGCCGCCGTCGACCGCGCCCATGTAAAAGAGGTTCGCTTCGCTTGGCACGCCGGCGACCGCGACGACGCGGCCGCCGATAAACGGGCCGACGCTGCGCCAGTGAAGCTTTGCAGCGATCGGGCCCCCGGCCGCTTCACCACCCGCGGCGATGCTCGCGGCCGCTAGTATGAGGAGTGGAAGAATGGCGATAGTTCGCAGGCGCATGCCGACAGCTTTGGCGCGAAAATACTATCGCCCTCCGTGCGGCATCGCTTTGAACCTTCGGCCTAAACTGCGACGATCACTATGAAATCGGTGCACGATCCGCCGCAGCTCGCGAGCATGGCCGCGGCTACGCAAACGCCTGACGCATGGCGGCAAGAATCCTAGTGGATCGTTGCTACTTATCTGATGGCGTGTAGGCAGCACCCAACAGACTAGAGTTCATCTCTGGAGCTTTACTCTGCTTCCAATGGTTCGTCGCGACGTCGCCGATGTCGAGCCAGTCGTTCGCATCGCCAATGACTATCTTCGTATCGCCTTTATTGAAGCCGCCGGAGGTGGGGATACAGCCTGATTGGCAGGGCGTGAGTGTGTTGAAGGGCGTTCCGCCGGATGACAACGGCAACGCGTATTGATAGACCTTGCGAGCACCCTCATCGATGACGTTGAGCGTCTTTCCGCCGTTGCTCACGTAGACACCACCCCAGAACGAATACGTACCGGGCGGCTCAATCTGAGTGTACTTCGGGTTGGTCGTTGGATTCGTGACCTCGCTGAGTCCGTACCCGTAGTGCGTACCGTCGTAGTATCCGGAGTCGGTGAACCAGAGATTGCCCGATCTGTCGACGTCCGCCCAACCGAGAGCGCAGACCGGGCTGCAGTAGTTTCCGACCGAGAGGAGCGTCGGCGTCGCAGACGGATTGCCATTCGGCCAGTATTCGAACCCGGAAATGTTGTAGCTGCTACACGACGGGTTGCAGACTTCGTAATCCATGTATTCCAGCGCGGCGAAAACGTTCTTTGAATTAACCGCAACATCGAATGAGGCGCTGTACATGTAGTTGCAGCCGGCGGGTGACGGGCATTGGACGCTGTAGGCGCTGGCTAGTTTGCCGCCGGCGTACTCCTGCACGACGCCCCCGCTGTTGCTGGAACCGACTTCGTTAGCGACCCAGAGGTTCCGCGAGTGGTCGACCTTGAGCCCAGTGGGATAGTAGCCCGGCGTTGTCTGCGTTTCGGTGTCGACGCTGGCATTGATTTTCTTACCACTCGCAGATGACCCGAGCACGTAACCGGCGTCGGTCATCGCGGACCAAATCTGTACGCCGCTTGCGTCTGGACGAAGGTTAAAGTGCGGCCGAGACTGAGTTTCGAATCGCTTTAACTCCGCGCGCAAGACCTTTATCGGAACAGGCCCCGGCAGTTTTCCCTCGGCCTGCATCCGAAGCAACGCCAACGCAGAGTGGGGTACGGCGCCGGGGAGAACCTCAGCTGTTTGGGTCATGCCGGCCGAACCAGGCAGGCCGGACGATCCCTGCGATGTGGTGGAGCAGCCCGCGAGGAGTGCCGCAATAACGGCGCAGGCGGCGGTGGCCAACGCAGAGCGCATGTCGTCAATCTCCTTTACCTAGACGTCGCGCCCACGGTAGGGAGCGGCAGGAGGGAGGCTGCCTGCTTCGCCGGTAGGGCGGTCCAATCTTCCCTTGCACGTCGCGTGATAGACTCATGTGGCGCCATGGCACAATACGAGATCGTGCTGCCGGAGAGCAAGCCCGAGACCGAATGGGTGCGCGGGAGGCCACTGCAAAAAGTGAGCCCCCAGCGAACGCACGCGCGCTTGCTGGGGGCACTGACGATGCGACTCGATCGTTGGGCCGCGGGGCGCGGAGAGGTCGCCCCTGAGTGGCGCTTTCGCGTGGCGCCGCCCGGCGGAGTGCGACGGCCGCTGGTTCCCGACGTTGCCTACGTTTCAGACGTTGCCTACGTTTCAAACGAACGCCCTCGAACGCTCAGCGATGGAGAGCTCGAGATTCCGCCGCTGGCGCCCAACGTCGCGGTCGAGATTCTCTCGCGGGGCGACCGTCGCGCCGACGTCGACGACAAGATTGCCGTGTACCTGCAAGCCGGCTCGTCGCTGGTGATCGTCGTCGATCCGCAGCAGCGCGCGGTCGAGCTGCACGATGCCGCACGAACGGTCTGCCTCGACGAAACGGAGCACGATCGCGCATTGGGCGTTACCCGAGTTCGCATATCCCGTGCGCGAACTGTTCGGCGTACTTCGCCGCTCGTAACTAGCTCAGAGGTTGATGATATTCGCCGACCCGCACGACGTTGGTTGCAACGTCACGACCGCGTTGCCAGTCAACGGTAGGTTCGGGTCGTACGAAGGCGTCGAAGAGATGAGACGCCTTGAGCGATCGTCGGCGAGGGAGCCGAGCGTGACGCCTGGCCCCACCGAAGCGTCGCTCGACAAAGTCGACGGAACCCCGAAGAGGTTGTTGGCGAAGCAGCCACTTTGATACCAGAGCGGCTGATTCCCAACGTATTGGGGCGCCCATTGCCATCCGTGTAAACGGTACGGCGAAAGCGTCGATTGCATGCCAGGCTCGGCCAGCTTCGGGCGCAGGTCGACGTGAAACGGTACCTTGAAAGAGTCTTGACCAGCGGAGCGGCCTACCGCAGAACGCGGCGGCGGCGCGATGGGGCCGCCACGAACGACCGCCGTTGGTGCCCCGACCGTTACGGCCGGCGACAGAACCGCCAGGGCGATCGCACTCGCCACGACCAAACTCCGCTTCATGCCGACTGAATTTCTCGGGCGCCCAAGGCGTCCCCTAGCGGCGCCGATACCGACCGGCGACGGAATCAGTCAACGAAATCCGTTGACCACTTTGCAATCAAGCGGCTAAAATAGGAGCATGGCCCCTCGTCGCTGGAGCCCAATGATCGATCCCTTCGTCGCGCTTAAGGACTCGCGCGCGCTCGCGGACGTTCGTCCCCTGCTAGCGCGACTGGTTGCCGCTTATGGACACAATCCGATCGCCCGGCTTCTCGACGTCGACGCTGCGATGCTTACGCGCTGGAAACGCGGCGCTAAGATCAGCCCGGCGATGGCGCACCGCATTCTCGATTTGCATGCCGTACTGGCGCGCGCGCTCCAGATCTTCGCCCCGCAGGTTGCGACGCAGTGGCTAGTCGGGCACGAGCCGTTTCTCAACGAAGCGCGTCCGATCGATGTGCTCGGGGTTCGCGGCGCCGCACCGCTGATCGAGGCGCTCGATGCAATCGCGGCCGGCGCGTATGCATGACGCTCTATCGCGTCTTTCCATATGACGCCGCCGCCCCTCCCTCGCAACCGGGAGGTGCGCTCTACACACCCTTCGGTGTAGCGGGCCGCATTGCGAATCCCAATCTCTACCATGAGCTCTATCTGAGCAACAGCGCCGTCGGCGCAGTGAGCGAAGCCTTCGGGCGCTTCGACGTGTGGACGCAAGAGATGTTTGTCCAGGGCGACCGGCCGTGCGCGCTCGCTACGTACGAACTGCCGGATCGAGCCGCAATCTGCGACCTCGATAACGCCGGCAGGCTCTTAGCCTACGATCTACGACCCTGCGACGTCGTCGCCCGCGAACGCAGTGTCACGCAAGCCTGGGCAGCCCGAATTCATCGAAGCAATAAGTGGATCGGCATCGCGTGGTGGTCGCGCTACGATTCGCGCTGGCGCAGTCTCGCTTTATGGAACCGAAAGCAATTGCGGCTCAAGCGGGATCCGGAAGTTCTGGGCGTAGAGCACGCGACAGTTCAAGAGGCGGCGGCATCGCTGCCTCGAGCGTCGTCCATTTGACTGTACGTCACGTCATTAGGATGTTCTGCATCATGCCCGTGTCCTCGTGAGGCGTGATGTGACAGTGGTAGACGGTTTTTCCCGTGAACTCTTGGAAGCGCACGCGGAACTTCACGCGACCGGGCACGCCGTTGACTTTCGGCGGAACGAAGATCGTGTCGCAAACGAGCACCGGATCGACGGGCTGCCCGTTGATTTCGAAGACTTGAACCGAGTTATCGTGCAGGTGGAACGGATGCCCGCACATGAGCGTGTGGTTCTCGATCGTCCACTCTTCCGCGGTTCCAACCTTTGGGAACGCCGAGCACTTCATCTCATCGTACAACTCGCCGTTGATATAGAACCCGAAGCCGGTAAGCAGCACGTTCGTCGGACCGTCGGTGAACGTAATGGTTCTGTGGGCAACCACTTCCTGCGGCGAAACGAGCGGGTACTCGCGTGTGGGAGTCGGGAGGCTGCGCGGAATTCCCATCTGCACGGGCGAGCCGCTCACGACGAAGCGCGCCAGTTCGAATTTGGGCCACGCCTGGAACGAGATTCCGTCATTCGCGACCGCCGAAAGAGTAAAGGTTCCGGGCGTTTTCGGGGCGCGAATTAAGAGCTCGTTGCGATTGGCGGACGCCGCTACGATCGTCGAGCCGTCGAAGAGGTTGCTCGGCGTAACGAGTTTGGTCCTGCGCTGCGCGAGCAGCTCCGGCTGCAGAAAGTTTACTCCGTCGACGCCGATCTGGAAGACGTCCATGCCCGGGAGCACCAAGGGCAGCACCAGCGTGTTGGTGCCGGTCAGCATCCGAAGGCGCACGACTTCGCCGGGCCGCATCGAGAACTCCGGCAGGGGCAGCTGCGTAAACGTCCCGGTCGTTACTTTCGTGAAGTCCTGCCAGTTGACGCCCTGACCGTTGACGGTCATCATCACGTAGCTGGTGCTGAGGCTGTAGCCGCCCTTGCTGGGCGGCTGGTAGGCGATCGGTTCGAGTTCGAAGTGATCGCGCTTGCCAGGCGTCGCATTCACCTGCAGCGTCTGAACGACGAGGAAAATCTCGCGCGCCGCCGCGATCTCCGGCACCTCGTCGATCGGACCGCGGATCACCAGCAGGCCCGCCATTCCGCCGCTGATCTGGACGTCGGTCGCACCGTGGTGGTGCGGATGGTACCAAAAGAGGCCGCTGGGATGATTCGCCGGGATCGGGAACGGATACTCAAACGACTTGCCAGGGTCGATGGCAATCATCATCGCTGCCGGATTCGACGTTCCCAGCGGCGAGAAGATATGCGGAATCGTTTGAACGCCATGCACGTGAAGATTCGTCGTGTTGAAGGCGTGCGGGTTGTTCATCTTATTGATCGCGGCTGCGGACATTTGCGTCGGAATTCGGTCGCCCATCATCGCTTCGGCCATGGAACGCGGATTCGGAATGCGGACGGGGCGCGTGGGAGGCTCCGCGTGCGGATTGGGCGGCAGGTGATTCACGATCCGCATGCGGAGCAGATGGCCGGGCCGCGTCTCGACCATTGGACCGTACGTGCGGCCGCCATACGTTCGCGTGCGCAGCACGTACTTGCCGAATCGCGTCGTTGCGTATTGGACCTGCAGCGTGTACGAGTCGACGGCTTCGCCGTTGACGATCGGATTGGAAACGTTTGACGAGCATCCATCGGAGGCGAGCGCCGCCGCCGCCGCAGTCGCTGAGATCGAGCCAACGACGAAGCGAACTCGTTTCATACCGGCAATCTATTCATCGTGCGGCCTTCGAGTCGCGGCCAAAGGTTCATTCTGAGCGCCCGGCCTCTGGGCAGGATGCCGACCGGTTGGAAAGGCGCGGCGGCGCGGTGCCCGAAAACGGACTCTCACTACTTATTAGGAGGCGTTCTTAAAAATGCGTTTACATTTGGGGCACCAAACTCTGGCGGCAGCCGTGATGGTCGCGCTGCTCGCGGGATGCGGAGGCGGCATTGCGCCGGCGCAACTCGGCGCTACGGGTGCGAGCACCGCCGCGCAGTTACGATTCATGGGCGGCGCCGGCGCGGCGCATCCATTCCAATCGGCGGGTGCGAACGCAGCGCGTTCGTGGATGGCACCCGATGCGAAGAAGTCCAAGACCCTGCTCTACGTCGCGGATCAGGACGCGAACGACGTGGACGTCTATTCGTATCCCGGCGGTAAGCTGAAAGGCACGTTGACCGGATTTCAAACGCCATCGGGCGTCTGCTCGAACAAAGCCGGCGACGTTTTTATTCTCAACGGCAACGGTACGAGCGTCGAAGTGTTCGCACACGGCGGCTCCGCGCCGATCCGGACGCTCGATCTTCCGGGCTATCCGGAACTCAACTGCTCGGTCGATCCAACGACGGGGAATCTCGCACTTGGCGTTCTCGGCAACAGTTGCGGAGACTGCTTTGTCGTCTTCGCCGGCGGCTCCGGAACGGCGACGGTCTACACGCCGTCGGGCCAAAATGGGCTTCCTGGCTGCGGTTACGACAACAACGGCAACCTCTTCTGCGACGCCTACGGCCCCGGCGGCTTCACGCTCTTCGAGCTTCCCAAGGGAAGCTCGACGGTAACGACGGTCTCGGTCAGCGGCGCGAGCGGCCTCACGGCGGGCTCGATGCAATGGGACGGCACGGACCTGGCATTTGGAGCCGGCGCCGGGCCGACGCTCTATCAGATAGCGCTTTCCGGATCGACGGGAAGCGTCGCCGGCTCGACGTCGCTGAGCGGCGCGGGCGCCGTTTGGCAGTTCTGGATTACGAACAATCTCGGTCGTAAGAAGCACAAAGGGCTGCGCGTGATCGGGCCAACCATCAGCGACAGCACCGGCATTGTTGGCTATTGGAACTATCCGGCCGGCGGCACGGCGACGCAGACGATCACCGGACCCGAGGCACCCGACGGCGCGGCGCTGAGCACCAAGAAGTAACTCCCGGAAACGAAACGTTCATTCTGACCGCCCGGCCCCTCAGCAGGATGCCGAGCGGTCTTTCTTTTTCGCCGTTGAAGGTGCGCGTATGAGCGCTGACGCGCGATGAAACCGCTGGGCCTTCGCCAGCGCACGCTGCTGCTCAGCGCGGTGCCGTTGGGATTTCTCGTCTTGCTGCTGGGCTCTGCGCTCTTTTTGCAGTGGCGCAATGCGATTGAGGCCGACGAGTCGCGGAACCTCACCGCATTGCTTTCCCAGGCCGATCAAGCTGCCGCATTGCTCGATAAGGCCAGCCGCAGCGTGCTGGCTTTCGACGGCAGCCATCGCGAAAGCGATCTGCGAAACTACGAACTTGTTCGGGGGCAGTTGCCGCCGACACTGGCCACGCTCGCGCAGCTGCAGCAAGTGCTGCCGCGCGGACGTGCGGCGGAACTTCGCTTCGCCCGCGCGTTGACGCAAGAGCTCGACGTCATCGGCGAATATCTCGGTTACGCCCGCGCGCGCAGCGCCGCCGCGAAAGCGCGCTTAACGAGCTCGCCACGGGTCCGCCGTTTGTCGGTGGAGATCGTCGCCGCGCGCAACTACTTCAACGAACGGCAACGGGCCCTCACGTTGGATCGCTTGCGGGTCGTACGGCGCCAGATCGCGATTCTCACCGGCGCCCTGATCGGCATCTGTGTGCTCGGCATCGTCGTCACGGTGCTGCTGGCGCTGCGCTTTGGCGTGAACATCGCCGAACGCGTCACGCAACTGGCCGAGAACGCGCGCCGGCTAGCCGCCGGGGAAGAGGCGCGGCACATCGGCGGCAACGACGAGATCGCCGAGCTCGATCTCGTCTATCGCGAGATGATGCAACGCACCAGACGCGAGCACGACATGATCACCATTCTGCAGCGGGCGCTGCTGCCCCAACGGCTACCCGTCGTGGCCGGCGTGCGGCTCGACGCCTCTTACGTGCCCGCCTACAGCGGCGCCGACGTCGGCGGCGACTGGTACGACGTCTTCACGATCTCGGACCGGTTGCTAGGCATAAGCGTCGGCGACGTCGCGGGGCACGGCCTGCGAGCGGCCACGATCATGGGCCAAGCGCGCCAAGCGCTGCGCACCGCCTCGTACGTCGACAACGATCCGGCCACTACGTTAGAGTACGTCAACCGGCTGTTCTGCCGTTCGGAGAGTAGCGTGCTGCTGACTGCGTTCTTCGCGACGCTCGATCTAGCCGACGGGACGATGCGCTACGCGCTGGCCGGGCATCCGCCGCCGATGATGGTGCGGACCGGCGGCGAGGTGGAATCGCTGCCCGGACACGGCTTGATGCTTGGCATCGAGCATCGCGCCGTCTTCGAAACGCACGAGTTGATGCTGGACGAAGGCTCGGGCGATCGTGCTGTTCACCGACGGCCTGGTTGAGGTGAGCCGCGACTATCTCGCGGGGCGCGAAGAGTTGCGCCAGGCGATCGAAGCAGAGTACCGCGACGCATCGCAGAACATCGCGCAGGCGATCGTCAAGCGCGTCGTTGCCGGACGTTCTGCGCGCGACGACATTGCACTGCTGTTTTTGTGCGTTACCGCGCTAGCGGCCGCGGCCTTTCCGCGGCAGCGGATGCGCTGGACGATCGATGCACGCAGTGAACGCTCCACGCGCCGTATCAAACGCGCGCTGCTCTGGCAACTCGGAGAAATGACCGACGATGACGCCCAGCTTCCGGCCGCGGAGCTGATCGTCAACGAGTTGCTCGGAAACGTGGCGCGTCATACTCCCGGACCCGCCGAGGTCGAGCTTGAGTGGAACGGCGAGACCGCGATCGTCCGCGTCTGCGATCGCGGCCGGCCCTTCCAGCTGCGCAACGGCGCGGGACGCATCGAACTTCTCGCGGAGGACGGACGCGGGTTATTCTTGGCCCAATCGGTGGCCCTCGATCTAACTGTGGAAAGGGCGGGCGACGGCAACTGCGTGTCGGCAACGCTGCCGCTCAAACTTCGCACCGTGTCACGCTGAGCGCAATCGAAGCACGACGGGCGACCATGTCAGCGCTCTTGCTGTTTGCCGTGACGAGCTGCGGCAGGGATTCCGCCCCGGCTCCGCCTGTGCAAAGCGCGGCGGCGCGCGACGTAATGGCGGCTCCGGGCATCACCGTTCTCGGCAATCGGCTGGTGACGACCGATGCGGGTAATCTCGGCGGCGTGCACGTGGGCGCGCACGAGCCCGTCGTCTTGCGCGGCGTGAACTTCTCAGGTGCCGAGTACGCGTGCTTGCAAGAGCGCGCGTTTTGGGACAACCCCAAGGGAAATCAAGCAACGATCGACGCCATGCTACGCTGGCGCGTAAATGTCGTCCGCGTTCCGCTAGACGAAGAATGCTGGCTGGGGATCAACGGTGCGCCAAACGCTTATAGCGGTGCCCGCTACCACCGAGCCATGGCCGGCTTCGCAACGTTAGCAAACGCTTCCGGATTGATCGTTGAGGTCGATCTGCATTGGGGCGCCGCCGGAACGGGTCTGCCGAATAGCGATCGTTATCCCGGTCTGGACAAAGACCATGCGCCGGCGTTTTGGCAATCCGTTGCGACCGCCTTCAAGAGCAATCGATCGGTGATCTTCAACATGATCAACGAGCCGTACATCACGTCGTGGTCCTGCTATCGTAACGGCGGCTGCACGACGCCGCGCGTTGGCAAACTTGGAAGGTGGCAGGTGGTGGGAACGCAGTCGGTGCTCGATACGATCCGCGCAAGCGGCGCCAAGAACGTCGTGATCGTCGCAGGACTCAATTTCTCGAATAACCTTTCCCGCTGGCTGAAGTACGCGCCGATAGACTCCGCGCGTGCAACCGTCGCGGGCGCTCATGTCTACTTCGACGATCTCACTTGCGAGAATCCGGCCTGCTGGACGAAGGAGTTCGGGGCGATCCAAGACGCCGGTTATCCGGTCGTCGTCGACGAGTTCGGCGAGTTCGACTGCGGGCACGAGAAGATCGATCGGCTGATGGATTGGGCCGACGCCCGAAGCCCTCAGATCGGCTATTGGGCGTGGTCGTGGAATCCATTTAGCTGCAGCAAAGGCCCGTCACTCATTACCGACGATACCGGCAACCCTACGCAGACATACGGATCGGGGTTTAAGAAGCGCTTGGAAAGCATTCAGCCCTGAGAAGGAAGGTGGGGCACCCTAGACAAAACCGAACGCTTGGGTTATAGAGCCGTGTGCCTTCGATCAAGGTCCGCGGGTGGCGGCTGGTCATCATTCCGGGCGACCACGAACCTCGGCACGTGCACGCCCGATACGGTGCTGCCGGCGCGGCGCAAGCCGTCTTTTGCCTCAACGAGGACGGGACGGTAACCCTTCGCGCAGCCAACCGAAAACTCACGCGAAGGCAAACAAGGGAAGCGGAGGCACTCGTAACCGAGCATATGACGGAGCTCAAAGAACTGTGGAAGAACTATTGCCGATGAACACAACGAAACGACGTCGGCCACTGAGCGACGCCGATATTGAAGCTGCGTATCGGCGTCAAGACGAGAGGCTCGCCCGAGAGCCGCTCGCGACGAAGGTGCGGTACGTGCCATCGCGCGACCTGGTACTCATCGAGATGAACAACGGCGCATCTCTCACGATACCTCGGCGATTACTCCAAGGACTAAATGACGCGGCTCCCGCAGAGCTGCGTCACGCGTGGATCGCCGAACAAGGAACCGTCGTCAGCTGGCCGGACCTGGATGCCGACTTTACGATTATGTCACTACTCCACGGCGTCTATGGAGGGAAGCGCTGGATGTCTGAGCTCGCACGCCGTGGCGGAGAAGCTAAATCGAAAGCGAAGGCCAGGGCCGCGAGAATCAATGGCGCGAAGGGCGGACGCCCGCAAAAGACCGTCGCGCACGGTCGCAATCGCCGCGGTTAGGCGCCGAACGAACGCAAGAACCGTGATCGCGTTCAAGGGCGCGCTCTACAGAACCACGTATAAAGGTCAGCGTAACGCTCTAGTCCGCTTTTTGCTCGGAGGTGCACATGAGTTCACGGTTGAGTTTGCTGACGGTGGCGGCAGCTGCCGCGGCGGCCGCGATGACGTCGGCGGGTTGCGGTCAGACGACGGGGTCGAGCGGAGCCAGTGGCGTGGCAAACGCGAGCGGCTATGTGAGTCCGCGTGTCGCCCTTCGACACGCTCAGGGTGACACGGCGGCCCGGAGCTGGATGAAGCCGGCCGCAAAAAAGTCAGATCTGCTCTATCTCGATGATCAAACGCGGACGTATACGTCTATTCCTATCCGAAGGGCGAGCTGATGGGTACGCTGACCGGCCTGCCTGATCCGCAGGGCGAGTGCGTCGACAAGAAAGGCGACGTGTTCTTCACGACCTTCGCGTCACAGGAGATTATCGAGTACGCGCACGGCGGGACGTCGCCGATCAACACGTTGAGCAATCCCGGCCAGTACATGGAGGGGTGTTCCGTGGATACGAAGACCGGAGACCTCGCGGCGGTCGACTTCGAGCCGTCGGCCGGAGGGGGCGGCGGCAGTGTGGCGATCTTCGCCAACGCCTCAGGCAGCCCGACCGTGCTGACCGACCCGAATCTCCACCTCGGCTATCAAATCGGTTACGACAACAAAGGCAATATTTTCGTGGACGGCGTCGACAGCAGCAACAACTTCGAGTTCGCGGAGTTGCCGAAAGGCAGCAGCAGCTTCACCGAGATTACGCTAGGCGTATCGATCACCACGCCGGGCGGCGTGCAGTGGGACGGCAAGTACGTGACGGTCGGCGACGCGAAGAACGGCAGCATCTACCAGACCGACGGTGCGGGCGGTAAGGTCGAGGGCACGACGGCGCTGAGCGATTCCGATGGCATCTTCCAGTACTTCATCGGCGGCAAGAAGGTGGTTGGGCCGAACGCCTATTCCGCGAACGCCGGGATTTGGAAGTATCCCAAAGGCGGCAACCCGACGATGACGATCACCGGCATCACCGATCCCTTCGGCGCCGCGATAAGCAAAGCGCCGAAGTAGGTACGTACGCCCGTTTTATAGCGTAGCGCAGGCTTTCAAATAGGCGACGTCGTCGCGATCCAGCGCCTCGGAGAACGTCGCGTACGTCGTCTGCGCAATTTCCGGCTCGAGGTCCGCACGAAACTTCTCGGCGTTCTCGGGCGACGCTTCTGCCGGTCCGATCGCCATGAAGCGCTCGTTGATCGCGGCAAATTGCGATAGGTCGGCGTGCTCCTGCAGCGACGCCGCGACGTCGGCGTCTGAGGCGGCGCTTGCAACGACCTCTTGGAACTGCGCGGGATCGACCCCGATCTGCTCGAGCAGGCCGAGACTGGCGCCTTCCACGTGATACTTCCCGGGATTGCCGCCAGGAAGCAGCGCGCGCATCTTGTCGATCGTCCTAGGAATAAACACGAGCCCCGCGAGTTGTTCGCGCGGGCTGCGCGGGGACGTTTTGGTTAGGTCGAGCGGTTTCATGTAAGAGAGCTTTCGCTCAAGAGCCGGCTAATACCGACGCCGGACGCGAGGAATTACGCGTATAGCAGCCGGAGCTTGCGCGCGCCGACGGCCATCGCGAAGAGCACCACCGAGGCCGCCGTGAACTCGGGTGCGTATGCGCCTTGCGTGAAATCGAAGCTCGTGCGGTTCATCGGACCGAGGTACCAGAGCACGAGGTAGGCGATCTCGAAAAGTCGCGTCGTGCCCGAGAGGGCGCCGCACGCGATGGCGAGCGTCGGAACGAAGATCGCGCCGGCGATAATGCCTTCGATTCCCCCGAGGTTTCCCGCGGCCGCCCAATGGACGAGCGAGCCGCCCGCCGTCGCGAGGGCGAGCAGCACGCCGGCGAGCCACTGCGCGACGAACTGCCGGCGAATCGGATGCAACGTGGGATAAATAAACTGCTCGGTCGCGCAGACGGACTCGCGCGTGCCCAGCTGCGACCACACGAGCATCGGCCAGATCCAGGCGAGTCCGACCGCGATGCTCTGTACCTTTGCATCCGCGAAGAGTTGGAATATCCATAGCCCCGCCGCAATGGCGTACCACCAAAAGCTCAGGCCGCGCACGAGCAGCCGCAACTCGGCGAGCACGATCGCGCCGAAGTCGCCGACGAAGAGCGCGTCGACCAGCGGGCTGCACAAGCGCGCCACCGCCGACTGCCACCGAGCAACGATGCCGTTGCGCTTATGGTGTTCGGCCGTGCGAGCGGGCTTGGCAAAGCGGTCGAAGAGCAGCGCCGCCACGGCGACGACGCCGAGCGCAATCGCAAACCAGACCAAACGCTCCGCCACGTCGCTTCCAGAGAATGCGAACCCGTGAAAGGTAAACAGGTGACGCGCCCTTTCGCCGCCGGCGCCGATCTCGACCGAGTTCAGCTTCGCGCGGGGATCGATCCGCAAGATCGCCGCCCAGACCTGGCGCATGACGAGATTTCCGCCGAGCATGTCGCGCCACCACGGCACGTGCCGCGCCTCGGACTGAAAGCTCCAGACCAAGTACCACGACCAGAGAAAAAAGTAAACAATGTTGCCCAGGCCGCCGCGCAGCCACGGACTCATCTCGAAGAGCAGCGCGATGGCGGCGACCATCGCGATGGTCGGCAGAACGACGAGCGCGAACGGGGCGGCGATCTGCCCGAGATCGAACGTGGCGCTCTCGCCGCGCACGAACTGCATCACGACCGCGACGACGAAGAGAATCGCCGCCATCGAACCGAGCACAAGGAAGTTGCTCAGCGCCTTGCCGAGTGCGTAGTCGAATCGCACGAGCGGCGTCGCAGCCAAGATCTCGCCAACGCGCGTCGTCCGGTCACGCTCGACCGCACTCTTGACGTTGTAGAACGCGAAGAGCGAGAGCATCATCGTTACCAGGATGGCGAAGGTCGCGCCGATCCACGCGGAGTTGTAGATGCCGCGGTAGCCGTCGATGAGGAACGTCTCGTAGCCCGCGTTTTTCCCCGGGACCAGCAGCGTGCCGATCAGCAGCGTGACGGCGATTGTCGCGACGTATTGGTAGCGGCGCATGCGTTCCAGCAGATCCGCTCGCGTCAACGAGTAGATCGCCCAGAGTCTGCTCACGCGGCGGGTCGCGCGCCGGTGACGATCTGCAAGTACGCCTCTTCCAGCGTCGCGCATCCGCGCACGAGCTTTAAGGGATGCTCGTCTGCAAGGAGGGTTCCGTGGTCGACGATCGCGACCCGTGTCGCCAGACTCTCGACGTCGGAGCAGATGTGCGTGGAGAAAATGATGATGCGCTCGCCGGCCATGTCGCGCAGGAGCGCGCGGAATCGCACGCGCTCCTCGGGGTCCAATCCCGCCGTTGGTTCGTCGACGATTAGGAGGCGCGGGTCGTTGAGCAGCGCCTGCGCGATGCCGACGCGCTGGCGCATGCCGCCGGAGAAGCCGCCCAAAGGACGCGATCCCGCGTGCGTGAGGTTGAGACTTTCCAGCAGCGTCGCGATGCGGGCGCGCAGCGCGCGCCGCCCGATACCCTTGAGCGCGCCGATGTATTCGAGGAACTCGATCGCCGAGAGATGCGGATAGATGCCGAAGTCTTGCGGAAGATAGCCGAGCGTGCGTCGCAGTTCGTCAGGCGATTTGCCGACGTCGCTTCCGTTGAAGCGAACCGTCCCGCTGGTGGGCCGTGTTACCGTCGCGAGCATCCGCATGAGCGTCGATTTTCCCGCGCCGTTGGGGCCGAGCAGCCCGAGAATCCCGGGCTCGAGCCGCAGCGTGAAATCACGTACGGCGTGGACGGCGCCGTAGCGTTTGTTCAGTCCATCGATCTGGAGTTCCATCGCCGCATCTACACCCGCCGGCGAGGGGTTGTTTCGGTGGGGCGGCCGCTTCCGCCGCATGGAACTCTATGCCTGCTTAGGCCGAACCGCGGGCTCCGCCGCAAAGTGCAACCACACCGACCTCGCAAACTGCTCGGCGAAAAAATAATAGCTGTTCCAGAATCGAAGGCTCGCCACTAAATACGCGAACGCGATCGCTAAGAACACTCCTACTTCATTGGGAGCCATCGACTTGGGGCCCAAAAGGAATCCTGCCGCCAGGAGAGACCACCAAAGTGCAGCGATGCACGCAATGCTGGCGGCACGGCGGTCGTGACCGCTCATATCGTAGAACTGCTCGATCGAACGCGCCAAGAGCGCGGCAATAGATCCGAAAAGAAGCGGGAGCATGATATTTCGATCGGGCAGTCGGCTCGCAAACGCCCAACCCAACGTGAACGCGATGCCGAGCCAGAGCGCGACAGTTATGCCGCGCATCATCACGTATATGCCTTCGAACTGTTCCGAGTAGTTGCTCGCGGCATTCACGACGCGGCGTGCTAGGAGGAACGCATCTTGGCGGACGGCGCCAGTGGTTTCATCTGAAGGCTTGCCGATCGATAAGTCCAGACCAAACCAGGATTGAATGCTCTCTTGAAGGCGGTCCTTGGTCTTGGCGCTGAGACCAGAGCTCTCTGGGTTGAGGATCGTTGCGGAGTAATATTGCCACGGCCGGCGCCCCGGGTCACGCGAGGATGGCATGGCCGTGGCGGCCATAGTCTGAATGAGGTGCCCGGCCAGGTACGCGACGACGACGCCGACGATTAGGGCCGTCCATTCATTTAACTCGACCTTAGTCCCGGAAAGCAGCGACGGCAGACCAACGCAGAGCAGCAGAACGACGCCTGGTATCAGGTATCCATAGACGTCGTAAAAGTTGAAACGTTCGATCACGCTTCGATGCCTTGCCTCTCGCGGGCTTGCGATTCGGCTTCATGGATCGCGTCAACGATCTCCCCCAGCGAGTTTGGCGCCTTCGCGGCCTCATCAATAGGCACGATCACCGATGCGACCCTCGTGTGACCGCCCCCGCCAAACCGCTTGAAGATCGTTCCGAGCGGGACGCTTTCAAAGTCGAGCCAGGGATTGCGCATAGCCGTGATTTTTACGGAATCCGGCGACCGAACGAGCGACACCGAGTAACGCGCGTGCGGATAGAAGAGATACGGGCTATAGCGGTTGACGATGGTTCCGGGCGGCTGAGTGACGTCGCAAACCGTAATGTCGCCGGCGTTCAGCGTGATGTGCCCAGCTACTTGATCGAGGCCGGCCTCGATTTGGCGCCGGGCTTCGCGAGCGGGCTCCAGCACATCGGGCAGGCCGGCAACGTGCGCAAGATCCCTGGCCCGCAAGTTGCGAACGAGGAAATCGCAGTACTCTGGGTCGTGACGAATGGCAAGGCTATAGCTGATCTGGGAAGCCGGGCTCTCACCACGGACGGCCTCAACTACGGACGAATAATCCGCCGAGTCGATCTTGTTCGCCCAATACGCCATTTCGCCGAAGCGTTCGGAGCTTGCAAAGTAATCTGGAAATCGTTTCCAGAGAAGCAGCGCACAAGACGGACTGTTTGCATCGTAGACGAGAAGCCGACCGTCGGGGCGGTCGAGCGCGACGCGATCGCCCGGCACGACGAAGGTCGTCGCATGGTGATCGGCCCACATCTGCGGATCGGGGTGGTAGAGGAAGTCGACGACCGCGGAGTGATGCGGGAGCTTTTCCGACCGCCACTCGCCCATGCGATCGTAGTTAACGGGCCGGTATTCGGTAGCGGTCCAGCCGAACCGTTTCTCCAAGATTTCCGCCGCCAAGACAGCGGAAATCACACCGTCGAAGCAGGGAAAGTGGAGATAGATTACTGCTTTTTCCATGGCCTTCCTCAGCGCTCAGCGCACCCACCAATTTACACTAACGAGTGCCACACGCCTGGCACGGTGCGCCGTTGCGGCCGGCGAAGCACCCTGAATAGGTCGCGCACCGGATAGCCAGGCCTGGTGCAAGCGGCGGCACCATGGGCGCCGTGCATGTGTTCAAGCCAGAACCATGAGTACGCAGATGATGAAAGCCGCGGTAGTGCCGTCGGCGACGGATCACCGCTTAGAGTTGCGCGAGCTTCCAATCCCCGAGCCCGGTGCCGGACAAGTGCGCGTCAAGGTTGAGGCGTGCGGCATCTGCCACAGCGACGTTATAACGATCAACAACGTGTGGCCCGGCATTACGTATCCGCGCGCCCCGGGGCACGAAATCGCCGGCACGATCGAGGCGCTCGGACCGCAGACGAGCGGCTGGAAAATCGGCGACCGTGTGGGAATCGGCTGGCACGGCGGGCACGACGGCACCTGCGACCGCTGCCGCCGCGGCGACTTCATCACGTGCCGCAATCTCCAGATTCCCGGAATTTCTTACGACGGCGGGTACGCGCAGTACGTCGTCACGCCGGCCGTCGCGCTCGCGCGCATTCCCGACGAGCTGACGGCGGCGGAAGCCGGACCGCTGATGTGCGCCGGCATCACGACGTTCAACGCATTGCGTCACAGCGAGGCGCGGGCCGGCGATCTCGTCGCGATTCTGGGTGTCGGTGGCCTCGGGCACCTCGCCGTGCAGTATGCCGCGAAGATGGGCTTTCGCACCGTTGCGATTGCGCGCGGCCCCGATAAGGGGGAACTCGCGCGCAAGCTGGGCGCCGTCGACTATATTGACAGCCGCGCGAGCGACGCCGGTGCGGAGCTGCAGCGACTCGGCGGCGCGAAGCTCGTGCTTTCGACGATCACGGCGGCCGCAGCGATGGAACCGGTGCTGAGCGGCCTCGGCGTCGACGGGCAGTTGCTCATCGTCGGCGCGTCCCCCGAACCGCTGCCGGTGGATACGGCTGCGATGATCGGCAAGCGCAACTCGATCAAATCGTGGCCGTCGGGAACCTGCGCCGACTCCGAGGACGCGATGCGCTTCAGCGTGCAGACCGGCGTGCGCGCAATGATCGAAACGATACCGCTCGAGCGCGTAGCCGAAGCCTACGAGTGCATGATGAGCGGTGCCGCCCGCTTTCGCATGGTGGTCACTCACTCAGCGTGACCGGAGAACTCTGCCGCCTGCGCCCGTATCGCAGCGGAGATGCAGGCGCACTCTGCGCCGTCGCCGACGATTTCGACGTCGCGCGCTGGATGGTGCGGCGCTTCCCGCATCCCTACACGCTGCACGACGCCGAGGAATGGATCGCGATAGCCATGGCCGACCCGCGCGGGCAAATCCTTGCGATCGAGGTCGACGGCGCAATCGCCGGCGGCATCGCCATCGAACCGCACGGCGGCGAGCGCACCGGCACGGCGCTCTTCGGCTACTGGCTCGGCCGAATGTATTGGGGACGCGGCATCGCCACCGAAGCGGCGCGCATGCTGTCGGATGTCGCGCTGCAAAACAGCGGCTTGCGCCGCCTTGAAGCTACGGTCTTCGCGCCAAACGCCGCGTCGGCAAAAGTGCTGGAAAAATGCGGCTTCACGCTCGAAGGAAGATCGCCCCAACTGTACGTCGATCGCGGCGACGTCGTCTGCGACGGCTTACTCTTCGGCCGAACGCGCTAGAAGATCGGCAGCTCACGGGCCGCTTCGTTCATGGGCAAGAGCGAGTCTCGCTGCCGGGCGATGAAGGCGACGCCGTTCTCCTGAAGGATCGTCGAAATCCAGCTAACCTCGCTCGACGGAATCGCCCCGAAAGCCAGCACAGGCTGTGCCCGACCGATCTCGGCCCGATACCGCACGCCGTAATCAAAGAGCTGCCCCATGCCGTAGCGCATGCGATCAACGGCGGCGCTCTGCACGGCCAAACTCTTCGCTTCCACCAGCAACCTCTGCGAGGCAAACGACGCGAGCAGATCGACATTGTTGTTGAACAAACACCGCCCATCGCGTGCTTCCACCATCGCCTTAACCAGCTTGAGCGTCTCTTGATGATCGCCACGCGCACGTTCTTGAAGAGCTGCCGACTCGAACACGTCAATGGTTTTTCCTGTGGGGCGGTAGCCGGTACCATCTGGAACAACAGTCAACGGCCGGAAGGCGTCGCGTGGCGGTTCCACAGAGAGGCCCGGAACGACCAAACCGCTGACGACGTCGTCAACCGTCGGAGCTTCGCGCCAAACCGCGCCCGTCAGTCCGGCAGCATCAAGAATCCTATGGAAGTCCAAATCGTCGATGTAACGAACGGATCGACCCTGAAAAGCGTTCCGACTCGTGAAAGCCGATTCGTACATCCTATCTTGTCGATCGACGTGCGGCACAGGATTCGGGAACCGAATTGGCTTGCGGACCCCGACAAACCAGTGCGTCGGGTCGCCCGGATCGGTCCACCAGTCTCCGAGCTCTCCGCAACCGAAGTACGCGCTCGCTTCACCGACCTTCGCGTCTCTTGCCGGCCGATAATAGACGAACCTCTCGCCTCCAAGTATCTGATCGAAGTACTGCCGCGGATAGTGGTAAACAACGAACTCCGTATCCTTATACTTCGGATCGTCGCGCCAGGCGCGCTGCATCAGAACAAGCGGCATGCTAGTCTTTAAATTTCGTGGCCAGATGCCATTCCAAGTGCTCTCGGTTCGGCATTAGCTCCCGATCGCCGGGTAGGAATATCGTCGGCCGCTGTTGCGCATACTCATTGTAGACCTCGCCGTTATCGAAGTCTTCCCTCAGGCGATCGCTAACTTTAAAGCGGTATTCGGGCGTTACGGTAACGTAACCGAGGTCGAAAAGCGTATGTATGTCTGATCGCAAAGCAAGCCCATTGGTTATCTCATGTTGTTCGACGTCCGCGAACGGCTTGATGTGGCTGGCCTGCAGAACCGGGACGGTATGCTCACCGCTCACCGCGCAACGCCGGCCGTAAGCATCCAGGACGAGCTTCCGGAACGCTCCCTGCCCGAGACGCGTCGGCTGCCAGACCGGCGTTCCGTAGCCCCCAAACGGGCTCGCGGCAACCTGGGGTTGGTCGGCTGCCAGCGCTATCGAAACGTCGCGCCAAACCCGCTGAGCGACGCTCTCCGTCAAGTGATAGTACTTGCCGCCTTGAATCGATCCGGACCAATCCTCGGGCTGCGCGACGGGGCTGCTGAAAAAGAACGGCTGCGATAGGACGAAGCAGCCAATCTCGTCGTCGACGCTGGTCGGCGCCTTGCGATTCGCTTGTATGCGAAGCCTCAGGTCCTCCAACGTGGCGGCGCCGTTCTCGCGCCCGAAGAACTCCCACGCATCGCGGATCGGCATCCGCTCCACAAATGAAAAGAATGCACCACCGCCGATGGCGTTCTCCGGCGACTTGAGCTTGAACAGGAACGGCATTCCGCGCTCGGCGATTATCTTGCGCCCGCCCGGGCTCCAGAAGTTCACCTCGTCGAGCAGCCGCTCGTCGCGCAAGAACCTGAACCACTTCGTGTCGGTGACGCCGACGTAGAACCGGTCTGGCAGAGGCATCGTCATAGGCTTCGAGGTCACTCTTCCGCGGGCGCATTGCGTCGTACCTACTCGTTCGATGCTTTCGCTCGACACCGGCCGCCGCGACCGTACGATAGGGCCTCGCGTTCGGCAGCGCGGCAACGATCTGCCCGGAGTGTACCTACCAGTGGACCCCTCTCGCCGCGGGTCAGCACCTCTTGGCCGTTCCCAAAGTGCGCGGTTCGCGCAAGGCTCTCTGGCCCCGCGCGGTCTGGACCGACGAAACACGCACCGCAATCGGCATCCGGGCGCGATAACTGCCTCCGTTATATGTCTGTGTTGGCGCCCGGAAGTCATTCCAGGGTTGAGCCCAGTTCCTCCGTAACGACGGTAATTGCACGGATCACTTAGCTCGGAGGACAGATGGCACAACCGCAGACTTGGAAGGAGACCGTTCGCGACATCGTGCAGACGCTGCCGCGAGAGTTTTCGCTTGGCGATGTGCTCGCCTATAACAATGAGCTCCAGCAACGCTTCCCCAACAATCGTTTTATCGATGCGAAGATCCGGCAGAGCTTACAAGTCCTACGCGATCAAGGACTGCTGCGGTTCGTCAAACCCGGCCGCTATGAACGCACTGATATCTCGCCGGTCTTCAGTCCGCTGGTCGATTTCTCCGTAGCGGCAGCGTTCGTTAGCGCGACTCAGGCGGCGCGGGTCGCGCTGGAAACCTGGGCGTCGTTTAATCTGTATTGCCTCGACTGCGCCAGCGACGCTCTCGATCCGCTGCCGAACAACACGCCCGTTGCCGACTTCAAGTGCTTCGTCTGCGAGCGAACCTATCAGCTCAAAGCCAAAGACGGACGCTTCGGCCTACGCATCACCGGCGCCGCCTACCAGCCGACGATCGACGCCATCGGACGCGGGGAGATGCCCGAGCATATCTTCGTCGAGTTCGACAAACGGTTCAATACCGTCGTCTTCGTCGACGCGATTCCGGGCCGCCTCATTACCGAAGACCGCGTTATCCCTCGGAAGCCGCTCTCGCAAACAGCTCGCCGTGCCGGCTGGCAGGGATGCAACATCGTGATTTCCGGCCTGCCATCGGTGCGAATGGTCGCACCGGCCGGGATCGAAAGAACCGAAGTGCGCGAGCGATGGAGAGCCCTCTGACCAGCGACGGTGATCTGAGAGTCAGCGACATCGCCGCGCTGATGAAACACGCGCATAAGTCGGCAAGCTATAAGCCGGCGTTGCTCAAGGCATTGGTCCGATGCTGCGTCCGCTCGGACGAGCTTCGGATACCGCTTGATTCGATCGGTCGAGAGTTCACGAAATTATACTGGAATCAAACGGTCGTCTACCATCTGCGCCAGGCGCTCGTGCTGAGCAAGGAGTCAACGGCAGTAAAGTTGATTCGGCGAACGGCCGAGGAGCATAAGGCGCACGACCTGTCGAGCTTGCCAGCAGCAGGTCGAGCAAAAATCGACCGTCAAATGTCTCGACTCCTCACCGTCAATGTGTTGCGCGCGTTTCACAAGAGCAGGCCACCGAATATGCCGCTTCTCTATCGCTGGGAGCCGGGATCGAACTATATCGCAATCACACCCGAGGCTCGCTCGTTTTTGAGAAGCCAAGCGTCGGCCCTTGAACTGATCGCGAACTTTTACTGGGCCGAGTTCCTCGAGAACTGTAACCGGCTCGCACCCCGGATCGTGCAGAAGGTCTCAAGGGATGCAGCTTCCCGTCGGTCCATGCAAAGGTATCTGAAGATCCTCCGCGCAGAGACTGAATCTCGGTGTTTTTACTGCGCTTCGGCGTTCGACGTCGAGCGTGTTCCTACCGTCGACCACGTCATTCCCTGGAGCTTCTTGCTCGAGGATGATCTTTGGGATTTGGTTCTAGCGTGTGCTCGATGCAACGCGGAGAAGTCGGACTGGCTTCCAGCCGACGCTTTCATCCATAAGCTGATCTTGCGGAACCGGACTCTATCTCGCGAGGGCGTATCGCTGGCAATCAGCGAGCCGGAGATTGAGCGGCTCTACCAGGCCGCAATCTCGGTCGAGTGGCCCCGCTTTTGGTCGATATGAAGAAATACCAGAAGCTGGTTCGGGATCGCATTCCAGAGATGATCGAGCGGGCCGGCAAGACGGCGAAGTGGAGGGAGCTGCGCGACGGTGAGTTTCGTCTCGCGCTCAAGGCCAAAGCCCTCGAGGAAGCTCAGGAGCTCTTCGACGCGGCCGACGACGCACTGCTCTCCGAGCTCGCCGATCTCGACGAAGTCGTCGAAGCCATTCTAACAACATATGGCCATTCGCGCGAAGAGCTCGATGCGGTTCGCAAGAAGAAAAACGAAGACCGCGGCGCCTTCACGCAACGCCTATTTCTTGAATCGGCGAGCGATTAGAACCGGGCTACGGTCACGCTTTCCACCTCCGCTTGAGCTGAGCCATCGTGGGCAATGCGCAGTAACGCGACGGACCGTAATCCCGCGCAGTAGCGCAAAGGATCCACGATTTGCGCCATAAGAGGCTGCCCAACCTGAAGCTATAACCTGGCTTCCTATGAAGCCCGCTGCGTGGCGTGGGGCGATCCTGGTTGTCTGTGGGATAACGGGACTCGCCGCTCTGTCCGAGCTTTTCGGCGCGACCGGAATGGGCGGTGCTTCGCCTTGGCTCGGAATCTGGGGCGCAACGGTCTCGGATTCTTCGCAGCCGTTCGATCTCACGATTCAATCGATCGATCCCGGCGGCGCAGCCGAGCTCGGCGGCCTGCGCGCGGGCGATCGAGTCGATCTACGCGCGAACGATCTGCTCGATCGGTTCTCACTTCTGGGCCAGCCGCTGAGCGGGCGGCCCGTTACCATTTTAGTCGCTCGCGGTTCGTCGCAACGGACGGCCGTCGTGACGCCGGGTCCGCCCAACTTGAGGCGGCGCTGGGATGCCTTCTTCAATTGGCCCGGCCAAGTATGGATCGCGCTGCTTGCGGCGCTGATCGCGTGGCGCCGATCGCACGTTCGCGAGATGCGGCTCCTGTGTTTGGCTCTGGTCTCTTACGCGCTGTGGCAGGTTACCGCGCCGTTTGCGTTTGCCGCGCCGTGGACGTGGGTCTACGTCGTTTTTCGCATCGGTACCACGTTTTTCGGGCCCTTAGCGGTAGCGTTCTGGGCCGCGTGTGCCGGCTGTTTCGGCACTCCGCGCTCGCAAGCTCGGCGCGCAACGCAAACGTTGTGCTATGTTTTCGTCGCAACCTCGATCCTGATTGGGTGCGCCGGTGTCCTCGGCGTCATCACCTTGTGGTTCGATCCCATGAGACTGCTGTGGGCTGCCGCGGGGCCGTTGTTCGGCCTTGCGTTGCTTGCCGCGCTGGGATGCGGCGTGCTTGCGATTGCGGCAGCGCAAGGTGTCGAGCAAAAACGCGCGGCCTGGCTGCTCGTCCCGCCGGCGCTCCTCGTTCTTACGCGTTACGCGCTGGATACGGCGGCGATCCACCTGCACTCCTATGCCGGCTATCTTGCGATGACCTATACTTATAGTGTCGTACTCTTTTCCACGCCGCTGGTCGTGACGTACGTCGCTCTCAACCGGCGGTTGATCGACATCGGCTTCGTCTTGAACCGGGCGGCGGTGTTCGGCATCGTCTCGGCGATCGTCATCGGTGCCTTCATCTTGGTCGAATGGGCCGTCGGCCAATGGCTCGTCACCGCCAGCCATACGACCAGCGTGGTGGCCGGGATGGTCGTCGCTCTCGCACTCGGTCTATCTCTGCGTTACATTCATCAGTACGCGGACGCCTTCGTCGATCGCGTGTTCTTCCGGAAACGGCACGACGACGAGGCCGCGCTGCGGCGCTTCGCCGGCGAGTCAGCCTACATCAGCGATCGCGACATACTGCTGAACCGGGCGATTCGGGAAGTGCTGGCGCACACCGATGCGGACGATGCGACGATTCTCGTGCGCGATGCGGCGCAGGGGTACGTGAGCCGCGGCGATGGACCTCGCCCGCGCATCGACCCAAATGACCCGGGCATCGTTGCCCTCAAAGCCTGGAGCAAACCGGTCAACCTGCACTCGCTCGAGGACTCGGAGCTACGCGGAGAGTTGGCATTCCCGATGATCTCGCGCGGCGATCTCGTCGGCGCGCTCCTTTGCGGACCGAAACGCGACGGCGAGGCCTACGCGCCCGATGAGAGCGATGCGCTCCTCGCGCTCGCTCGCGGAGTAGGCACCGCGCTCGATACGCTCTCGCAACACAACGGTGACGGTATAGCGTCGCTGCAAGCGACGCAAGGTCTCATCCTTGAAGAACTGCGAGCCCTCGCGCGGAGAATACCGTGAGCGTCTTGATGGGAAGGAAAAGTCCTGATGGTCGTTCTCTCCGATCGATTTGCTGACGCCTTCGCTTACGCAAACGCCGTTCACCGCAACCAGCGCCGAAAGCGAACCGAGATCCCCTATGTGAGCCACCTGCTCGCTGTGGCAAGCATCGTGCTCGAAGCCGGGGGAGACGAAGATGAGGCGATCGCGGCGCTCTTGCACGACGCTCCCGAGGATCAGGGCGGCCATCCTCAGCTCGAGCAGATTCGCGGCCGCTTTGGTGACCGCGTCGCCGCGATCGTCGAGGGCTGCTCCGACTCCTTGGAAGTTGAACCTTGGGCGAAGGAAGAGTGGCGCGTTCGCAAAGAGCGCTATCATGACCACGCTCGGCAAACCACCGATTCATCGGTGCTCCTGGTGAGCGCTGCCGATAAGCTTCACAACGCGCGAGCAACGCTCGCCGATCTTCAGCGCGTTGGGCCGGGCGTCTGGGATCGCTTCACAGGCGGCCGCGAGGGCACTCTTTGGAACTACGAAACGCTTCTTGCGCTTTATGCCGATTCAGTTGATCCGCGTGTCCGGCAGCTCGCTGCCGAACTGGGCCCCATCGTCAAGGCACTTGAGGAGCATTAGGATGCCTACGGCGGCGGCCAGTAGGCGACGCCGGTCGGGTAGTTCGAGGTACTCCATCCTTCGTTGATCGACCCAAGCACTTTACCGGCGGGATAGCTCAGGACTTCCACTTGCTCGAAGTTCGAAACGAACAGCTCGGATCGTTTGTGATTGAACGCCTCCCAGGCCGCACCATTGGGAACCGGGATTTGCTGCACGAGCTTGCCGGTGGCCTCGGAATAGACTTCGACCGTGCCGCTTCCGTCCAACGCAAGGAGATTGTTGCGGCCATCCTCGAGGATAGCCCACGGCTCGGGATAACTCGCGCCGAAGTAGATCGCTTTTCCTCGCGCATTCTTGAATTCGGCGATGTTGCCGCTGCTCGATTCGGTTTGATACGAAACGTAGATCGCGTTCGATTGTGCGTGGAGCGTTATGCCGTCGACTTGAAAGTTATGCAGGTGCAACACGCGTGAGGGCTGGCTAGCCCCCAGCGGGTAGATCGAGACCGAGCCCGGCGAGAAACTGGCAAACGGCGCGATGTTGGCGACGTACATCGTCCCGTCGCTCCCGACCGCGATATCGTATGGAACCCATTTGGTGGGGACGATATAGCGCGAGTACTTTGTTGAGCCCTTTGGATACACCTTAATGTCGCCGGTAGCCGGGCCTTCCGTCGCGACGCCCAAGTCTGCTACGTAGAGATTGCCGGCAGCGTCGGTCGTCATACCTTCGGGCATCGCGTCGTCTTGAATCTGGCCGACGAGCTTATACTGCAGACCGTGTAAGGACAGAATGTCGATGACGCCGCTATACGACGGGCTGCCCGTCGGATCGCCGACGTAAAGCAGCGCCTTTGCGCTCTTGACCTCGGGCGACATCCAACCGCCGGAATGACGCAAGCCGGCAGACGATGGCGGCATGACCGAGGCCGATCCGCCCGGCGTGGTCGCTCCGGCGCAGCCGGATGCGAAAAGAATTAGTGTGGCGGCGGCCAGCGCCTCTCCGCGTTGCGTAGCTCCAACATTCACAAGGCTAACTGAATTCTCGAACCGCTGCGTGGCCGCCTGGCCTGTAAAGGGACGGACTCGCGGACCTAGGGCTCGCCTGCAGGGCTTTCGCAGCGGCCAAGAAAGGGTGCCCTTAGGAGCACCCTGGATGAAGTTCGTCCTCTTTTCAGATCTGCATCTCGACTCGCCCTTTCAATGGGCGGGGCCGTCACTTGGTCGCAAGCTGCGCCTGGGGCTGCGCGAGACGCTCGACCGCATCTGCCGCCTGGCCGTGGACGAGGGCGCGGATGCTTTGCTGTGCGCCGGCGACCTCTACGAGCAGGAGAGCTTCACGCCGGACACGGCCGAGTATCTGCGAAGCTCCTTCGAAAAGTTGACGCCGCGCAGGGTATTCATCGCCCCCGGCAACCACGATTGGTACGGGCCAACGGCGCTGTATAGGGAAGTGCCGTGGAGCCCAAACGTCCGCATCTTCGATGAAGCTCGCCTTACGGCCGTCCCACTCGACGCGCAGGTGACGCTATGGGGCGCGGCCCATCGCGGCCCCGCAAATACTGATGGCTTCTTACAGGGCTTTCACGTCGATGGCCCTGCGTTGAATCTTGCGCTCTTTCACGGTTCGGAACACGGCTCGCTCACAGAGCAAGAAGAAGGCAAAGTGCCGCACGCGCCTTTTCGCGCGGACGAGATTCGCGCGGCGGGTCTCCGTCACGCTTTTGTCGGTCACTACCACCAACCAAGAGACAGCCAATGGCTGACCTATGCCGGCAGCCCGCAACCGCTCGCCTTCGGCAAGAGTTCCGGCAGCGCGGTAATCGTTGAGTTAACCGACGGAGAAATACACCGCAAGAGAGTCGACGTTTCTTCAGTCGCCTTCCACGACATCCGCTTAGACGTTTCGCGCGCCGCGTCGATGAGCGAAATCCTTCAACGGGCGCGCGATGCCGTCGCGCAGCTCCGCGGGGTCGCGCGGGTAACCGTATCAGGGCGCCTTGCCACCGCCGTCGACCTCAAGCTCGACGATATCCGGGCAACTCCCGCGGAGCTCGATGGTCTGGTTGTTCGCGCGAAAGACTTGATCGCCGATTACGATTTCAACGCGCTCGCAGAGGAGCAGACCGTGCGTGGTCAGTTTGTGCGTGATGTACGGAACAGCGACCTAGCAGATGACGAAACGCAGCGCGTGCTCGTCGTAGGGCTGCGGGCGCTCGACGGCCGGATCGACCTGGAGCCCGTCTGACGTGCGTTTCAAATCCCTAACTGCGACCGCCTTTGGACCTTTCAAGGACCGCACGCTCCAGCTGGCGCCGGGGATGACGATTATCGCCGGCCCAAATGGCGCGGGCAAGTCTTCCTGGCACGCGGCGCTCTATGCAGGCCTTTGCGGTATGCGCCGCGGCATGGGTGCGCGCTCGGAAGATGGCGTTTTCAAGGAGCGTCACCAGCCGTGGGATCAGGACAAATGGGAGCTGCAGACTGAGATTGAGCTGGACGACGGGCAAAGGGTAGAGCTGCGATACGATCTCGATGGCCGCGTCAATTGTTCCGCGACCGACATCGATCTCGGGCGAGATCTTTCAAGCGACATCATGTCCGAAGGCACGCCCGACGGCTCGAGGTTCGTAGGGCTTGACCGGCGGGCATTCGCGAGGACCGCGTGCATCGGCCAGACGGAAATTCTGGATATCGTGAGGGCCGCAGGCGATCTTCAGAATTATCTCCAGAGCGCGGCTGCCAGCACGGGCCGCGACGCCACGGCATCTGCGGCAATTAGCGCCATCGGCAATTACACCAGCGAAAACGTTGGCCTGGATCGCAGGAACAGCACCAAGCCCTTACGCGCTGCAAGAGAGACGTTCGAGCGGTGTAACGCCCAGCTTGTGGTAGTGCAGGAAGCCCATACGCATTACCTCGCCCGCCTTAACGAACGCGATCGGCTCGAGAACGACGCGCGCAAGGTCGAACGAGAATACGCGCTGGCCGATGCCCTCCACACGCAGGCCGTTGCGGAGGAGCTCGATGCAAGGCTTGCGCGTGCAAAGCGCCTTCGCGCGGAGCTAGGGCCCGAGCCGCCCGGCACGCTTGATGAGGACCAAGAACTAGCAACGGACGTAGCCGCGGCGTTGAGCGCTTCTGAAGAGCTTCAACCGCCATCGTTTGGTGAGGATCCCGCGGCAATAAAAGCCGAGCTCGCCGTGCTGCCCGTCGAAAGAGATGGCGACACCACGCCTAGTCCGCTGATTCTCGCTACGAATACAAATCTTGCCGAGGTCGAGGCAGCCGCCGCCGAGCATGCGCTCCACAAGCCTTCGGGCCCGTCGGATGGCGCTTTGCTGATGACGAGCACCGCGCCCATTCCGGTTGAGGCCTTTGCTGCGCTGGGCCTAGCGATCGTTATCGGCGTCGCGTTCTTCCTAGCGCATCAACCCGTCGCTGCAGCCGTGGCGGCCATGCTCCTCCTTATCTTTGCTGTCTGGGTGGCCGTTCGGGCCCGCTCCAGTCCACGTGAGGCGGCGCCGGATGCCCCGGACCGCTCAGAGATGCTTGATTGGAGCTCCCGCGCCAAACATCACGAGGACCAGATATGGCGCCTGCGCGCGTCGCTGGCGGAGGCCCTGTCGTCGCGGGGATATACGGCGACAGGCGATCTCGCAACGGTTTGCCAGCAATACACGGACGACTGCGCCGAGCGCGACAAAAACGCTGCTGCGCTCTCGCGCAAACCGGACTTGGTAAGGCGTCTGGAGGCTGCCGAAGCTTCAGAAACGCAGCGACGCGACTATAATAGCCGGCGCTCTGAGCTTAACGCGCGTCTCGAAGAGCTCGCACGCCGCTGCGCGGTTGAAGCTAAGGGCGGAGCGCTCCTGAGCGGCTTGCGCGACTGGCAGCGACGTCGCTCGCAGCGGCTAAAGCAGCTGCAAACGGCAATCGTCGGCTGGGAAGAGCTGCGAAATCTTCTGCAGGGCGATTCGCTTGAGGCTCTTGAGAGCGAAACGCTCGCAAAAGCCAGGGAACTCGATGCGCTTCGGTCGGCGCTTCCGGTCGAGGAGCGCGAGACGGTCAAAAGAGCGAAGGGTGCGCCAACCGCACAGGATCTGCGTGCACTTCGGGACCATGTGAAAACGGCAAGAAGCGCGGCCGATAAGGAAGCCGGCGATGTTGAGGCGATGGTTCGAACGTTGCCAAGCGTTTCCGAGGCCAAGGAGGCCGCGTCTCAAGCGGCGACCCAGCTCGAGCGGATCGAGCGACTCGCCAGCACGCTCGACACCGCACGCGAGTTTCTCGAACGGGCACAAGAGACCGTGCATCGCAGCATTGCGCCGGTCTTGGTGGCGAGCCTGGAAAAATGGCTGCCCATTGTTACGAACGGCCTCTACACACGGGGGGCAGTCGATCCTGAAACCCTAAACGTTCGCGTAAGAAGCGACGCCGGCGATTGGCGTGACGCCGTGCATCTGTCGCACGGAACGGCCGAGCAGGTCTACCTGTTACTTCGAATCGCGATGGTCGACCATTTAACCGCGGCCTCCTCGGAGAGCTGCCCCCTGCTCTGTGACGATATAACTGCCCATTGCGATTCGGTTCGCACTGGAGCAATCATGGACTTACTCCATCGCATGAGCCAGGCGCGGCAGATCATTGTTTTTGCCCAGCAGCCCTCGATCGTTAGGTGGGCAGCAAAACACCTGGATGTCGCGCGCGATCGGATCGCGATGCTTGACCGGGCACTCATCCGAGCCTGAGGCCCCATACAAATGAGCTATTTTATCGATGCCCTCGGAAAGTACGCAGTCTTTACCGGGAGATCGCGGCGAAGCGAATACTGGTTTTTCATTCTCTTCACTTGCCTCATCGGCGTTGCGCTCTTCGCGGTCGGCATGTACGTCGCCAAGGTAACTGATGGTCCGCCCACGCTCGCCGAGTATCTGCTCGATTTTTTCTCGCTGCTCATCTTTCTTCCAAGCCTAGCGGTGAGCGTCCGCCGTCTCCACGACATCGGAATGAACGGCTGGTGGGTGTTGCTCAGCTTCGTACCGCTGGTAAGCCTGGTGCTGCTGGTGCTCTTCTGCCAAGATAGCCAACCCGGCGACAACCGCTACGGCCCGAATCCAAAGGAAGTCACAGCACCCTCGTTCTGAGCCGCTAGCAGGCCATCACTGGGCAGCCGCTAGGGCGGCAATCGCTGGAACCGAAGACAGGCACGGTGGACGTCGGTCACAGCTTAATCAGGCGGAGAAAATACAAACGCTGCTGTTCGCGGCTGCGCGCTTTAAGGACGACGCGTTGCTCTTCTCCGACGTAACGGCAACCGTCGGCAAGACGCCGATGGTCGAGCTGCCGCGCATCTCCCGCGGTCTGCCCGGACGAATCGTCGCCAAACTCGAGATGCGCAATCCGTGCGGCAGCGTGAAGGATCGCCTGGGACTCGCGTTGATCGAAGATGCCGAGCGCAATGGGCGCTTACAACCTGGCGCGACCATCGTCGAAGCGACCGGCGGAAACACCGGCATCGGCCTCGCCTTTGTTGCCGCCACGCGCGGCTATCGGCTCGTCTTGACGATGCCGGAAACCATGTCGACCGAGCGCGTCGCACTCCTGCGCTTCCTTGGCGCCGAGGTCGTGTTGACGCCGGGCATTTTGATGAACGACGCGGTCGCCCGTGCAGTTGCAATCGCCGCCGAAATTCCCGGCGCGGTGCAGCTCGATCAGTTCGCCAATCCCGCAAACCCGCGAATGCATCGCGAGACGACCGGCGTCGAAATTTGGGATGATTGCGGCGGCAACGTCGACGTCTTCGTCTCCGCGGTCGGTACCGGCGGTACGATCACCGGCGTCGGGGAGCTGCTCAAATCGCGCAAGCCGGACGTGCGAGTCGTCGCCGTCGAGCCGGCAGGCGCTGCGGTGCTCTCCGGCAGAACCGCCGGGCCGCATCAGATTCCGGGAATCGGCGTCGGTTTCGTACCGGCCGTGCTGAATCGCGCGATCCTCGATGAAATCATCGTCGTGAGCGACGAGGATGCGTTCGCGAACGCGCGCCGCCTCGCGCGGGAAGAGGGCATTCTCGCCGGCGCATCGTCCGGCGCGGCGCTCTCGGCCGCATTGGATGTTGCTTCGCGCCCAAACGCAGAAGGAAAGGTCATCGTCGTGCTGTTCGCCGACACTGCCGAACGCTATATCACGACGCCGCTATTCGCGTAAGGTTCGCGCGATCGAGAAGCCTAGCCGGCTGAGGCGTCGGTGCGCTTTGGCGGTTTGCCGGCGCGTATCTTGAAGGCCAACTCGGGCCGGCTCTGCAAGGGCGGATAGACGTGGGCGCGCACCTCGAAACCCTCCCTTTCGAGCCCGAGCCGCAACGCGGCCTGCTGTATCCCGTGGAGGATCGCGGCGCTCAACTCTTCGTCGGCGACGCTCAAGTCCATCAGCGAATCCACGCCGTCTTTCTTCGAAAGCAGCGTGAGGCGCAGCTCGCCGGCGACGCGCGTCGACTCGTGCTCTTCGTCGACGGGATCGTGAAAGACGACGACGAGATGATCTTCGTAGACGACCTCGTTATTGCCGACGATCCCCTCCCAAGCGCGACGCTGTTTGGCCCACTGCGGCGGCGCGCCGAGTACCTCGCCGGCTGCAACTCTGTTCTTGGCCCGATCGCCGCTCATGGCGCGCAGCTTCCGCGTCTCGCAAAGGACGCCTGCACGCTGCGCCGGAAGCCAGCGCCGCAATGACGTATTGGATTTCGCAACAAATTTGCGGGCCCGAACAGCGCGTCTGGGATAAGCCGGATCCGGAGCACACTTTTCGGGGACGCCTCGATGGCACGCGAGCCACGCCCGACGAGGTCGTCTATGAAGATGACGACGTTTTCGCGTTTCGCCATCGCATCGATCCGAGCAAAGCGGAGTGGTGGGACATTCACGTCGTTATCATTCCGAAAAAATGGATCCCGACGATATTGGATTTCTCAATCGGCGACGCCGAGGTTTGGCATCGCCTGCTGGGCGGCATTCAAAGGGTCGCGCT
>Ga0182024_10002876_pt1 | contig 41928 bp, 38 predicted proteins | sample P32metaG_FD_120480 | JGI IMG/M metagenome (GOLD analysis project Ga0182024, IMG submission 120480) | Permafrost microbial communities from Stordalen Mire, Sweden - P3-2 metaG (Illumina Assembly) | ecosystem: Environmental > Terrestrial > Soil > Wetlands > Permafrost | place: Sweden: Stordalen... | reverse complement strand
GTGCATCTTCATCCGGTGTCCTCCTTGGGACTGACTGGCTTGAGCACCTGTCAGCCTCCAAGGAGCACCGGATGGCTTATCTCACCGGCGGAACAACGTGGTCAGGAACTACAGCTAGCTCACGCCGGGTTTGTTCTCGACGTGGGCCGCGCCGAGGGGTTGTGCGGCGGTTCGTCCGGCCAATGGCCGTGTTCGGCCAGAAACACTCGCGCCTCCTCCTCGTCGACCCGTTCTTGGTCGCTGTTCACGGTGAGGCGGTACAGCCAGTTGAGCATCAGCACGCTGAAGCCCGAGCCGGCGGCCATCGCGAAGCCGTCCACCCCGAAGCCCCCCGGGTTGATGATCAGGACGACGACGCCGGCGATCACCAGGACCACGCCCAGCCCGTAGCGGACCATGATCAGCCCCAGCGAGGGGCGGGTTGGAAGGACCAGATCGGAAGCGCGGGACATCCCGTCTTACTGTAGGACTCCAGCTGGGATGGACGACCGCCTGACCGCATCGACCGCCGCATCGAGGGCCGTGCGCGCTTCCGCCCAGCTCGATCGGACGGCCATCTCGGCGCGGTCGGGCCTGATCGCGGCGATTCCAGTGGTCGTGATGCTGGCCGTGGGGACTCTGGCCGGTCAACCCGTGGCGGCCGTGACCATGGGAGCGGGAGCCCTGCTGTCGGGCGTGGCCTGGCGTGGTGGCGGCGGTCCGATCACGCCTCCCCTCGGCACCATGGCGGCCGCGGCGGTCAGCCTGACCGTGGCCACGCTGGCCGGGTCGCTCAGCGGGCAACTGGCCTGGTTGCACCTGGGGCTGCTCGCCGTGTTCTGTCTGGTCGGCGGGCTGCTCACGGCGCTGGGCAGGCGGGGCGGCGTGGTCGGCGTGCAGATGGTCATCGCGTTCGTCGTATTCGGCCGGTTTCCCGAGGATCTGGGGGGAGCATTGACGCTGGCTGGGCTGGTGCTGGGTGGCGGCGTGGCGCAGATCGGTTTCGCCGCGCTGGTCGCGCGGCCGCCAACCTGGCGACAGCAGCGGGCGGCACTGGCCGGCGCCTACCACGCGCTGGCCACGGTGGCCATCGGTCCGGCCAGGTCCAACATTCCCGCCGCCGATGCCCTCGACGAGGCCGAGCAGCGGCTGACCGGGCCGGCCCTGTTTGCGGATCAGTCCGCGATCACCCTGTCGTGCCTCGTTCAGGAGGGGAGGCGGATCCGTATAGAGCTGGCGGCACTCCGGAGCTACGAGCGGCTCTCCGAGGTGGCCGATCGGCTGCGGGAGGCCGGCGTGATCCTCGACCTGATCGCTTCGACGATCGAGGACCGGGGTCGCTCGAACGAAGCGCTGATCTCCCGAGCCGAGCGACTCGGCTCCTGGAGCTCAGATGCCGTCTCGAGTCAAGGCGGCCTCCCCGTGCCCGGGGCGGTGAAATCCCGGCTGGCCGCCCTGGCCGGACAGCTCAGAGCGGCCGTTCGCCTGGCCACGCAGAGCGCCGGCCCCCCTGGCCTGCGCCATGTCGCTCATCCCACGCGAGGCTCGCGACTCCCGCTGGCTTACCTGCCCACCGATCTGCGCCGGTTGCGGGCCAGTGCCACGGTCGGCTCGGCGACCGGCCGACATGCCTTCCGTCTCGCCGTGGCCGTGACGCTGACCGAACTGGTGGCCCAGCGGGCGCATCTTCCTCGGGGCTACTGGGCGGTGATCGCCGCCGCCACGTCTTTGCGGCCGGAGTTCGGAGCCACGTTCACGCGCGGGGCAGAACGGATCCTCGGCACCACCGTGGGAGTGATCGCCGCCACCTTGATCGTTGTGGCGCTTGACCCGTCGGGGTGGGCGCTGGTGGGGACCGTCGGACTGCTGGCCTGGGTGGCCTACTCGATCTTCCCAGGCAGCTTCGCCTGGGGCACGGCCGGTCTCACCGCCGTGATCGTATTTCTCCTCCACCCGGTCGCCCCTGACTCCACGGCCATCGCGTTCGATCGCGGCATCGACACGGCGGTGGGCGGCGCGATCGGGGTGACCGTATATCTGCTCTGGCCGACCTGGTCGGGACGCTCGGCCGAGCGCCTTCTGGCCGATGTCGTCGACGCCCAGCGCCGGTACGCGCGGGGAGTCCTTGGCGCCCTGGTCAGCGGCCGGCTCCCGGATGAGTCCGGGCTGAGGCAGCTGGCTCGGCAGGCTCGGATCGCCTACAGCGATGCCGAGGCGGCGGTCACGCTGAGCCGGTCCGAGCCGCTGCGGGGGATCGAACCGGGCCTGGCCAGCACCACCCTGGTGGGCCTGCGCCGGCTCGTGTACGCGGTCCATGCGCTCCGCGCCGACCTGATGAGCCTGGCCGATCGCCGGCCCCGGCCCGAGCTGGCGCCGCTGGTTGCGAGCATCGACCAGGCCTTGGTGCTCACCCGTGACCACCTCCAGGGTTCGGCAGGGCAAGCCCATCTCCCACCACTCAGGCAGCTCTACCGTGAGGCGATCGCCGACCCCGATATTGCGGCTCAGGAACCGGTGCTGGCGGCTCTGGACGAGCTGATCGACGCTGTCAATACGGTGGCCAGTGGGCTGGGGCTCGGGCTGCCGTGATCCAAAACATCCCCGTAGACGCCACCCGGCTGGTAGAAATCGACCCTTGCCGATAAGCCGCCTCCGTTTGATCGTGCTGCTGTCGAGCCTGTTCATAGGCGTCATGGCAGGGCAGGCTGATGCCGCAGCCAGCATTCACTGGCACAAGGCGGTCCGGCTGGAGCCGAGCTCGGACGGGGGCGTCCAGGCGGTGTCCTGCCCCTCGGACAGGCTGTGCGTGGCGGTGGACGGTTCCGGGCACGTGCTGTACACCACGCATCCAACTCGGGGTGCTCACTCCTGGTCACATCCCGCCCGGATTGACGGACACAACTCACTGACCGGGATCTCGTGCCCCACCATCCATCTGTGTGTGGCCGTGGATGACAGCGGAAACGTTCTCAGCTCGACCCGTCCCAGGCGCGGGGCGGCGGGCTGGAGCCGCCCGGCGCGGATCGATTCCGTGATCGCCACTGACGGCGGTTATGCGGGGCTGCTCGGCGTCTCCTGCCCCACCACCAGCCTGTGCACGGCCGTCGACGGCGCCTCGGCAGGCAACGTCCTCAGCACCACCCGTCCCCAGGGCGGAGCCGGCGCCTGGCACAGCGTCCACCTGGGCGTCCCGCTGGCCGGCATCTCGTGTCCGAGCGCGGGACTGTGCGTGGCCGCCGGCGCTGAGCACGTCCTCTCCACCCACCCCAGCGGCGGGCGCGCCTCCTGGCATTTCACCGGGGCTCCGGTCGGGGGAGGAGTCATCAGCTCCATCGACTGCCCCACCACCGCCCTGTGCGTCGGCGTGGGATTCAGCAACCTGTCGCCTGGCCTGACCGATGCCACCTCCTCTCCCAGGGGGGGTTCCGGCGCCTGGAAGACCAGGTATGTCCTGTCCTCGACGCCTGACAACGCTGTCGGGCTGTTCGACGCGGTCGGCTGCGTTGGGCAGCAACTTTGCGTGGTGCTTGACACGGCCGACAACGTGTTCGTGTCGACCACGCCCGTTCATGGTGGATGGAGCGGACCAAGTCCGGTCCGAGCCAATCCGGACAGCCAGCAGAACGCGATCTCCTGCACGAGCGCCCTGTGCGTGGTCGTAGACAGCGCCGGCGTCGAGACGACCGGCGTCGTGCGCGGGTGACCTGGCACCATCCCGGGTAGCTCAGCCGTCGCAGGCGTTCGAAAGTCTGAGAGAGGTGAGGATGGTGGACCCGTTAGATCCCCGCTCGCTCCTATCGGGGGCGACGAAGTTGCTGGAGCGCTTCGGCGACGAGGCGTACTACGTGGCGCTGTGCATCCGCGCCGGGCTGGTGCGGCCCGAGCTGCCTCACCGGGTGGCGCAGATGCTCATCTCGTTCGAGCGCTACGGAATGCTCGGCGGCGCCATGTCGCTGGCCAGGATTCGTCACGGCAGCCAGCTGGCCTTGATCGACGAGAAGGGGGAGCTCACCTACAAGGAGCTCGACCAGCGCGTCAACTCGCTGGCCACCGCTTGGCGCCGCCAGGGGCTCCGGGCCGGCGACGGCGTGGCGATCCTGGCCCGCAACCACCGGGGGTTTCTGGAAGCGTTCTTCGCCGCAGCCAAGAGCGGCGCCCGGATCATCCTGTTCAACACCTCCTTCTCCGGCCCGCAGGTGCGCGAGGTGGCGCAGCGCGAGGGCGTCGACCTGCTCGTCTACGACGAGGAGTTCACCGAGATGGTGGAGGGCGTCGACCCCGAGCACGGTCGCTGGCTGTCCTGGGCAGACAGCGATCCCGACGCCGATGACACGCTCGACGCGCTGATCGGCTCGCACCCGGACAAGTCGCCGCCCAAGCCCGATCAGGGGCCCAAGGTGGTGATCCTGACCAGCGGCACGACCGGCACTCCCAAGGGAGCCGGCCGTGATGTCCCGTGGTCGCTCTCGCCGATCGGCGGGCTGCTCAGCAAGGTGCCGTTCCGAACCCGTGAGGCGACCGAGCTGAGCGTTCCCATGTTCCACGCGCTGGGTTTCTCCCACGCGCTGCTCGGCGTCGCGCTCGGCTCCACGCTGGTGCTGCACCGTAAGTTCGATCCGGCCGAGACTCTGGAGAGCCTGCAGGAACACGAGGTGAACGCGATCGTCGTCGTCCCGGTGATGCTCCAGCGCATGCTGGATCTGGATGACTCCGAATGGGAGGGGAAGGAATTCCCCAAGCTGCGGATCATCTTCGTCAGCGGATCGCAGCTCGGCGCCGAGCTCGCCCAGCGGGCGACCGAGCGGTTCGGACCGGTGATCTACAACCTTTATGGCTCGACCGAGATCGCCTTCGCGACGATCGCCACGCCGGACGATCTGGACGCCAACGCCTCGACCGTTGGACGCGTCGTGCACGGGGCGGTCGTGAAGATCCTGGACGACGACGGCCACGAGCTGGGGCAGGGCGAGAGCGGGCGGATCTTCGTGGGCAACGCGATCCAGTTCGAGGGCTACACGGGCGGCGGCAGCAAGGAGGAAGTCGGCGGTCTGATGGCCTCGGGCGACGTTGGGCACTTCGACGAGCACGAGCGCCTGTTCATCGACGGCCGTGATGACGAAATGATCGTTTCCGGTGGCGAGAACGTGTTCCCGGCCGAGGTCGAGGAGCTGCTGGCCGGGCACGAGGGCGTGACCGAGGCGGCGGCGATCGGCGTCGAGGACAAGGACTTTGGGCAGCGGCTCAAGGCGTTTGTGGTCAAGCGTGACGGTGCCAGCCTGACCGAGGACGAGATCAAGTCCTACGTGAAGGACAACCTGGCCCGTTACAAGGTGCCTCGGGAGGTCGTGTTCCTGGACGAGCTACCCAGGAACGCCACCGGAAAGGTCCTCAAACGCGAGCTGGAGAAGGAGGGTGGCTCAGAGCCCGAGGACTCAGGGTCGAACGGCTCCAAGGCGCCGTGACCGACGCGGCGCAGTTCCGTGCGCAGTTCCCCGTGTGTGAGCGCTTCGCCTACCTGAACGCTGGAACCGAGGGACCCGTGCCCCGCGCCGCCGCCGAGGCAGTGCGTGATCGCGTGCAGCGCGACCTGGACTCCGGCCGAGCCGGGCGCGCCTACTTCGACGAGCTCATAGATCTGGCCGGGCGCTCGCGCGAGGCCTATGCCAGGCTGCTCGGCGCCAGTCCGGACGAGGTGGCGCTGACCGGGTCGACCACCGATGGCGTGAACACCGTTCTGGGCGGACTTCGATTTTCGCCTAGCGACGAGATCCTCACCAGCGACGAGGAGCATCCGGGCCTGTTGGCGCCGCTGCGCTTGGCCCGGGTGCGGCACGGCGTCAACATCCGTGTGGTCCCTTTCTCTGCGCTGGCGGGCGAGGTGGGGCCCCGCACGCGCCTGATCGCCTGCTCGCACGTGTCCTGGGCGAACGGGAAAGTGGCCGACGTCCCGGCGCTGGTGGCCAGCGGGGTTCCCGTCCTGCTCGACGCCGCTCAGGCGCTGGGCGCGATCCCCGTCGACGTGCACGCTCTGGGCTGTGACTTCTATGCGGCGTCCGGCCAGAAGTGGCTGTGCGGGCCGGAGGGAAGCGGCTGCCTGTACGTGCGCCCGGAACGGCTGGATGAGATCGAGCCACCCTGGCCGGGATATTCGACGCTCAGCGACCATGAGAACATCCTGGAGTCGGGCCTGGCCGAGAACGCGCCCCGGCTCGATCACGGCTTTCCCCCCGCGCTCCGCAGCGCCTGGGCGCTGGCCTCTCTGCAGGTTCTGGAGGCCGCGGGCTGGGACTGGGTGCACCAGCGGGCAGCTGATCTGGCCGCCGGCCTGGCCGCGGGGCTCACCGAGCGGGGTCTCACGGTGGCCCCGCGCGGTCGCTCGACGCTCGTCTCCTGGTCTGTCCGGGACCCCGATCAGGAGGTACAGCGTCTGGCCGACCAGGGATTCGTGATCCGCTCGGTCCCGATCGGTGGCCTGCTCCGTGCCGCTGTCGGGGCCTGGAGCTCGGAGGAGGAGCTGGAACGCCTGGTCGCGGCCGCCGCCGGTTAGATGGTTGATTTCGCTATCCCGTGTGCCGGATGAATTCAACCATCTAGGCCGTCACCCGTTCCGGATGGGTGTAGAGGTTACGCGCGTCCCCCGCGCGAATCCGCACAGGGTCATCCCGCGGTCCTCGGCCAAGATGGTTTGATTTCGCTATCCCGCGTGCCGGATGAATTCAACCATCTAGGCCGTCACCCGTTCCGGATGGGTGTAGACGTTCACGCGCGTCCCCCGCGCGAATCCGCACAGGGTCATCCCGCGGTCCTCGGCCAAAGCGATGGCCAGCGAGCTCGGCGCCCCCACTCCGACCAGGATCGGGGCGCCGGCAACGGCAGCTTTCTGCACCAGCTCAAAGGACAGCCGTCCGCTGACGCACAGCAGACGTTCGCTCAGCGGCAACCAGCCTTCGAGCAGCGCCCGCCCTATCACCTTGTCCATCGCGTTGTGACGTCCGACGTCCTCGCGCTCCAGCAGAGCCGCCCCGGCGCAGTCGAACAGGCCGGTGGCGTGCAGCCCGCCGGTCCGCTGGTGACCCGGCTGCTCCAGCCGATCGGGCAGCGCAGCCACCAGGGACCGGGCCACCAGCGGTCCGGGCGGGAGCGGAGCGCTGTCCACGGCGACCTCTTCGAGCGCTCCTTTGCCGCATACGCCGCAAGACGAGGTGGTGTAGAAGCGGCGGCGGCCGGGGTCGCGTCGCAGCGGACCAGCCACCTCGATCACGTTGGCCGCGAAGTCCTCGGTCGGCTCCGCCCGCCGGGCATCGGCGATCAGACCTTCGCTGTACAGGAAGCCCAGCGCGAGCTCGTCGTCATGTCCAGGGGTGCGCATCGTCACCGCCAGGGGCTCGCCGTCCACCCTGATTTCCAGCGGCTCCTCGATCGCCACCGGGTCCTCGCCACCGTCGTGATGCACCATCGTGTAGGCCGTCGCCATTGCCAGAAAATGTAATGGCCATTAGAGTGATCTGGAGGCCGGTTGGACGAGAATCCTGCTTATTCAGTCGGGAAGGGGCATATGCACCCTGAACCGGGAGACCCTGGACCTCCCGCGTCGACGACGGGCGGCGCGTCGTTGGCGTCGTCCGATGCCCACGCGGCGCAGACAGGTGGACCCGCCCCGTCCCGTCCGCAGGAGGCCGAGGCGCGGGCACGGCGACAGCTGGCCCGGCTGCGCTTCGACCTCCACGACGGCCCCCAACAGGACCTGATTCTGCTGGGCGATGACCTGGGGCTTCTGCAAGAGCAGCTGGCCGAGGTCCTGTCGGAGAACCCGGTGCGGGATCGCATCCTGGGCCACCTACAGGACCTGCACGCCCGTCTGGCCGCGGTGGACGCCGATCTGCGGCGCATCTCGACGCTGATGGTCTCGCCGTTCCTACCCGACGAATCGTTCAGCACCGCCTTCACCAGCCTGATCGACGACTTCACGATGCGCACCCAGATCTCCCCCGCTTCCGCCGTGCGCGGGGACTTCGATGCGCTCACCGACTCTCAGCGGATCACCCTCCTGGCGCTGATCCAGGAGGCGCTGCACAACATCCGTGAGCACAGCGGTGCCGGCCGAGTGGACATAAGGCTGATCGCCACGGCGGGCTCGGTGGACGCGGAGATCCGCGACGACGGATGCGGGTTCGAGCTCGACAGCACCTATGCGCGAGCGGTGACCGACGGCCACCTGGGTCTGGTGGGAATGCACGAACGGGTGCAGATGCTCGGTGGGAGCACCCAAATCGACAGTCGTCCGGGGGGTCCGACGATAATTTCGGTGCGGCTTCCGGCGGTGGACGTCGCGCGCCCCACCAGCTGAGGGCGGTCGGCAGGGCAGATCCATCGTGCCGCGTATCGCGACCATCACGAACCAGACCCGGGGCACCACCGTGTGTGAAAAGACGGTGCTCGCTGACAACCCCTGGCTCCGCTTGCGGGGACTGCTGGGGCGCGACTCGCTGCCGGCCGGCGAAGGCATCCTGCTCACGCCCTCGCCCTCGATTCACAGCGCATTCATGCGCTTCGAGTTCGATGCCGTGTTCCTTGACCGCAACATGCGCGTTGTGCGCCTGGTGGAGCGCCTGCCGGCCTGGAAAGCCCGGTCGGCCAAGGGAGCGAAGAGCGTTCTGGAGCTTGCCGCCGGCGAAATTGAGAAAAGAGGGCTTCAGGTCGGCGACGAATTAGCCGTTACTACGGGGGATCAGGTTCCGCAGGAAGCACCAGACACCTACTGAATACACAGGAATGGATTCCCCCCAGCTGACCCGGGGCCACGGATGGCTCCGCATGATCAGCTTCGCCTCGGCCGTGAGCAGCCAGGGGAAGCTCGCCGCGCGGCTCGAGGCTGACCTCCTCGGTGGTCAGCGTCCACCCAAGGACCTCCGCCTCCTGGCCCGGCGCGGAGGCAAGATCACCGCGCACCGGCCGGACCAGAGCAGCACCGAGCGGATCGCCGGGCCGCGGTTCATCCGGCGCCGGCAGGTCCTGCGCTGGGCGGTGTCCTTCGAGCTTCCCGTGCTGGTCGCCGAAGATCCGCGCACGACCTTCCAGCTGATCGCCGAGCCGCACCCGCTGGTGGATCTGCCAGACCTCGGCTGGGAGGTCAAACCGCCCATCTATGAGCGCCGAACGCCGCGGGCAGGCGCGTTGCTGGCCGCCTCGGCCGCCCTGCTGGCCGGACTGGCTCCAGGTTTCGCACTTGCCGACGGCGGGTCCAGCGCGCCGGCCCCGGCGGCCTCCAGCGCCGCCGCCTCGACGCCGGTTGTCTCCGGTCCGACCCAGGCTGGGCCGACAACCGCTCCGGAGACCACGACGGTGGGCGCGCCCACCACCACCGGATCGGCGCCTGTCACGCAGACGACGCCGACGCAGACCACCACGAGCGCTCCGGTCACCACGACTACCACGATCACGACAACCTCCACCACCCCCACCACCTCCACTACCTCGACCACGACGACGACGATCTCGACCAAGCCGAGCCATCTGGGCGGCGGCAAGACGCTCGAGTCGGTGTCGGGGTCACACCACCGCGGCCACCGGAGCCGGTCACATGGCTCCAAAACCCGCAGCCATCACGCCGCGGCCCGCCACCACGTGAGCCATCACACCGGTGGAGCCGCGCTGAAGCCACGGCACGCCCACCCACAGAAGCCCGCACCCGTCAAGCCTCCGGCCGTTACGGCGCCTGTCACGCCGGTCGTCTCGTCAGGAAGCCCTTGGACCATCCCGGTTATGGCGGATCCGTTCACCTCCGCCCAGCTGCGGACCTACGCGGCACTGGTGGGAGGCCTGGCCCAGCCGCCCAAGTTCCTGGTCAAGATCTACCAAGCGGCGGCTCATCACTACCGGATCCCCTGGCAGGTTCTGGCGGCGATCAACTACGTGGAGACCCATTACGGCAAGGATCTGGCCGTCTCACCCGCCGGTGCGATCGGCTGGATGCAGTTCATGCCGGCCACCTGGCCGAGTACGGGGAGTCGGTCAACCTCAAGGGCAAGCCGGCGGGCGGGATGCCCGATCCCTGGGATCCCACCGACGCGATCTTCGCCGCCGCCAAATATCTAACGGCCGCGGGCGCCCGGCGCAACCTGCCCGGCGCCGTCTACGCCTACAACCACGCCGGCTGGTACGTCCAGGAGGTCCTGTCGATCGCCGAAGAGATCACCCGTCATGGCCTGCGGGCGGGGTCCAAGGCGAGCCACAAGATCTGGGCGATGACCGCCATGGCCCATCTGCTCAATGGTCTTCCCTACGTCTGGGGGGGCGGCCACAGCTCGTTCTCGCTGGTCTCCACCGGCTATGACTGCTCGGGATTCGTGTCGGCCGTGCTGCACGCGGCCGGTTACCTACCCGGCCCACAGACCACCCAGACCTTGCCCGACGAGCTCGCCATCAAACCCGGGCCGGGCCGCTGGGTGACGATCCTCGACCGTACGGATGCCGGGATCGGGGATGACCACGTGATCATCGACATCGACGGTCAGTGGTGGGAGAGCGGTGGCTGGGGCGTCGAGTCAGATCGCGTTCACCGGATGCACAACGTCACCCCGGCTTATCTGCAGAGCTTCAACCTCGTCCTGCACCCGAAAGGCCTCTGAGAAGCTCAGCTCTGCTTGGCCTGAGAGGCGGCGGCGTGAGGGTCGAGATCGGCCAGCGTCAGCGGATGTGCCGGGGGTTCGGGCAGGACCGTCTCGATCGTCGTCAACAGCCCGCGGTCCACGTGGAGGAGCTGGCCCGAGTCGAGCGCCCGCCAGGCCGGATCGTCGTCCATCGGCTCGCTGGCCACCACCACCGATGGGTGGTCGGCCAGATGGGCTGAGTGCACACGGGTCTCCCGCGGGTCGCCGGAGTGCTCGAGATGCTCGTTGCCGCTCGGACCTCCGGCAGCCCGCTCCAGGACGTGCAGCTCGTGGGTGTCGGGGTAGCGCAGCGCGTACAGATCGGAGTCGGTGATCAGGACGCAGTTGATCGCGAACACGGGGAGGTTGGCGGCCACCCAGCGCCCTGCCGAGGTGATCGCCTGGCCAAGATCGCCGGTCCGTTGCGCCTCCCGGGTGATCAAGGCAAAGAACCGCTCCGAGTCGGTGTCTCCGTGCACAAGCGAGAGGCTGTCTCCCAGCTCGGTGTCCAGCTGGTCGACGTCGCCGATCACGCCGTTGTGGGCAAACAGACGGTCCGCCTGCTCGAACGGATGAGTGTTCTTGCGCTCCAAGCCTCCGTTGGAGGCGTAGCGGACGTGGGCAACGAACGTCCGAGAGTGGATCTCCTTGGCTTCCGTGGCGAACCTGTGGTCCTCGTAGGCGGCCAGCGGTTGCTTGGACACCAACGGCTTTCCGGCCTCGCTGTAGCTGCCCAGACCGGTGCCATCGGGCTCACGGTGACTCTGTTGGCTCAGCGAGTCAGGCGCCTGGAGCAGCCAGAAGGTGGCGCTGATCCGCTCCGGTCCCCCGGTCATCCCGAACAGGCGGCACATCTCGTGGGGTCAGCCTACACGGGTTCGTGAAAGACTCCCGCGCCATGTCAGCCACCGGTGGAGAGCTCAACGCCGATGTGATCGTGGTGGGGTCCGGCCTGGCCGGACTCGTGGCCACGGCCGAGCTGGCCGACGCGGGCAAGCGCGTGCTGCTGCTCGACCAGGAGCCCGAGCAGTCCCTGGGTGGCCAGGCCTTCTGGTCCCTGGGTGGCCTGTTCCTGGTCGACAGCCCCGAGCAGCGCCGGGCCCGGATCAAGGATTCCTTCGAGCTGGCCTGGGGCGATTGGCTGGGCAGCGCCGCGTTTGACCGCCCGGAGGACGAGTGGCCGCGCCGATTCGCCCGTGCCTACGTGGAGTTTGCCGCCACCGAGAAGCGGGACTGGCTGCGCGGAATGGGCGTGCGGGTGATGCCGAGCCCTGGTTGGGCCGAGCGGGGAGGCGGCGATGCCACGGGACACGGCAACTCGGTCCCCCGCTTTCACTTGACCTGGGGTACTGGGCCGGGCGTGGTGGCGCCGTTCGAGCGCCGGGTCCGGGCGGCCCAGCAGCAGGGGTTGGTCAAGTTCGGCTTCCGTCACCGGGTCGATGAGCTGTTGGTGGAGGGCGGCACGCTCAAGGGTGCGAGCGGTTCGGTGCTCGAGCCCAGTGCGATCCGGCGCGGCGAGGACAGCTCTCGCGAGGTGATCGGCCAGTTCGAGGCGCGCGCGGACGCAGTGGTGATCGCCAGCGGCGGTATCGGACACAACTTCGAGATGATCCGCCAGGCGTGGCCTGAGCGGCTCGGGCCGCCCCCCAAGAACCTGATCTCAGGGGTTCCAGCGCACGTGGACGGACGGATGCTGGGGATTGCCGAGCGCGCCGGCGCGCACCTGATCGGCCGTGACCGGATGTGGCACTACGTTGAGGGCATTCGCAACTGGGACCCGATCTGGAGCCACCACGGCATCCGGATCCTGCCCGCCCCCTCATCGATGTGGTTCGACGCGCGGGGCAAGCGCCTGCCGGCGCCGCTCTATCCGGGCTTCGACACGCTGGCCACCCTTCAGTACATCGGCCAGACCGGCTACGACCACACCTGGTTCATCCTCAACCGGAAGATCATCGCCAAGGAGTTCGCTCTGTCGGGTTCCGAGCAGAACCCTGACATCACCGGGCAGAGCGTCCCGGACACGCTGCGCCAGCGCGTGCTCCCGAATGTCCCCGACCCGATCCAGAAGTTCATGGATCATGGGCCTGACTTCGTGGTGGAGCGCGACCTGCGAGACCTGGTGTCGGGCATGAACCGCCTGACCGACGAGCCGCTGCTCGACTTCGAAGACATCGAGCGCCAGATCCAGGCACGCGACCGCCAGGTGGACAACCCGTATGGCAAGGACTTCCAGGTCATGGCGATCCGCGCCGGCCGGCGCTACCTGCCTGACCGGATCAGCCGGATCGCCGCGCCTCACCGGATCCTCGACCCCGCTGCCGGGCCGCTGATCGGGGTGAAGCTGAACATCCTCAGCCGCAAGACATTGGGCGGCCTGCACACCGATCTGGACGCCAACGTGCTGACTCCCGAAGGCACTGCGTTCCCGGGTCTGTACGCCGCCGGCGAGGTGGCCGGGTTCGGCGGCGGGGGCATGCACGGCTACAACGCTCTGGAGGGCACCTTCCTGGGTGGGTGCCTGTTCTCCGGGCGGACGGCCGGCCGGGCCGTGGCCAAGCGGCTGTAGCTGGGCGCTAGGAGCCCGCGGGCTCGAGCACGAACAGCGGAATCAGGCGATCGGTTCGGGTCTGGTACTCGGCGTAGGGCGGGTAGGTGGCCACGGCGCGCTCCCACCACTCCGAGCGCTCGTCCCCTTCGATCTCGCGGGCCACGTAGTCGCCGCGCTCGGTCTCATCCCACACCTCGACCGCCGGCTGGGAGCGGATGTTGTTGACCCAGCCCGGGTTCTGAGGAGCGCCGCCCTTGGAGCCAACAGCCAGAAACCGGCCGCCCTCCTCGACGCGCATCAGCGGCGTCCGGTGCAGCTTGCCGCTGCGGGCGCCCCGGTTGACCACGATCACCACGGGAAGCCCGGTGTCCCTGTGCTTGGTGCCCTCTCGGCCGTCGGTGCGCTCCCAGGTCTCGATCTGGTCGCGGATCCAGTCGACGGGAGGGGGCGGCGCGTATTCGCCTTCCAGGGGCATGCCCCGATCCTAGTGCTTCGCGCCGCTGCGCCTCAGGCTCGGCGGGTGAGGAACTGCGTGATCGCCGTGGCCATCGCCGCCGCGGCCCGGCGCTGGAAGGTGGTCGTGACCATCATCCGCGCGTCGGTGGCGTTGCGCATGTTCCCGCACTCGATCAGAACCTTCGGCACGGTGGTCAGGTTGAGGCCGGCGAGGTTGTCACGCGGCTCCAGGCCGTCGATCCCGTCATACGTGCTGAGCGGCATGTGGGTGATTGATTTGAACTTGGTCCGCAGCTCTCTGGCGAACTGGTCGGAGGCGGCGATCACCCGATGGTTCGGTCCGTCGGCGACCGGCTCCAGGATCGCAAAGCCGCGCCCGTCTGGCGGCCCGCCGTCGCCGTGGATGTCGACCGCGACGCCCGCGTGCGCGCGGTTGATGATCCGAGAGCGGGTGGTCACGCACGGCCCGACGCCGTCGTTGGAGTGCCGGGTGAGCACCACCTTGGCTCCCTCGGAGCGCAGATCGCGGGATAAGTAGCCGGCCACGTTCCAGTTGAAGCGGGCCTCGGTGTAGCCGCCGTCGGTCTCGGTCCCGGTGGTGTCGCAGTCCTCGTACTCGCGGCCGTTCCAGATCTGGTGATCGATATAGGAGGGATCGCTCCAGTTGCGTCCGTTGTGGCCCGGATCGATCCCGACCACCTTGCCGGCCAACGGTTTGCTGCCCGACTCGCCGGCCGGGTGAGCCACCTGGATGGCGGGGTGTGCGGCCGCGGCCACCCCGGCCAGGATCATCGACACCAGAGCAGACAGCATTCCGCCGCTAATCGTCGCACGTCCACGTCCGGGTAGGGTGCTCTGAGACATGCCGATGAAGATCATCTACACCCACACCGACGAGGCCCCGGTGCTGGCCACTCAGTCGCTGCTGCCGATCGTCCGGGCGTTCGCTGCCACCGCCGGCGTGGAGCTGGAGCTGCGCGACATCTCCCTGGCCGGCCGCATCCTGGCCCAGTTTCCCGACCGGCTGAGCGAGGACCGGCGGGTGGCCGACGCCCTCGCCGAGCTGGGCGAGCTGGCCAAGACACCGGAGGCCAACATCATCAAGCTTCCCAACATCAGCGCCTCCGTTCCCCAGCTCAAGGCGGCGATCAGCGAGCTCCAGGAGCAGGGCTACGACATTCCTGACTACCCGGACGAGCGCTACGACAGGGTGAAGGGAAGCGCGGTCAACCCGGTGCTGCGCGAGGGCAACTCGGACCGGCGCGCCCCGGCTTCCGTCAAGGAATTTGCGCGCAAGCATCCCCATTCAATGGGCGAGTGGTCTACTGAATCCCGGTCCCATGTGTCCACGATGAGCGAGGGGGACTTCCGCTCCACCGAGCGCTCGCAGACCGTCTCGGATGAGACCAGCGTGCGGATCGAGCACGTGGACGAAGCGGGTCAGACGACCGTCCTGAAGGACTCCCTACCGCTTCTGGAGGGGGAGGTGATCGATGGCGCCGTGATGCGCGTCGACGCGCTTCGCCGGTTCCTGGACGAGCAGATGGCCGATGCTCGGGAGCAGGGCGTGCTCTACTCGATCCACCTCAAGGCGACGATGATGAAGGTGTCTGACCCGATCATCTTCGGCCACGCAGTCAGTACGTTCTTTCCCGATCTGAAGGCTCCCGGCTGGAACCCCAACGACGGGCTCGGGGCGCTGCCGAAGGGCACCGAGATCCCGCACCGCGACGACCGGCCGGGGCTGGCCATGGTCGACTCCGATCGCGGCATCACCAACCTCCACGTTCCCAGTGATGTGATCATCGATGCCTCGATCCCGGCGGCGATCCGCGCCTCGGGGCAGATGTGGAACGCCGAGGGCGAGCAGCAGGACACCAAGTTCGTCATCCCTGACCATTCCTACGCGCCGCTGTACGCGGCCGCGATCGACCACTGCCGCGAGCACGGCGCGTTCGATCCGAGCACCATGGGCACCACCCCGAATGTCGGCCTGATGGCCCAGAAGGCCGAGGAGTACGGGTCACACGACAAGACGTTCGAGATCCGCGCGGCCGGTCGCGTACGGGTCGTCACTGTGGGCGGTCAGGTGCTGCTGGAGCACGAGGTGGACGCCGGGGACATCTGGCGGATGTGCCAAACCAAGGACGCGGCGATCCAGGATTGGGTGCGCTTGGCGGTCGACCGGGCTCGGGCGACGGGCGCTCCCGCCGTGTTCTGGCTGGACGAGACGCGAGCCCACGACGCGCAGCTGCTGGCCAAGGTCCGCCCGGCTCTGGACGCTCTCGACACCGGCGATGCCCGGATCGAGATCCTGCCCGTGGAGGAGGCCGCCCGCTTCACGCTGGACCGAGCCCGCCGGGGCGAGGACACGATCTCGGTGACCGGCAACATCCTGCGTGACTACCTGACCGACCTGTTCCCGATCCTGGAGCTGGGGACCAGCGCCAAAGTGCTCTCGATCGTGCCGCTGATGGACGGAGGCGGCCTGTTCGAGACCGGTGCGGGCGGTTCAGCTCCCCGGCACGTGGAGCAGTTCCTGCGCGAGAACCACCTGCGTTGGGACTCACTGGGCGAATACCTGGCCCTGGCCGAGTCGCTGGAGATGCTGGCCGACAAGACGGACACGCCGCGGGCCCGGATCCTGGGGCAGGCGCTCGACCGAGCCACCGGCCGGGCGCTGGAGGAGGGACGCTCTCCGTCGCGCCAGGTGGGTGAGCTCGACAACCGGGGCAGCCACTTCTACCTGGCGCTGTACTGGGCCGAGGAATTGGCCGGGCAGGACGACGATCCGGAGCTGGCGGAGAAGTTCCGCCCGCTGGCCGATCGGCTGGCCCGGAACGAGGAGAAGATCGTCGAGGAACTGGCTCGGGTGCAGGGAGGGCCGGTGGAGATCGGCGGCTACTACCACCCGGACCCTGACAAGACGGCGGCCGCCATGCGACCGAGCCAGACGTTCAACCAGGCGCTGGCCGAGCTCTGAGCCGGCGGCCGTCAGCCTGAGGTATCCGAAGGCGCGGGCGGGGTGAGCCACAAGCCACCCCGCCCGGCAGCCCCGTCTGCCTGCCCGGGAGTGGCGCCGGCTGCGTGATAGAATGCTTGCCAGCAAGCAATTACTTTCATGCCAGCCCCCGTTGACACTGCCACCGAGCTCGAGGCCGCCCAGCGACTGCGCCAGACGATTGCCCGCCTGTACCGGAGGCTCCGGGTAACCGACGCCTCCGCCGAGGCGGCCCTGACCCCGGCTCGCGCTTCGGCGCTGCTGCACGTCGACCGGCACGGACCTCTGCGCCTGCCCGACCTGGCCAAGGCGGAGGGCCTCAACCCGACGATGCTCTCGCGCATGGTCAGTGACCTGGTGGAGGCGGGACTGCTGGAGCGCACCTCCGATCCCGGCGATCGCCGGGCCGCGTGGGTGCAGGCCACCGAGGCCGGCTCGGACCTGGCCCGGCAGATGCGCAGCGAGCGGACCCAGTCGGTGCTCAGGGCGCTGGATCGTCTGCCCGCGTCCGAGCGGCGTTCCGTGATCAAGGCGCTACCTGCGCTGGAGCGGCTGTCAGAGCAGCTCGGCGAGGAGCGCCGGTGACGCGTATACGGCGGATCTCGCATACCACCTTCGCGGCCCTGGAGGTACCCAACTACCGGCGCTACCTGAGCGGCCAGTCGATCTCTCTGATCGGCACCTGGATGCAGATGGCCGCCCAGTCGTGGCTGGTGCTCACGCTCACCAACTCGGCCACCGCGCTGGGCGTGATCGTGGCCCTGCAGACGCTTCCGGTCCTGCTGCTGGCTCCCTATGGCGGGGTGATCGCCGACCGGGTGAACAAGCGACGGTTGATGATCGCGCTCCAGACCGCGATGGGCGTGCAGGCGCTGATCCTCGGCGTGCTCACCGTGACCGGGGCGGTGCGCGTGTGGGAGATCGGCGTTCTCGCCATGCTCCTCGGGCTCAACAATGCGTTCGAGAACCCGTCGCGGCAGTCGTTCATGCTGGAGCTGGTCGGCGCCAAGCATCTGCGCAACGCGGTCAGCCTGAACTCGGTGATGGTGAACGTGGCCCGGGTGATCGGACCGGCGGTGGCCGGAATCATGATCGCCACGGTCGGGGAGGGCCCCTGCTTTCTGATCAACGCCGGCAGCTTCGTGGCGGTGGTCGCCTCGCTGCTCACCATGGACGCGAGCGGGCTCCGCCCGGCTGAGCCGACGCCGCGAGCTCGCGGGCAGCTGCGCGAGGGCCTTGCCTACATGAAGCGCACGCCCGAGCTCGCTGTGCCGCTGCTGATGATGGCGGTGGTGGGCTGCCTGACCTACGAGTTCCAGGTTTCGCTTCCCTACATGGCGCGGGCAGGCCTCCATGCCGGCTCCAGCGGCTTCGGCTTCATGACCGCGGCGATGGGGATCGGCGCCGTGATCGGCGGGCTGGTCGTGGCCACACGCGGGCGCACCGGCACCGGTCCGCTGGTCGCCTCGGCCGCCGGCTTCGGCGTGGCCATGGCGCTGGCCACGGTGGCCCCGAACCTCCCGGTCGAGCTGCTCGCGATGACGCTGGTCGGCGCCGGCAGCGTCGCCTTCATGGCCTCGGGCAATGCCACGCTGCAGCTGGGGGCCGCCCCCGATATGCGGGGCCGGGTGATGTCGCTGTGGTTCGTCGCCTTCCAGGGCTCCACGCCGATCGGCGGGCCGATCATCGGCGCGGTGATGAGCCTCGCCGGGGCACGCGCGGGGCTGGGTCTCGGAGCCGTCACCTGCTTTGTCGTGGCGCTGGCCGGGGCCATGCTGATCCGGGCCGCGCGCCAGGGGTCGCGGCCTGCCGCCTCGGTCACCGTCTGACCTCTGAGCGGCCGCGATTTGCCAGTTTCCCGCATGTTGCGGAGAAATACGGTGTCCAGAGGGGTCAAGTAGCCGGCTCGGGCGGTCGATTGACCTCCTAGAGAAGTAATCGTCGGCGGCCCCGTGTCGGAGCGGGTCCCGAAGGGGCACATGTTCAACAGGGCTGATAGGTCTGCTTTCGCGTCGCGGAGGTACCGGGACGGTACCTTGGCCCTGGCCTGGGCTTGCGTGGTCGCGGCGGCCTACTTCGGGGCTGGTCGCCTCGGCCTGCTGGTTTCACCCGCCCACAGCGCGATCGCCGTCTGGCCTGCCGCCGGGGTGGGCGTGGCCGCGGTTGTTCTCGGCGGACGCCGAATGCTCGCCGGAGTGGCCATCGGCGGGTTGGCGATCGGACTGAGTACGGGTGAGCCCGTCGGCGGTGCCCTGCTGGCCGCGGTTGCCTGGACGATCGAGCCATGGCTCGCCACGCATTTGCTCGAGCGGGTCGGCTTCCACAAGGGCCTCCGCCGCCCCGGCGACATCGTCGCCTACGTCGGCCTGGCGGGCGTGATCAGCTCGGCGGTGGCCGGGGTCGCGGGGGCGATCAGCCTCCTGGCCGCGGGCTGGGTCGAAGCGCCCTCGCTCTGGCAGGCCTGGCGCGACTGGTGGCTGGCCGACCTGAGCGGCGTGGTGGCGATCGGCTCGGTGATCCTGATCCTCAGCGGCATCCGGCTGAGGGCGCTGCGTATACGCGCCTCCGCCGACGTGGTGAGCATGGCCGTGTTCGTGGGGGTGATCACCTGGTCGCTGCTTCACTACACCGGCTCGCTTCCGTATCTGGTGCTTCCGCTCCTGTTCGTGCTGGCGTTCGTCTACGGGCAGCGCGGTGCGGCGGTCGGGATCCTCCTGGTCTCCAGCATCGCGACGATCCTCACCGCTCGCGGCCACGGGCCGTTCAGCACCGGAGGCCTGGACGTGGGGTTGATCCGGCTCGACATCTTCCTATGCGTCGGAAACGCTACGGCGCTCCTGGTGGCCGCCGCCCAGAGCGAGCGACGCAGGGCGGAGGCGGCCGCGGCTCGCCTGGCGGCCAGCGAGTCTGCGCTGGCCGAGGCCCAAGCGCTGGCTCGAGTCGGCTCGTTCTACATGGACCTCTTGGACCGGCGAACCACCTGGTCTCGTGAGCTCTGCCGCATCCTCGGCCAGGATCCGGACAGCTTCACGCCTGATGCGCGGGCCTGGCGAGAGTGCGTGCACCCGGAGGATCGGGAGGAGATCGAGCGCGCGTTCCGGAGCATCTACGCCGGGGCGGCCGGCTTGTCGATCGAGCATCGGATCATCAGGGCCGACGGAGAGGTGCGGACGGTTGAGGCACACCTGCGCTCCGAGGTGGACGCCGACGGGCAGCTGGTCCGAATCGTCGGGACGTGCCAGGACATCACCGGGCGCAAGCTGGTGGAGGAGCGCTTCCGGCAGCTGTTCGAGGACGCGCCCTACCCGATCGTCGTGTTTGACGGGATCGGTCACATCCAGCTGAGCAACCTTCGCGCCCAGAGGCTGTTCGGCTTCACCCAGAATCAGCTGCTCGGACTCCCGGTGGAGCGGCTCGTGCCCACCCCGGGTTCTGGGGGTGTTCCCTGGTATCAGACCCCGGCAGACGGCGGAACCTCGGCGGTGCGGGACCTGGAGTTGCGAGGGCGGCGCCGGGACGGCTCGGAGCTCGCCGTCGAGGTGTCGCTCACCCCGCTGGTCACCGCCGAGGGAGTGATGGTCTCCGCGGCCATCCGCGACGTGACCCAGGTGCGGGAAGCGGCCGAGACGTTGACCTTCCAGGCCCGGCACGACTCGCTGACCGGCCTGCCCAACCGGATGCAGTTCCTGGAGCTGCTGGAGGTGGCACTGGAGCGCGCCCGGCATTCGGGGCGGCCGCTGGCGGTGATCTTCCTGGATCTGGACAACTTCAAGGTCGTCAACGACACGCGCGGCCACGATGTCGGCGATGCCCTGCTCAGGGAGCTAACGCCCCGTCTGGGTGAAGCCGTTCGTAACGGCGACACGGTGGCGCGGCTGGGCGGCGACGAATTCGTCGTGCTGTGCGAGAGCCTGCCTGACGAAGGGCGCGCGATCGAGATCGCCGAGCGGCTCGTGGGAGTCACCGACCAGCCGATTGTGGCGGGCGGCTTCGAGCACGCGGTTTCGCTGAGCGCCGGTGTGGTGATCGTGCGTGAGGCCGGCCGCGTGAGTGCCCGGGGACTGCTGCGCGATGCTGATGCGGCCATGTATGCGGCCAAGGAAGGTGGCAAGGGCCGCCTGGCGGTGTTCGACGAGACGATGCACGAGCACCTGATGGAGCGCCTCGAAGTGGAGGCGTCTCTGCGGGGCGCGCAGGACCGCGGCGAGCTGGCGCTGTTCTACCAGCCGGTGGTGGAGCTGCAGAGTCACCGGGTTGTCGCCGTGGAGGCACTGCTGCGCTGGCGGCATCCGGCGCGGGGACTGCTGGCGCCGGCGCAGTTCCTGCCCGTCGCCGAGAGTACCGGGCTGATCGAAGGGATCGGGGATTGGGTGATAGAGGAGGCCTGCCGGCAGGCGGCTCAGTGGCGCGATCTCTCCGCTCTCCACGAACCGGTGCCGGTGTCCGTCAACGTCTCCGCCCACCAGCTCGCCAGCTCCGGGTTGCCCCGTTCGGTTGAGCGAGCCCTGGGTCGCAGCCAGCTCGGCTCCGAGCTGCTCATGCTGGAGGTCACCGAGGCGGCGCTGCTGCAGGACATGAGCTCCGCCCGGCGGGAGCTGGCCCAGCTCAAGGATCTGGGCGTGCGGCTGATCGTGGACGACTTCGGGGCCGGGTACTCGTCCCTGCCCGCCCTGCGAGAGCTGATGGTGGACGGCTTGAAGCTCGATCGCGCGTTCGTGCAGGCCCTGGTCGCCGAGGACGGCGTCGACGACGACGGTGCGATGGTCGGAGCCGTGCTCAGCATGGCCGGCGCCCTTGACGCCCACGTGACCGCGGAGGGGGTGGAAACCTGGGCGCAGGTCTCGCGCCTCCGCGACCATGGCTGCGATTACGCCCAGGGCTACCTGTTCGCCCGGCCGCGCCCGGCGGTCGACCTCACGCCGATGCTCCTCCGAGGCCCGGTGCACGAGCCGTCAGAGGACTCGCCGGCGGGCGGTGGGGTGGCCGAGCTGGACGGCTTGGCGCCGACTCAAGGTTGAGCGGGGTCCGCTCTGCGGCTGTCGGCTCGCTTGAGGGCTGCGAACCCGGCGTTCAGCACCGTTTCGGCCTGGGTCAGCCAGTTGCCTGAGTGCAGGAGCACGACGCCCAGCCACTGTCCGTTCTGGCGTGCGGTCGCCACCAGGCACAGGCCCGCGGCGGTGGTGAAGCCGGTCTTGACCCCGTCGGCCCCCGGGTAGCCGGTCATCAGCAGCGGGTTGTTGTTGTAGAGGTAGAGCTTCCCGCCCTTGATCGGGAAGCGCAGGATGGCGCTGGGAGAGCCGACGATTCGGTGCAGGAGTGGCTGGGTCAGCACGGCATGGGCCAGGACGGCCAGGTTCTCAGGGCAGGAGTAGTTGTCCTTGTCGACGATCCCGGACACGGTGGCGTAGTGCGTGCACCTGAGGCCCATGCGCCTGGCGGTGGCGTTCATCAGGGAGATGAAGCGGTCCTGGGTGCCGGCGACATGCTGCGCCAGGGCGACTGCGGCATCGTTGCCTGAGGGCAGCAGCAGGCCGTAGAGGAGGGAGATCTCGGGGACGCGTTTGCCCAGCGGCAGCAGGCCGACGCCCGATCCACTGAAATCGGTGGCCTGCTTGGTGATCAGGACGTGCGCGTGCGGGTTTGAGTGCGTGACCACCACCAGCGCGGTCATCATCTTGGTCAAGCTGGCGATCGGCAGCCTGCGGCTCGGGTCGTGCTCCCAGAGGACCTTCCCGGTCCTCACGTCGAACAGCAGCCCGGCTTTCAACCCGAGCTTCAGCTTCGGTTTGACCTGAACGGCGTCGGGCAGCGTTCCGTACAGAGGCGGCTTCGGCTTATCGACGGCCTGGCGCGCGCGTAGGCGCAGGCTCAGGCTCAGGCCGGCCGTGTGGCCGTGGCGCGTGGTGGCGCCTGTCCTGACTAGGCTGAGAAGGAACACCGCCACCACGGCCAGCACCAGCACGGCCACGACGCGGCGGATGCGGTGTCGCCGCCGCGCCCGGCGGGCCTTGCGAGCCCGGACCTCCCGAGCCTTGTGCTCCTCGCGGATGCTGTAGAGGACCTTGAGGTCGCTCACGCGCCGGCGGACATGTGGTGGTGTGGCGTGCTCATCGTCGACCGATCTGATCCTTCAGGGCGCCCCCGATCCCCACCCAGAAGAACAGCAGGATCAGGATCGAGAGGACGTTCAGGGCGTCCACCCCGTTGCGCACCATGTCGAGGACCGTCAGCGCCGTGAAGCCGGCAATGAACAGCAGCGTGACAATCAGCAGGACGCGGCGGGATCTCACCGGTCGAGAGGCTAACTCGCGGGGCGGCCAGGTCAGCTGGTCAAGCGGTCGCCGGCGCCTGGACGCTCGTGATCCGCCAGGGCATCTGCGAGTCATCGGTCAAGGCGAGAGCCCACCGCTCCGTGAACTGGATGGACCGAGTGGAGCTTCCGGAAAGGATCCGGGTCGTGTCGCGGTCCTGCACGTAACGGCGGCCACGGATGTCGAGCTCGATGGTCATCGTCGGAGGCTCGCTCCCGGCGTCCAGGCCAACGATCCTGATCTGCTTCACCTCGGGTCCGCGCACCACCACCCGTGTACGGCCGGAGTGGTCTCCGGCATACAGGAGCTCAGCCAGCGCCGGTGGATCCGACAGCGCCCGCAGCTTCTGATCGGAGCCGTCCACCGCCTCGGCCCAGGCGGCCACCGCGCGCCGAGCGGCGATCTCCAGCACATCTGGCGCGAAGCGACCGTCCGCCAGGCTCAGGTCGTTGGCCGCGCTGCGGGCGTCGCCGCTGAACTCGACGTCGGCCACCTCGGCGATCTTGGTGTCGCTCGGAACCGCCTCGGCCACAGCCTGCTCCACCATCGCCTCGTCCCGGAGGGCGCCGTCGTCGGCCCACTCCGTCTGCACGATCTTGTCCTTGAGCGCATGGTCGCCCTCGGCTCCCTGTTCCACGGAGACCAGCACCCAATGCCCGTCACGCTGGGTCAGGGTCCAGTACTCCCGTAAACGGACCGTCTCGGTGAACTGGCCACGCCGCTTGATGTGACGTCCGCTGCGGTCGACCACGTAGTCGCGCATGCGAGCCTCGATGCGCACCACCACCTGGTCGCCGTCCGGATTGCCCCGCCGAGCCAGGCCGACGTACTCCACTTTGGCTTCCTCCAGCGGCTCGACGCGGTTACGCCAGCCCTGACGATCGAATTCGTCGAGCCGCCGCTCCCACTCGGCCAGCAGGCTGGGGGCGATCAGGCCGCGCAGACGGATGCGGTCGCCTGCGTCCCAGGCGAATTGGATCTGGTTGAACAGCGCGCCGGCAGCGGTGCGGACGTGCTCGGGGTCAAAGCGCTCATCCTGGTCGGCCGCCTCGGCGGCGGCAAGCTCCACCTTGCGCTCGCGCTGCCGGGTGCGCCGGCGCTGGCTCCGCCCACCTTCGCGGCGCGCCTCGGTGGCCGCCCGAAGCTTCGGCAGGCCACCGCGGAAGAACCAGTAGACGAGCGCCACCGCGATCAGGAACAGCAGTCCCAATCCGTGCCCGAGGAAAGCGATTTGGATCACGAGCCGGAGCACGATGTAGAGGGCGAAGGCCTTGCCTCCTCCTCCACCTCCGCCACCGCCTCCGCCGCCTCCGCCGAAGCCTCCGGTGCCGCTGCCGCCTGCGGCCAGCGCGGCCGGGGCAGCGATCAGGACGGCCAGGGCGACCAGGGCCAGTACGAGCAGTAAGCGGCGACGGCGCGGGGTCATGCCGAGGCCGCCCTCAGCGGGCCGACGCCCGGTTGGCTCTGCGGGACGTGCTGGTCGGCGTGGTAGCTGGAGCGGACCAGCGGGCCGGCCGCCACGTGCTCGAAGCCGAGGTCGTAGGCGGCGATTTCCAGAGCCTTGAACTCATCAGGGTGCCAGTAGCGGACGATCGGGAGATGGTTCTCGGTGGGACGGAGATACTGGCCGACGGTCAGCACCTGCACGTGATTCTCCCGGAGTTGCCCGAGCGCGTCGACCATCTCCTCGAACGTCTCGCCCAAGCCCACCATGAGTCCAGATTTGGTGGTGACTTCGTCACCGCCCAGCTCCTTGGCGGTGTGGAGGACGCGGAGGCTTCGCGGCCAGGTGGAGCCTCTTCTGGCCACCGGATAGAGGCGAGGGACGACCTCGACGTTGTGATTGAACACGTCGGGACGCTCGTGGATCACCTTGGCCAGCGGCATCTCCTGGCCGCGGAAGTCGGGGGTGAGAACCTCAATCTTGGTGAGCGGGCTCTGTCGCCGGATCTGGCGGATCACGCCGACGAAGGCGTGGGCGCCGTAGTCCGGCATGTCATCGCGATCGACGCTGGTGATCACCGCGTGGCGCAAGTTCATGCGCGCCACGATGCGCGCCACCCGGGCCGGCTCCAGCGGGTCGTTCCAGGTCGGCCTGCCCGTCTTGACGTTGCAGAAGCCGCAGCGGCGCGTGCAGGTGTCGCCCAGGATCATGAACGTCGCCGTTCCCCGCTGCCAGCACTCGCCGATGTTGGGGCAGGCCGCCTCCTGGCAGACGGTGTGCAGATTCTCGGACTTGATCAGCGACTGCAGCTCGCGGTACCTCGGCCCACCGGGGGCCGGGACCTTGAACCACGGCGGCTTGCGGCCCTTGTAGGGCTGCACCTCAGGGCCGAGCACACTCAGGACATCAGCGATGCCGCCCGGGTTGGACCGTGATCGCGTAGCGCTCATATAACCCCTCAAGCGTACTAGGCACAAAGTTGGTGCCGTGCACGACCGTCGCCCGGACGATCTTCGATATGGCCGAAGTGCTCTCCGACAGGCGACTGGAACGCCTGCTCGACGAAGCCTCCTACCAGGAGGTGCTCGATCTGACCGCCCTGGATCAGCAGAGCGCGCACAACGTGGCTCGAAAGAAGGCCCGCGCCAAGCTGCGCCGCGCGCTCGCCGCCCACCGTCTCGGCTCGAGCTCACCGACGGTCCGATCGGCGAGCAGATGCTGGCGCTCATTCGCTCGACGGATCTCCCGAACGCCAAGGTGCAGCTCTGGATCGACCTCGGAGATGACGAACCGATGATCCAGGCGGATTTCGCGTGGCCCGAGGCCAGAGTGATCCTGGAGACCGATGGGCGGCAGGCCCACGGCAAGCCGCTGCGCACGATGGCGGACTACCGGCGGGATCAGCGGGCGGCGCGAGCCGGGTGGCACACGATGCGGGCCACGCGGCAGCAGATTCGCAGCGAGCCCGAGCGGATCAAGGCAACCAGTCTGGTCAGGACGCGGCTGGCACAGCAGGCGCGGGCACAGCAGCCGCAGCCGGAACCCCGCGCCGGTCGCCGCCGAGCCGCTGCTCCAGGCGGTCCAGGCTGATCAGCCGCTGGCGCCGACCCAGAGCCTGGGCGATCTCAAACGCCACGCGCCGGCGGAAGCACTTCATCTGACCGGCGGTCCGGCCGGTCTCCCGGATCAGCGAGGTCATCTGCACGTCCGGCAGCCCGCAGGCCACCACCCACCCGAACGGCTGCAGGTCGTTCTCGACGTTGACGGCGAACCCGTGTGTGGTCACGCCCCGGGAGACGTGCACTCCGATCGAGGCAATCTTGCGCTGCTGCACCCAGACGCCGGTGTAGTCAGGACCCTCATCCGCCCGGGCCCGAGCGCCGACATCCTCGCCGGCCAGCGCGGAGATCAGCCCTCGCTCCAGCGTGCGCACGTACTCCACGACATCCTCGACGCGCACGATCGGATAGCCGACCAGCTGGCCTGGCCCGTGGTAGGTCACCTTGCCCCCGCGGTCGGTGTCGATCACGTCGATGCCCTGGAGGCGGTACCACTCCTCGCCCATCGGCAGCTCGTCCGCCCCGCTGCGGCGTCCCCGCGTGTACACCGGAGGGTGCTCCAGGAGGAGCATCACGTCCGGGATCAATTCGGTCTGGCGCGCCTCCTGCAGCCGCGTCTGCAACTCGAAGGCGCGCCGGTACTCCACCACCCCCAGGTGGCAGACCCAAAGCTCGGCGTCGGCGTGGCGATCCACAAGACAATCGTAGAACTCGCCGCGCCGGCCGCTAGAGCTGCTGAGTCTCCAGGTGTCTCTTGACCGCGGCCAAGAACTGCGCCGACAGCGCGCCGTCGAGCGCCCGGTGATCCCAGCTGAGGCCCAAGATGGTCATCGGCCGGATCGCGATCGAGTCGTTGCCATCGCCGTCGGTGACCACAACCGGCCGCTTGACCACAGCCTCCAGATCGAGAATCGCGACCTGAGGCTGGTTGATGATCGGTGTCGCCATGATCGAGCCGTACTGACCGGGGTTGGTGATCGTGAACGTGCCGCCGCGCACCTCGTCCGGACTGAGTCGACCCGAGCGGGCTCGCTGCGCCAGATCCCGGATCCGCGCCGCAACTCCCTCCACCGATAGCTGATGGGCGTCCCGCACGACCGGGACGATCAGACCATCCTCGCCAAGCGACACCGCGATGCCCAGATGGACCTCGCGGTCAAAGCGCGTGTACTCGTCTCCGTCCATCCAGGCGTTCAGAGCCGGATACTCGCGGAGGGCGAGCACGCAGGCCCGGGCCACGAAAGACAGCGCCGTGACCCGAACCTGGGCCCGGGCCGCCTCGACCCGGCTCATATCCACTTCGATCCACGTGGTGCACGTGGCGGACACCTCCAGCGAGTGCTTCATGTGCTCGCCGATCGTCCGGCGGATGCGGGACAGCTGACCCCCGTCACCACCGCCCGCCCGCGGCGCCCCCGTCGCGGCGGAAGGGACGGGTGCGGAGGACGAAGCCGCAGGAGGGACCGGATCGGGCCGGTACGGACTTTCGATGTGCATCGGCGGCTCCTCCACCGCAGCGTTGCCGGCATCACCGTTTCCGCTGACCAGCGCCATCACGTCCTGCTTGCGCACACGCCCGCCTCGTCCGGTGCCGACCACGCCAGACAGGTCGATGCCGTGGGCGGCGGCGACCCGTTGCACGACGGGTGAATAGCGGCGCCCGTCCGCCGGAGAGGCGCCGCCTCGGGCCGAGAGGGTAGCGCTCGTGTCGACGGCTGGGGCAGGCGTATCCATGTCGACCGGCGCAGCCTCCATGCCGGTCACGTCGGCGGCCGCCGCTTCGGGCGCGGGGGCATCTCCGGCGGCCGAACCATCAGGCGCACCATCAGCACCCACGGACAGTCTGGCCAGCACAGTCCCGACCGGCACCGTCTCCTCCACCTCGACGAGGATTTCGGACACCACCCCCGCCGCCGGCGAAGGCAGCTCGGTGTCGATCTTGTCCGTGGAGATGTCGCACACGGTCTCCTCAAACGCGACCGAGTCCCCGACCGACACCCGCCAGGCGAGGATCGTGCCCTCGGCCACGGAAACGCCCATCTGGGGCATCGTGACCTCCACAGTCGTCTCAGTACTCGAGGAGCTCACGACACGCCTCCCTCACGCGCTCGACGGACGGCAGCACGGCCTGTTCCAACGGCGGCGAGAACGGGATCGGCACATCCGGAGTGGCCACCCGCATCACCGGCCCGTCCAGATCCTCGAAGCCCTTCTCGGCGATCAGCGCCGCCACCTGGGCGCCGGCCGCGCAGGTGGCATTGGCCTCGTCCACCACAACGACCTTCGAACAACGCGCGACCGAATCCAAGATGGCGTCCTCGTCCAAAGGCACCAGCGACCGCAGGTCCAGAACCTCGACCGACGCACCATCCAGACCGTCCGAAACCGCCTCCAGGGCGAGCGGCACCATCGCTCCGTAACAGATCACCACCAGGTCGGAACCGGGCTGGGCCACGCGGGCCGAGAACGGCGTCTCGTACACCCCCTCGGGCACCTCGCCTTTGATCCGGCGGTACAGGTGCTTGTGCTCCATGTAGCACACCGGATTGGGGTCGTGGATGGCCGCGTGCAGCAAGCCCTTGGCGTCCTCGGCGGTGGATGGCGCCACCACCTTCAGGCCGGGCGCGTGCATGAACCAAGCCTCCGGATTCTGCGAGTGGAACGGGCCGCCGGAGAACCCGCCGCCCGAAGGCAGGCGCACCACCAGCGGAACGGCCAGCCCCTGGCGGTAGTACATCTTCCCGGCCACGTTTACCAGCTGGTCAAAGCCGCACGAGATGAAGTCGGAGAACTGCATCTCGCACACCGGTCGCAGCCCGACGGCCGCGGCGCCGACGGCGCAGCCGATGATCGCCGACTCGGCCAGTGGCGTGTCCATCACCCGGTCGGCCCCGAACTCCTTGAAGAACCCGTCGGTCACCTTGAAGGCACCGCCGAACGCGCCGATGTCCTCGCCCATCAGCATCACCCGCTCGTCGGCGCGCATCTCGTCGCGCAGCGCGGAGGAAATGGCCTGGAGGTAGGTGAGGGTCGGCATCACGCACCACCTCCCGAGGTGAACCCGGACCATCGGGCCATCCCGTCGCCGAGCAACTCCGGCTCACCCTCGCAGAAGACGCCCGAAGCCGCCGTCGCGGGATCGGGCATCGGCGAGGCCAGCGCCTCCTCGGTGGCCGCATCGATCTCCTCGGACACCGAGGCCCGCAGCGCGTCAACATCGACGCCGAGCGAAACCAGCCGCGCCACCTGGCGGTCGATCGGATCGCGCGCCCGCCACTCCTCCACCTGCTCCTTGGGCACGTACTTCATGTCGTCGTGTGCGGCGTGCCCGTGCATGCGCATCGTCACCGCCTCGACCAAAGTCGGCCCGTCGCCGGCCAGCGCCCGTTCGCGGGCCTCGCGGCACACCTCGAACATCGCCTCGGCGTCGTTGCCGTCCACGGTCACCCCGGCGATCCCGTAGGCCTCCGCCCGCCGTACCGGATCCACGGCAAACTGCTTGTCCAGCGGCGTCGAGTACGCGTACTGGTTGTTCTCCAGCACAAAGATCACCGGTAGCTTCTGCACGCCGGCCCAGTTCAGCGCCTCGTGGAAGTCACCCCGCGACGTGGATCCGTCACCGAACCAGGTCATCGCGCAGCGGCGCTCGCCGCGCATCTTGAAGGCCATCGCCATCCCGGTGGCCACGAGCATCATGTCGGGGAGCATCGAGACCATCCCCACGCAGCCCAGGCGGAAGTCGCCGAAGTGCACGTTGCCGTCACGCCCGCCCGTGATGCCGATCGAGCGGCCAAGGTACTGGCCCAGCACCTGCGCGGGCGCCACGCCGCGGATCAGGTGGGCGGCCAGGTCGCGGTGCAGGATGCACAGACGATCCTCGGGCGCCATCGCGAACGCGGCCCCCGCCGAGACGGCCTCCTGGCCGTATCCGTCATAGAACGAACCTGGCACCTTCCCCTGGCGGTACAGGTTCATCGCGCGCTCTTCCAGACCGCGCATCAGCAGCATCGCGCGCAGCAGCCAGATGCGATCCTCGAGCGTCAGATGCTCGGTCAGACCGGCGGCCGCTTCCTCAGGCGGCGCCACATCGATACTCATCTCTCAATTCCTTTTCGTCAGTGGCCTCACGGGGTATCCGCTTAAGCCAGAAATTCCGGCGGTCACCGGGATCTCCGGCGCCTCCGTGAACGGGGACGCCCGAGCTTACTCCAGCCGCCCGCCGAAGTAGCAATCTCGGCAACACCGCCAGCCCTCCGGGCCGCACCAGCGCGCGCCCTAATCTTGACGCATGGACGGCGCCCGGATCACCCGCATGCGGTGGCGCCTGCACGGCGCCTGGATGTGGCCGACGTTCCTGATTCTCACCGTGTTGGACGGCCTGATCGTCCACTGGCTGCCGCTGAGCGGCGACAGTCAGCCCCCGATGACGGGCTGGTTGCTCGGCCTGGTACTAGGCCTCATAACCATCGTCCTGATCGCTCCCGCGCTCGGCTACGCGCTACGGAAGCTCCGCCCGGACATGCCGAAGCTGGTGGCCCGCGACTACGCAGGCACAGGCGCGATCATGGCCCTCACGATGATCCTGCTCATCGCCGGGCTGGCGCACCGGTCAACCGTCAACAGCGACCGGCGCGCGCTGCAGGACGCCATCGCCCGCGGCCAGGCCTACATCGGAACCAACGCCCCCCGGCCGTTCCGCACCGACCTCCAGCGCGCCAGCGCCTTTGAGCTGCAGCCCCCGATGATCTACCGCGTGTGCGTGCCCAACCTCAGGCAGACCCGCACGTACTGCGTGATCGTGCACCGAGACAGGCCATTCGGCCGCAGCGTCAGCTTCTCCGGATACGAGCCCAACTCGGTGCTGTCCGAAGGCACGGGGTGAGCATGACCACGAAGCGCCGCGTCCTGATCGCCAGCATCCTGGGCAGCGGCGTCGTGTTCCTGGACGGCACCGTGGTCAACGTCGCCCTGCCCGCCATTCGGGCCAGCCTGCACGGCGATCTGGCCGACCAGCAGTGGGTCGTGGAGGCCTACCTGCTGACCCTGTCCAGTCTGCTGCTGGTGGGCGGTTCGCTGGGCGACCTCAAGGGCCGGCGTCGCATCTTCATGATCGGCCTGGCCGGATTCGGCGTCTGCTCGCTCCTGTGCGCGCTGGCCCCCTCCAGCCGGCTGCTGATCGCCGCCCGCGCCGTCCAGGGCATCGCCGGAGCGCTGCTCGTGCCCAGCTCGCTGGCGATGATCATGGACAACTACGCCGACCAGACCGAGCGCAGCGCCGCGATCGGCACCTGGACCGCCTGGACCGGGGTGGCCACGGTAATCGGCCCGCTGGGCGGCGGCTGGCTGATCGAGGCGGCTTCCTGGCGTTGGGTGTTCGCGATCAACCTGGTCCCCGTGGCCGCCACCCTGTGGCTGCTGCGCCGGGTGCCCGAGAGTCCCCGCGTCGGGTGCCGGATCGACATCCCGGGTGGCGGGCTGGCCGTGTTCGGACTGGCCGGCCCGGTGTTCGCGCTGATCGAGCAGCCGGCCTACGGATGGCAGAGCCCGCGCGTGCTGATCCCGCTGATCGCCGGCTGCGGGCTCCTCGCCGGTCTGATCCTCTGGGAGCGCCGGGCGCCCGAGCCGATGCTCCCGCTCGGCCTGTTCCGGATCCGCAACTTCGCGGTGGGGAACATCACCACCTTCAGCCTGTACGGCGGCCTCGGCGTGGCCACGTTCTTCCTGGTCGTCTACATCCAGCAGGTCGACGGCTACACGCCGCTTCAGGCTGGGCTGGCACTGCTGCCGATCACCGTGGTCATGTTCTCTCTGTCGCGCCGCTTCGGGGCCCTGTCCGTGAAGATCGGACCCCGCCTGCTGATGGGCGCCGGCCCGGTCATCGCCGGCATCGGCCTGCTCCTGGAGCGTCGCGCCACGGCGGGTGCCCCCTACTGGACGGCGGTCCTGCCCGGCGTGCTCGTGTTCGCGCTCGGGCTGTCGATGACGGTGGCGCCGCTCACCGCCACGGTGCTGGGCGCGGTCCATCCCGGGCACGCGGGTGTGGCCAGTGGCATCAACAACGCGGTCTCCCGCGTGGCCGGCCTGATCGCCATCGCCGCGCTCGGGGCGGTGATAGCGGGGTCCTTTCAGTCGCACCTGCAGAGCGATCTGAGCCGCCATCCCCTCAGCCAGCCGGCCTCCGGTGTCATCGCCCAGGCCCGGGCCCGGCCGCTGGTCACCAGCGACCCCTATGCGCCGCTGGCCGATCGAGCGCAGCTGCACCGGGCGCTGACCGACGCCTCGGTGAGCGCCTTCCAGCTCGGTATGACGATCGCCGCCGGACTCGCGATCCTCGGCGGTCTGGTGGCGCTGGCCGGGATCGCGCCGCTCAGCGACGAGGCCCGACGCCGAATAGCTGGGGAAAGCGCAGCGCCAGAAACGGGTCCCCTCCCAGCTGCAACCGGCCCTCAGCCAGCAGCGTCGTCCACTCGACCGTCCGGCCGACCAGCCGGATCAGCCCGGCGCTTGCGTGACAACCGAGCCCGGGGTCCCGGCGTTTAAGGGGTTATGAGCGTGCGCGGCGGTTTCGAGGCGTTCGTGGGCGACAGCTCGAGTCGACTGCTACGCACCGCTTATCTCCTGATCGGAGATCGCCATGAGGCCGAGGACCTGCTCCAAATGACGCTGATCCGAGTCGCCCGTCACTGGCGCACCGCCGAGGCGGCCCCCGTGCCCTACGCGCACCGGGTGCTCGTGAATCTGAGTCGCGACCGGGCCCGGCGCGCCCGGCGCCGGGTGCCCGAGGTCGGGTGGGATGAGCTACAGGCGTCGCCGGCCGAGTTCCGTGACCTGGCAGACGAGCTCGCCCAGAGGGCTTCGGTGATCGACGCTTTGGCCCGTTTGCCTGACCGCCAGCGCGAGGTGCTCGTGCTGCGCTTCTACGCCGACCTCAGCGTGGCCGAGAGCGCCGCAGCCATCGGCGCCTCGGAGGGCACCGTCAAATCGCACACCAGCCGCGCGCTGGCCCGCATGCGCGGGCTGCTGGCCGAGCCGACTCCCCTGGAGGTTTCTCCTGATGACCGATGAGGTGCTGATCGAGCGGATCCGAGACGCGATGCACGCCGAGGTAGAGGGCCTGCAGGCGCCGGCGGAGGTTGTGCAGGGGGTGCTTGCGGTTCGGCCCGGACGGCGGCTGGGGCTGAGCTGGCTGACACCGGCGCTGGCCGTCGCCGTGGCCGCGATCGTGGCGGTCGTGGCGGTGACCTCGCTGGGTCACCGGGCACCCGCGTCACGAGGCACCCTGTCCCCCGTCCCGGTCGCCGCCCGGCGGCTTGTGTCGCGGCTTGCCGTCCTGCGCCGACCCCAGAGGCGGCCTGACGTGCTGCCCGGTTGGGCGGTGCAGCAGACCGAATCTCTGAGCCACCAGGCCAAGCTGATCGCAGGCCTGTCCCGGCTGGTCGGTTCGGTGCATCTGGGCCAGTACGGGAATGCCCGCGTGTACCTGGTGGTGGAGACGCCGCCTCGCTTCCCGGTACATCGCAAACGCCCAGGGGCTCCGCTGCTCAACCCTCGCTTGGGCGACGTGGCGTCGATCGCATACGTCGGTCCATTCCGGGAAGAGGCGGCGATCAACGGGCCGACCGTGGCGGCAGGAGGAGATCAGGTTGCCGCCACCGCTCGCGGACTGACCGCCGATCCGGGCCAGGTGAGCGACTTGTGGGGCGCGGTGGCGAGCATCGTGCCGGACGGCGTGACGCGCGTGAAGTGGGTGTTCACGCGTTTGGGCACGGCCAGTGGATTGCCACCGATCACCCTCTGGCCGAGAGTGAGAGGCAACGTGGCGATCGGCAGACTTGCCCCCACTCTGCAGGCTTATCTGAGCAGCGCCGTCTGGTACGACCCGGACGGCCGTGTGCGCGAGTCGTTCGGCAGTTCGACCGGCGCTTCCGCGAGCGTGCGGAAGTTCAAGCAGGCGCTGGAGACGAGCGGGCATCAGCCGGTCGCGCCGGTGCTGATACGCCATTTCAGGGTGCTCAGAACGGCGTCGGGCCACTCGCGTGCGCCGGGCCTCAGTGACGCGGCCGTCGCCTCGCTGATCGAGCCGAACCCGGTCGACCTGAACATATACACGGCGCGGTTCGTCGCCTACGCGGGGACACCGGCGAAGCTCTTCGTGATCCCAGGCAGCCAGGGGATGGCACTTCGCTCCAACGGGCCGCTCGTGGGTCAGGCGACCGGTGGCCTGACCACGGCGCTCTCGGGCTCACTGTTCATCGAGGGTGCGGGATTGTCTGGGCATAGGACGATCGACGGCCTGGCGCCCGATGGGAACAGCGCGGTGAGCGTGCTGCTTCCCGGGGGTGGGGTGCGGACCGCGCGCGTGCTCGACAACGTCTACTCGATCACCGTGCCCGCCGATGCCCGGTCTGTGGTGCTTCAGAACGCCTCTGGGCGCATCGTGCGCTTCCGATTGTGAGATGAGCGCGCGAAGCTGGCAGGATTCAGGGCATGGACGAGGAGACTAAGCGCCGAGTCGCGCGCAACGAATCACTGTTCCGGGAAGCCAACGAGGCGATCGAGCGGGGGCTGTGGCCCGAACAGGAGGAGCAGCTGATCCGCTTCCGCTGCGAGTGCGCCGGCGAGTGTGGCCAGCCCGTTGAGGTAAGCCCTTTGGAGTACGAACGGGCGCGGCAGAGCGGGCGTACGTTCATTGTCCTGGCGGGCCACGAGGTGCCCGGGGTGGAGGAGGTCGTCGAGCGACATCCCGACTACGTGATCGTCCGCAAAACCGGGACCAGCGGCGACGTGGCGGATCGCTTGGATCCGCGCGAACCTGACTGAGCCCCGGCTCTATCTTCGGCTTGACGGGCCAGGCTGGCGCCGCTCGGCCACGGGCGAGCGCTGGTGGCTGGGCAACTTGCCCTCGAGCATGAAGCGCATGCGCACTTCGGTGCCGCCCTCGGAGCGCTCGGTGACCACCAGCTCGTCGCACTCGTGGGCGATGATGCCCAGGCCGAAGCCCAGCCCAGGGTCGGTCGAGGGTGACTGATGGCCACAACCGCCATCCGCGATCAGCACCCAGAGCTCGTCCGATGCCTGACCGGCGGTGATCGCCACCGACCCTTGGCTGCGGGGATAGGCATGGCGAACCACGTTCGTCACGGCCTCCGAGACCGCCAGGCGCAGACTCTCAACCCTGTCCTTGCCCATTCCGGCTCGGCGCGCGAACTCGGCTACGGCTGTTCTCGCCCGAGGAACGTTCTCAGCGATAGCCGGGTATTTCTCGGAAAGCTGCCCATTGACTGTGACCACTCAAGGTATCTGTTTCCCTCGATCGTCCCGTCTCAACACTCGCTTCATCGAGCTGACTCGGATTGAGTGGGGGCGTCCGTGGCTTCCTGCGCTGGTTTTGCTGTCTGGTCGGGAGGCTCGCCCGCGGGAAGGGAAGCGGGCTCAAGCGGCAGGCATATGCGGCAAAAGCCCTCTCCGAACGGCGTCAGGCGGAGGCTGCGGTGCACGGTCTTGGCCCGAGGGGTCTCCTTGATCGTCCCTAGCACCTCCGGCTGGGCCTCCAGGACCTGGTAGGCGATCGCGTCATCCACGGCCTTGTCTGAGAGCTCGATCAGGCCCAGGCGGAGCAGGTTGCCCAGGTAGGCATCCAGGCGATCGCGATGGCGCAGACCGGCCTGGGTGGCGATCATGTTGAGCCCCGAGACGATCAGCTGCGACCCCATGCCGATCAGATTGGTCTCCCGGACGTCCACCATCGGCTGCGGGCCCTGGGTGGCCAGAGTCCGCAGCATCCGGGCCTCGTCCGGAGCCAACTCCGTGAGGATCCGGGCGTAAGCAGGGTGCACCCCCTCGTCGAAGCTCACGTCGGCTGCCTGCCTGAGCAGACGGGCGCCATGCTCGCGCAAGGCGATCGCCCGACTACGCCCGTTCTGGGGGAGCGTGGCGCCGGCCAGGGGCCTCAGCTCTCGGAGCTGCTCGTCCAGCTCCGAAATGCCCAGGAATTCACGCGCGTAGCTCCGCAGCCCGTTGGTCACGTCCTGGTAGAGCTCTGCCGCAGCCTGAGGATCGGTGGCCGCCCGGGCCAGTCGGGCTCCCGTCTGCCGAGAGGTCTCAAAGCCCCAGATCAAGGCGCGCACCCACAGATCTGCCGCCACACCGGCCAGCGCCGGAAGCACCTCGGCTGGGTCGTCGAGGTGGACGACGTCATGGATTGACGCCTCGTCGTAGGGCTCGGCGTCTGCCACGTCTGGAGCGGGTGGCACGGGGGGGGCGGGTTCCGCCTCGGGCGTCCCCGCCGTCGGCTCCACGACCACCTCGGCTTCGACCTCGAGCGGCTCTGACGCCGCCGCATGGCTCGGGTCCGTGCCGGCGTCTCCGATTTCGTGATGAGCCTCGAACTCCTCCACTGAGAAAGCGTTTACCCGCTCCGGGTCGGATTCGGCGGATCCGGCTCCACGTCGGGCGCGGAAACGGCCACGGGCAGCTCTGCGCTCATCGTCGATCATCGCTCAACCAAAGATGCCCAGGTGGATCAGGCCACCGGCCAGGCCGAGGACGGCACCGTGCACGAGCAGCAGCCATTCGTCCTCTCGGGTGGCCGTCCGCAGCATCTCCGCGAAGTCGCTCGGGCGCATCTCTCGCATCCGCTCTGCAATCAGCTTACGGATTGCGGCACTTTGGGTGCGGTTGAACTCGGGGTCGGACAACGGGGTCATCATCGTCTCCACGGGCTCGTGGGCAAACGAGCGGCGCAGCGAGTCGTACTCGCGTGAACCCAGGGCCACGCGCACGGCCGGTCTGACCCGGCCGGTGGCCCGGTCGATGGCGGGCGCCATCGAGGACTCGATCAAGGCGCGGGTGCGGTCGGACTGGGGGCCGTGGAGGAGTTCGTTGCCGAAGTTGGCCACCGTCACGATCTCGTCGGCCACGATCCGCGCGTACACATCGGCCACCTCGGGCTGGCGACGCACGAACAGCCCCTGGAAGCGGATCGGGCCGTAGCGCCGCGGTTCGGCTGGCTCGTAGATCATCCACAGCGCTGTCCAGTTGGTGACGTAGCCGACGACCACGCCGAGGATCGGCAGCAGCCACCAGAACGGCACGAAGTACGTCAGAGCGGCGACCGGAATGCCCAGCACGAAGCCGAACACGAACCCGAAGTTCTGGATGAACTTGAGCTCGCGGCGGCCCATGTCGAGGAACACGCGGTTGGCCAGCTCGGGATCCGCGTCGAAGCGCCGGATCACCATCAGCTTGACGTCGACCAGCTGTTCGATGTGCTCGGCGATCTGGTGGGTCAGCCGGTGAACGATCTCCGGCAGCTGGTTCTCCACCCGCTGGTAGACGATTTCACGCAGCGCCACCGGAAGCTCGGCCCACAGCCGGGCGTGATCCCGATTCATCACCCGATCGATCGTCTCCCTGACCTCGCCCTGCACGTTCTTGAGGATGTGGTCCGAGATCTTGTCCGGGTCGAGCTTTTGGAAGAACTCGCCCGGGGTGCCCAACTTGGCGATGCCCACGTCCACCGCCAGGCTGCCCATCTTCGCCGCCCGCGAGGGCACGATCCCCTGCCAGCCGATCCCGCCCACCATGATGCCGGGGATCTGGCGGATCTTGTAGGGCAGGTGGGCGGCAGCGCGGGTCACCCAGGGAGCGCGGAAACCGCGGAAGTGGACCGGGTAGAACAGCATCAATACGCCCGTCCAGTTGGTCACGTAGCCGATCAGGCCGGTGACGAAGGGCACTGTGACCAGCGCCAGGAAGCTGTGGCTCACCGCGCAACGGTATCGCCCGGGGAACAGCGCCAGTGCGGCCCGGCTCCGGCGCAGTCTGTTTACATTCGTGCACTGCATGACCTACGTCGCGCTCATAACCGGCGCCTCGAGCGGGATCGGCGAGGCGACTGCCCGCCGGCTGGCCGGGCAACCAGACGTCCACCTGGTGCTGGTGGCCCGACGGGAGGAGCGGCTGCGGGCGCTGGCGGACGAGCTCGGCGGCGCCACGGTGATCGCGGCCGATCTGACCGAGGAGGACGCTCCGCGGCGGATCGCCGAGGTGGTGGAGCGTGAGCACGGCGCCCTCCACCTGCTGGTCAACAACGCCGGTGCCCGCTGGAACGGTTCCTTCGGCGAGACCGGATGGGCGAATGTCCAGCGGCACATGCGGGTCAACTTCGACGCTCAGGTCCGCCTGGTGGAGGCGCTGCTGCCGCTCCTGCGCGGCACCGCGGCCCAGCCGCCGGGAGCTTCGGCACAAGCCCCCCAGCGCGCTGCCCCGGTGGCGATCGTCAACGTGGCCAGCACATCCGGCCGAGTCTCCCGCCGCGGCGCCGCCGCCTACTCGGCCAGCAAGTTCGCCCTGATCGGCTGGAGCGACTCGCTGTACGCCGAGGAGCGTCCGCACGGAGTCCATGTCGGGCTCGTGCTTCCCGGCTTCATCGCCACCGAGGGTTTCCCTGCCGCTGAGCTGCGGGCCAAGCCTCTGACCCGGCTGATCGTCTCGACGCCCGACGTGGTGGCCGACGCGATCCTGGCCGCCGGTCCCGGAGGGGCGCCCGAGCGCTACAGCCCGCGTTACTACTGGCTGGCCGCGGCGGCCCGCATCCTCCTGCCTCGGCTGGTCCGCCGGTCCCTGGCCGGTGATGCCTTCACCACCAACACCCCCGGAACGGGTAGTTAGCGGATCCCATGGGGATCGCTCCGGCTGTGTGGCCGGACGCCGATCTGGGAATGACTAACTACGCCCCCGTAACAAGCCCCACTAGGAGCCCCCATCACATGAACCCAACTGTCCGTCGCGTCGCCGTGCTCGGCGGGATCCGGATTCCCTTCGCTCGCCAGGACGGGCCCTACGCCAGGGCCTCGAACCAGGACATGCTCATCACGACGCTCGACGCGCTGGTGGACAAGTTCGACCTCCAGGGCGAGACGGTCGGTGAGGTGGCTGCCGGTGCCGTCCTCAAGCACAGCCGTGACTTCAACCTGACCCGCGAGTCCGTTCTGGGCTCCAAGCTGGCGCCCGAGACGCCCGCCTACGACGTTCAGCAGGCGTGCGGCACAGGTCTGGAGGCCACCATCCTGGTGGCAAACAAGATCGCGCTCGGGCAGATCGACTCCGGCATCGCCGGTGGGGTGGACACCACCTCGGACGCCCCGATCGCCATCAACGAGGATCTGCGTGAGGTCCTACTCGACGTCAACCGGGCCAAGTCAAACGCGGCCCGGTTGCGAGCCCTGGCTCGGCTGCGCCCGCAGCAGATCGTCCCGGAGATCCCCCGCAACGCCGAACCGCGCACCGGCCTGTCGATGGGCGAGCACACGGCGATCATGGCCCAGGAATGGGGGATCACGCGCCAGGAGCAGGACGAGCTGGCCGTGCGCAGCCACCACAACCTGGCGGCCGCCTACGACCGCGGGTACGAGGAGGATCTGGTGATCCCCTACCTGGGCCTCGAGCGCGACCAGAACCTGCGGCCCGACTCGAGCCTGGAGAAGCTCGGCAAGCTGCGCCCGGTGTTCGGCGGACCCGAGGGGACGATGACGGCCGGCAACTCGACCCCGCTCAGCGACGGTGCCTCGACGGTGCTGCTGGCTAGCGAGGAGTGGGCGCAGGCGCACGGGCTCCCCGTGCTGGCGTACTTCACGGCGGCTCAGACCGCGGCCGTGGATTACGTCCACAAGCGCGAGGGCCTGCTCATGGCTCCCGCCTATGCGATGCCGAAGATGCTGGAGCGGGAGGGACTGGCGCTCCAGGATTTCGACTTCTACGAGATCCACGAGGCATTCGCCGCTCAGGTCCTCTGCACCCTGAAGGCCTGGGAGGACCCGGTCTACTGCCGGGAGCGGCTCGGGCTGGACGCGCCGCTGGGCTCGATCGACCGGGAGAAGCTCAACGTGCACGGAGGCTCGCTGGGTGCCGGGCATCCATTCGGGGCGACGGGCGGGCGGATCGTGGCCAACCTGGCCAAGTTGCTGGCCGAGAAGGGTTCCGGCCGCGGCGTCATTTCGATCTGCGCCGCCGGGGGCCTCGGGCTCACCGCAATCATGGAGGCCGCCAACAATGGCTGACCGCTATTCGCAGCTGATCAACACCCCGATCGGCAAGATCGTCTCCAAGCAGATCGGGCTCCCGCAGCCGACGGCGCTGGAGCGCTGGGAGCCCGGACGGCCGGTGATCAGCGGGCCGGTCCTGTTCGGTGCCGCTCCCGGCGGCCGGTTGGCCGCGGCCGTGGCCCAGGCGCTGGCCGGGATGGACGCGGAGATCCACAGCCCGCTGCAGGAGGACATCCGCACCGCGTTGGCGGCAGCGGACACCGAGGCCAAGGTGTTCAACGCCGAGGCGACCTCGTCGGACCAGCGGTTCAAGGCGCTCGTGTTCGACGCCACTGGCATCGCCTCGAGCGAGGAGCTGCGGGCCGCTTACGAGTTCTTCCACCCGACCATCCGACGCGTGCGGAGCTCGGGCCGGATCGTGATCCTGGGCACCCCTCCGGGTGAGGCGGCCGATCCCCGCCAGGCGATCGCCCAGCGGGCGCTGGAGGGATTCACACGCTCGCTGGCCAAGGAAGTCAAGCGGGGAGCTACGGCACAGCTCGTCTACGTGGCGCCCAAGGCGGAGGCTCTGATCGAGTCCACGCTCCGGTTCCTGCTCTCGCCCAAGTCGGCCTACGTCTCCGGGCAGGTGATCGAGATCGCGCCGCCGGCCAGCGAACTGGAGACGGCCGTGCTCGACTGGGAGAGCCCGCTGGCCGGCAAGGTGGCGCTGGTCACGGGCGCCTCACGGGGCATCGGCCGGGCGATCGCCGAGACGCTGGCCCGAGACGGTGCCCACGTGGTCGTCTTGGACATCCCGCCGCAGGCCGATGAGCTGGCCGTGGTGGCCGCGGAGGCCGGCGGCTCGACGCTGGCCCTGGACATCACCGCCGCTGACGCGCCGGAGCGCATCGCCGAGCACTTCCAGGCCGAGCACGGCGGGGTCGACATCGTCGTGCACAACGCCGGCGTGACCCGGGACAAGACGCTCGGACGGATGACCGAGGAGCAGTGGGAGAGGGTCCTGGAGGTCAACCTGAACGCCGAGCAGCGAATCGACCACGAGCTGTTCGAGCGCGGGGTGGTGCGGAACAACGGACGGATCGTCTGCGTGTCGTCGATCAGCGCGATCGCCGGCAACGCCGGCCAGACCAACTACGCCACCTCCAAGGCGGGGGTGATAGGGATGGTCGAGGCCTACGCGCCGACGCTGTCGCAGAGCGGGCAGACGATCAACGCGGTGGCGCCCGGGTTCATCGAGACCCAGATGACCGCGGCGATGCCGATTCCCCTGCGCGAGGCGGGGCGGCGCATGAACAGCCTGTCCCAAGGAGGCCTGCCGATCGATGTGGCCGAGACGATCGCCTGGTTTGCCAATCCGGCCTCGGCGGGCGTGAACGGAAACACCGTCCGCGTCTGCGGGCAGAGTCTTATGGGGGCCTAGCCGTGGCCGAGCGCGAACTCAGCCGGGCGCCGGGGATGGGCGGCCTGTTCGCCCGGGCCGGCCTGGGTATGATCCCCGGCGTCTCGGCGCTGCCCGTGGTAGGGGGCCGGCGGGCGGCCGATGTGGGCGACGAGGTACTGGTGCTCGCCGACGTGGAGGTGGATCGACAGCGGCTGGCGGCCTATGACCGGGTGTGCGGCTTCAGTCTCCGGGAGACGCTTCCCCCGACCTACCCGCACATGCTGGCCTTCCCGCTGCACCTGGCGCTGATGACCGACCCGAGCTTCCCGTTCCCGGCCATCGGCCTGGTTCACATCTACAACCGCATCACCCAGCACCGGACGCTCGGGGCCGGCGAGCGCTTCTCGCTGCGCGTTTGGGCCGAGCCGATCCAGCCCCACCCGCGGGGACGGCAGGTGTCGCTGCGGACCGAGGCACGAGTCGGCGAGGAGCTGGTGTGGGAGGAGGTATCGACGAACCTCAAGCGGGGCGGGGGCGACGAGGCCGCTT
>Ga0182024_10002875_pt1 | contig 41931 bp, 43 predicted proteins | sample P32metaG_FD_120480 | JGI IMG/M metagenome (GOLD analysis project Ga0182024, IMG submission 120480) | Permafrost microbial communities from Stordalen Mire, Sweden - P3-2 metaG (Illumina Assembly) | ecosystem: Environmental > Terrestrial > Soil > Wetlands > Permafrost | place: Sweden: Stordalen... | reverse complement strand
CGCGGAGCTCCGAGCCTGGAGGATCGAGGATTCGGACGCGCCCGGCTTGTGGCACGGGCGCTGCCCCCTCGGGTCCGGGCTGGCCTCGGTGGCGTGGAGCCGGCCCCCGCGCCGGTCCGTGGTAGTCGGCGCGTTTGTCGTCGGCCGGTCGCTCCCGATCGGTCCGGGGCGGTGGGTGCTCCTGGGGCGCCCGGCCGTGGTCGTTCCGGAGCGGGCGCCCGGGTTCGAGCGGCTCCTGGGATCGCTGCTGGCGCCCAGGGGCGAGTTCTGGCGTGTGAACGGGGCGGTGATCGCCCGGGCGGCGCGGGGCGGGGCTGGGGTCTCCTCTGCTGCCGCCTGGGCCGCTTAGTCCTGTCTGACCGGCCGCGATGAAGGCAGCTCAAGGCGCTCCAACGAGCAAAGTGCGCCGTCCATTGGCGATCTGGTCGTTCGAGCACGCAAACCGGACTCGAGCGAGCAATCCAGCCCAACCCTGCACGCATTGCTCGTTCGAACCGCTCCGGGCGGCGCGAGGCGGGCCGACGGTCTCTGCAGCCGCCTGGGCCGCGTAGCCGTCGTCCTGTCTGAACGGCCGCGATGAGCGCACGCCCGAAACCTGTTCAAACGAACAAATCGCGCGCCGTTGCGCCAATTCGTTCGTCCGAGCACGAAGAACCTGCTCGGGCGCACACATCGCCCTCCCCCTGTCCGATTTGTTCGTCTGAACACGTCAGGACGCCCGCAGGACCCGCCCGTCCACCCTTCATGGCGGCCTTTATCGAATCGCGAAACCGCTCAGACCTTCAAGAGCAGCCTCGCTGACCTCCACCCGCTCCACGCGGGCCAGCTCCGGCCCCTCCCGACAGAACGCCACCACTCGCTCCACGGCTTCAGCCGGACCTTCGAGATGCGCCTCGACCGTTCCCTCATGGCTATTGGCCGCCCAGCCGCTCACCCCCTCACGCTGAGCCACGCTCCGCATCGTGTCCCGGAAGAACACGCCCTGCACCCGCCCGTGGATCACCAAGCGGCGCGCGATCGTCTCACCCGCCATGCACGCATCCTTGCAAAGGGCCGGTTCCGTCCGAGCGCCGTCGCATCATCGACAGCATGCAAGCGATCTGGCTGCTCATTGGACTGCTCGTCGGCGGCGGACTGGTTCTGCTGCTGGTGCGCGGACGCCTGCGCGCCCTGTCTGCGGAGAGCGCCCGCGCCGGGGACCTGGAGCGCCGGCTGCTCACGACCGAGTCGCAGCTCGGGCACGAGCGAACCCTGGGTCAGGAGCGTCTGGCCACGCTTCAGGACGCCCAGGAGCGACTGTCCAACTCGTTCAAGGCGCTCAGTGCCGAGGCGCTGCAGGCCAGCATGAAGCAGCTGACCGAGCTCGCCCGCACCCAGCTGCAGTCCGCCCAGAGCGAGGCCAAGGGCGACATGGACAAGCGCCACCTGGCGGTCGAGCAGCTGGTGGCACCGCTCAAGGAGCAGCTGGGCCGCATGGACGCTCAGCTCGTGGCGCTGGATCGGGACCGCAGGGAGTCCCGCGGACGCCTCGACGCGCAGCTGCGCACGCTCACCGAGACGGGGGAGAAGCTGCGTTCGGAGACCGGTGCGCTCGTCACCGCGCTGCGCAAGCCCAACGCGCGCGGGCAGTGGGGGCAGATGCAACTTCGCAAGGTGGTCGAGCTGGCCGGGATGGTGCGTCACTGCGACTTCACCGAACAGGCGTCGCTGGGTGGAGATGACGCGCCGCTCCGGCCCGACCTCGTGGTCAACCTGCCCGGCGGCAAGCACGTGGTGGTGGACGCCAAGGCTCCGTTGCAGGGCGTCCTGGACGCCTACGAGGCACCGGATGAGGAGAAGCGCGAGCAGCACCTGCGGGATCACGCCCGGCTGCTGCGCAGGCACGTCAAGCAGCTGTGCGACAAGGCCTACTGGGCCGAGCTTGACTCGGCCCCGGACTTCGTCGTGCTGTTCCTGCCCGGGGAGCACCTGTACAGCGCCGCGCTGGAGGTCGACCCGACGCTGATCGAGGACGCGATGGCCAAGCGGGTGCTGATCGCCACGCCGACCACGCTGCTGGCGATCCTGCGGGCGGTGGCCTACGGCTGGCAGCAGGAACGGGTGGCCGAGTCCGCCCAGGCGATCTCGGAGCTCGGTCGCGAGCTGCACGTCCGGCTGGTCAAGCTCTCCAACCTGATGGCCACCCTGGGCAAGCGCCTGAACAGCACCGTGCAGGCCTACAACGACACGGTCGGCTCCTACGAAGCCCGGGTGCTGCCCAGCGCGCGGCGGTTCGCCGACCATGGGGCGGTTTCCGAGGAGGATGAGCTGCCCGAGCTGGAGCCGGTCACCGTCAGCGCCCGCAGTGTCCAGGTGGCCGCCGTGGAGGACGAGCCCCAGCCCAACGCCGCGCCGCGCCCGGCCGCTCTGTTCGAGGAATCGCCGCCGCGACGCCTGCGCGCCGCGGACTGACTTCAGGCCGACCGCTCTCCCCGGCTCTGCCACCAGCGCTCCAGATCCTCGCGCTGATGAGGCAGCGGCTCGGCCGAAGGCTTGCGGGCCCTCACATGTGCCATGGCCTCCTCTACGTCAAGCCCGCCGCGGGTGGCCAGGACGGCGGCCGCCAGCGCCGCCGAGCGCTGCCAGCCGGCCCGGCAGTGCATGTACACGCATTGATCCTCGTCGAGCCAGTCCGACACGGTGCCCACCACGTGCTCTATGACCGGGGCCGGCAGTCCGCCGTAGTCGGTCATCGGCAGGCGCTCCTCGGCGATGGCCGCCTCTTCCAGAGCCGCTGCGGCCACCTGGCGTGCCCCGTCCGGGTATTCCTCGTCCTCGACCAGGTTGAGCACCCGGCTGACGTGCAGCCGGGAGAGCATCGTGACGTCCTCGGTGTCCAGTGGGTAAGCCCCGATCAGCAGCCGGTCCCCAACCTCGCCAAACCCGTAGCTGCGGAACCATCGCGACATCTGCAGTCAAGTGTGCCAGCACTACCCTGGGAGCTGATGCCACCGAGAACCGACACGTTCGACCTGGAAGGTCTGCGGCTCACCTCCGGCGAGGGCCGCAAGCTCGACCTGGGCGTCGGGTTGGGCGCACTGGAATTGGGCGCCGAGCGCTACCCCGTGCAGCCCGCGCTGGTGCCGGTGGCGCTCGACATTTCTCGCACCACCGGTCAGGGCTACGCGCTGCGACTGCGCTTCAGCGCCGGCCTGGAGGGACCATGCATGCGCTGCCTGGAGCCGGCACAGCCGATCTTCGAGGTCGACGCTCGGGAGATCTCCCAGCCGGGCGAAACCGACGAGCTCGATTCGCCCTACGTGGTCGGCGGGATTCTCGACCTGTCGGCCTGGGCGCACGACGCCCTGGCGCTGGTTCTGCCGCCGGCGCTGCTCTGCCGGCCCGATTGCGCCGGGCTGTGCCCCGTGTGTGGCGAGAACCTCAACCTGGCCGGCGATGAGCACCACCACGACCCTGAGCCCGACCCCCGCTGGGCGAAGCTGTCCGAGATCCACTTCGACACGCCGGCCAGCGAGTAGACAGCTTGCCTCCTGCTAGCCTCTGGCAGCGCCATGGCCGTCCCCAAGCAGAAGCAGTCCCACTCGCGCACCACCAAGCGCCGCGCGACGCACAAGCTGGCCACGACGGCGACCAACGCCTGCCCTCAGTGCCACAGCCCTCGGCTGCCGCATCGGGTCTGCCCGGTATGCGGGCACTACAAGGGCCGCGAAGTGATCGCGGTCGACCGGTCGCTCGACTAGCGTCGCGTCATGGTCACGGTCGCCGTTGACGGCAACGGGGCCGATCTCGGTCCCACGGAGGTCGCCGCAGGCGCCGCCCTGGCCGCGGCCAGGGGGGTGCGCGTGCTCCTGTTTGCCGATGCTCGTGAGGTGGGTCAGGTGGCCGACGGGGTGGAGCTGATCGACGCCCCGGTGTCGATCGCCAAGGCAGTTGACCCCGCCTTTGCCGTGCGCTCCACGCCCGAGGCCTCGATCGTGCAGGCCGCCAAGGCCGTGGCCGACGGTCGGGCGCAGGCGCTGGTTTCCGGTGGCTCGACCGGTTCCGCCCTGGCGGCCGGGCTGTTCAACCTCAAGCGAGCTGCAGGCATCCACCGCCCGGCTCTGGCGCTGCCGATCCCCCGCCCCAACGACCGGCCGGTCCTGATACTCGATGTCGGCGCCAACGTCAGCTGCCGCCCCGAGCACCTCGTCCAGTTCGCCCACATGGGCTCCGCCTTCGCCCAAGCGGTGCTCGGCTTCGACGACCCCCGGGTGGCGCTGCTGTCCAATGGCGAGGAGCCGGCCAAGGGCACGCCGGAGCTCAAGGAGGTCCACGAGCGACTGTCGGGCGATGCCGGCGTCGGATTGAAGTTCGTCGGCAACATCGAAGGGACCCAGGTCATGGAGGACGTGGCCGACGTCGTGGTGATGGACGGCTTCGTGGGGAACATTGCCCTCAAGCTGATCGAGGGCGTCTCGGGACGCACGATGGTGGCCGTCAAGGCCGCGGCGATGCGCTCCTGGCGAGCCAAGCTGGGCGGCTTCCTGCTGGCTCCTTCGGTCCAGGGACTGCGCGAGGAGATCGACCCCGAGAGAACCGGCGGCGCCTACATGCTCGGCCTGCGCCAGATTGGCGTGGTGGCTCACGGGCGGTTCACCCGCCGCGGTTTTGCCCGGGCCATAGAGGTGGCGGTGCGAGGGGTGGAGGAGGACGTGATCGGTAAGACCAGAGATGCGCTTGAGCAGGCGGGAGCCCTGCGTTCAGCGCCCTCAGGAAACGGCGAGAGCCCGTCCGAGCACACGGCTACGGTGTCGGGCTGATGACTCGCGAGCAGATCTTCGAAGTGATCCGCGCGCACCTGGCCGACGAGCTGGAGGTAGATCCGGACTCGATCGGCGGGGCCACGCGGTTCCGGGAGGACCTGGAAGCCGACTCGCTCGATCTCTACACGCTGGTGCAGGAGCTGGAAGACACCTATGGCGTGCGGATTTCGGACGAAGAGGCGGCCAGGATCCTCACCGTCGGACAGGCGGTGGATTTCGTACTCGCGAGCGGCGTCAGTCAGATGCCATCGTCTGCGAGCGCGACTCCAGGGCCATCCGGCAGTGTCGACTGAGGCCGCCTCTCCTGAGACCGTTGCGCGGTTGCGCGAGCTGCTTGACGCGCTCCCCCCGGAGCTGGCCCGGCACGTTTTCACGCATGCGTCGTGGACGACCAGGCGCTCTGAGTCCTACGAGCGCCTGGCCTTCCTGGGCGACAGCGTCCTGTCCCTGGCGGTCACCTCGCATCTGTACCCGAGCCTGGAAGCGGAGCGCTTCGGGGCCGGGGAGCTGACCAAGATCCGGGCCCAGACGGTGTCCGGGCGCTCCTGCCGGGCGGTGGCCGAGCGGCTCGGGGTGCCCGAGCGAATGACCGCGGCCGCACCGCCGGAGGTGGTCGCCAGCGTCCCCGCGCTGGTCTCCACCGAGCGCGTGCTGGCTTCGGTGATCGAGGCGGTGATCGGCGCCTGCTACCTCACCTTCGGCTACGAACGGGCCGCCGACGCGGTCGTCGAGGCGTTCACGAGCGAGCTGGATGACGCCCTGGAGCGCCCGGTCGACTTCAAGTCCGCCCTCCAGGAGCGCCTGGCCCGGCGGGGGGCGGTGGTCAGCTACGAAGTGATCTCCGAGGAGGGGCCGCCCCACGACCGGACGTTCACGATCGTCGCCCTGATGGATGGTGAGGAGATCGGGCGCGGCAGCGGTCGCTCCAAGAAGGACGCCGAGCAGCTGGCCGCCCAGACCGCGCTGGAATCGATGACGAGCCGCGCGGGCTCCTGACCGGGACCGTTCAGACCGCCATGTACCTGAAGAGCATCACGCTGAAGGGGTTCAAGTCCTTCCCGGACCGGACCCGCCTCGAGTTCGGGCCCGGGACCAGCGTGGTCGTGGGCCCCAACGGCTCCGGCAAGTCGAACGTCACCGACGCGGTGCTGTGGGCACTGGGCGAGCAGTCGCCCATCGCGGTCCGGGGCCAGTCGATGCAGGACGTCATCTTCGGCGGCGCGCCGGGGCGCCAGGCGGCTCAGAGCGCAATGGTGGAATTGATCCTCGACGACAGCGAGCAGACCCTGGGGCTGGGCCCCGAAGTGTCGGTCGTGCGCCGGCTTGACCGCAGCGGCGAGGGCGAGTACCGGCTGGCCGGCGCGCGTTGTCGGCTGATCGATGTGATCGAGCTGCTGTCCGACTCCGGCCTGGGCAAGGAGATGCACTCGGTCATCTCGCAGGGGCGGGTCGAGGCGATCGTCACCTCCAAACCCCGGGACCGGCGCCTGCTGATCGAGGAGGCCGCGGGTCTGGGCAAGCACCGCAAGCGCCGGCGGCGGGCCCAGCTGAAGCTCGCCCACACTCAGGACAACCTCGACCGCGCCCTGGACGTGGAGCGCGAGGCCCGCTCGCGGCTGCGGCCGCTCAAGCGCCAGGCCGAGGCGGCGGAGTTGCACGCCCGGCTGCACCGGCACATGCTGGAGATCCGCTGGGAGCTGGCCCGCGAGGATCTGAGAGCTCGGCTGGCCGAGGTCGCCACGAGCCGCGCGGAGGCCGCCGGGGCGCGGGCCGCCCGCCAGGAGCTGGAAGGCGAGCTGGAGGCCGTGGCCGCCCGGCGCCGAGCCGCCGAGGAAGCCCTGGCCGAGCGATCGAGCCAGCGGGAACAGCTGTCCCGCCGCAGCTTCGCCGCCCAATCGGTGGCTGACCGGGTCGGCTACCGGATCGAAAGCATCCGGTCCTCGGCCGGCACGGTCAAGGCCAGGCTGGAGCGGGGACAGGCGACGCTCGAGGCGCTCCGCGCGCAGGCGGCCGCCGACCAGCCCGAGGACGGGTCGGCGGAGCGGATGGCCGAACTGGAACGCGAGCTGGAGGCGCTGGAGCGCGACCGTGAGGCCGAGCTGACCCGCCAGCTGGCCGAGCTGGAGCGCCAGCGGGACGCCGCCGAGCGGGTCCAGGACGACTGCGCCGCCGAGGTCGAACAGGCACAGAGCGCCCGCCGCCAGGCGGAGGGCGCGCACGAGGAGGCCCGAGAGGCGGTCCGTGAAGCCGAGCGCGAGGTGGAAGCCGCGCGCCGCGAGAGCGCTCGGGTGGGCGGTGAGCTGGCGGCGGTCAACCAGTTCCTGCGCAGCCACCAGAGCGCTCCCGGAGGGGTGAGGTCACTGGCCGACGCCCTGTCGGTGGCGCCTGGATATGAGCTGGCCGTGGCGGCTGCCCTGGACGGCCGTCTGGGTGCCGGCCTGGTGGAGGATTGGGACACGGCCGCCCGGGTGCTGGAGCGGGCCGGACGCGATGGCGGCCGCGTGCTGCTGGCGCTCGAGGGCGGGGAGGACCCCGGCACGCCCTCCGCAGCGCCACCGGTTCCCGGTGCCGAGCGCCTGGCCGACCGCGTCACGGGCCAGGACGCAGCGGCGCAGCTGGCCCGACGCCTGCTGGCCGGCGCCTGGGTGGTCGATGAGCTCCAGTCGCTGCCCGATGAGTTCTCCGGTCTGGCGGCCACCCGCGAGGGTCGCGTGTTCTGGCCGGCGGCCCGCGAGCTTCGCCAGGCGGCCAGCTTGGGGGACGAGCGGATCCTGGCTGAGCGCAACCGGCGCGATCAGCTGGTGGGCGTCAGCGAGCGAGCCGTTCAGGCCGAGCAGGCCGCCCGCCAGGTCCAGGAGCAGCGCACTCAGGGGGCCGCGGCGCTTGACCGCGACCGGGACGCCGCCGTCGCCGGCCACCGCGCGGCCGTCCGGCGCCGGGACGAATCCACAGAGGAGCACCGGCGTCTCGTGGCCGCCATCCAGCGCCGCCGCGCCGCGCCCGACGAAGGCCCGGGAGCCGGGCGCCGGGCGCAGCTTCAGGCCGAGCTGACGAGCCTGCGGGCCGAACTTGGACGCGCCGAGCGTGAGCGGGCTCAGCGGAGCGCGCAGATCGACCGGCTGGAGGAGGCCACCCAGCGTGACGCCGGGCTCGGACCGGCGATCGCGGCGGTGGTGGCAGAGCTGGAGGCCATGGCCGAGGCGATCGCCTCCCGGCGGGCCGAGTTCGAGGCGGCCCTGAGCGCCGACCGGGAGGCCGGCGAGCACGTCGCAGTCGAGCTGCGCACCTGCGCCCAAGAGGAGGCAACCCTGCAGGGCCGGCTACACACGGCCAGCGAGACGCTGACCTCGGTGGAGGTGCGCGCCCAGCGGGCCGAGGATCAGGCGCAGGACACCCGCATCGTGCTGGACCAGCTGGCCTCGGAGCTCGGCCTGGAGGCGGCGCCCGCCGAGCTGGCACTCGATCAGGCGCAGCGCAGCGACCTCCAGACGCGCCTTGAGCGGTTGGTCCGTCGCCGCGAGCAGCTCGGCCCCGTGAACCCGCTGGCCGAGGACGAGTACGCCGAAGCCCTGGCCCACGTAGAGGAGCTGGAGCGTCAGCGGGCCGACCTCGAGAGCGCCCTGCACGAGCTGGAGAAGCTGATCCGGGATACCGACCGCCAGATCCGAGAGACGTTCGAGGAGACCTTCACCGCGGCGGCGCGCAACTTCGAGGAGCTGGCCACGCAGCTGTTCCCGGGCGGGCGCGGGCGCCTGCGCCTGGTCAGCGAGCGCGAGGGCCAGGCATCCGTGCTGGGCGGGCTGAAGGACGTCGCGGCCGCCGGGGATGGAGAGGATGCCGGTCCGGACGGCGCCTCGGAAGGCGAGGAGCCGGAGGCGGAGAGCCAGGAGGACCTGGTGGGGGTGGAGATCGAGATCACGCCGGCGGGCAAGGCGACGCGGCAGCTGACGCTGTTGTCCGGGGGCGAGAAGTCGATGACCGCGCTGGCCTTCCTGTTCGCGGTGTTCCTGGCCCGGCCGTGCCCGTTCTACGTCCTCGACGAGGTGGAGGCGGCCCTGGACGACCTGAACATCGACCGCTTCCTCGACCTGCTGGACACCTACTCGAGCAAGGCCCAGTTCATCGTCGTCACCCACCAGAAGCGCACGATGGAGGCCGCCGATGCCCTGTACGGGGTGTCGATGAGCGGGGACGGCATCTCCAAGGTGATCTCGCGCCGGCTGCCCGCGCGCCAAGCCGCCTGACCGCGCTCCGCCAGTCCCATACCTGTGGATGGAAATTGACCTATGGGGCCATTTCCATCCACCGATCCCTGCCGCTGCTACGGTCCGGCCGCGAATGGCGCGCGAATGGTCTGACCTGTTCATCGCCGACGGCGCGTCGCCGTCGGCCGAGGCCCCCGCGATGGCCGAGGAGCGGCGCGTGGGCCGCTTCCGTCGCCTGCGCGAGAACCTGGGCAAGACCCGTCAGGCCCTGGGGGCCGAGATCCAGGCGACTCTGTTCGAGGACCTCAGCGACGAGACCTGGGAGCGCCTGGAGGAGGCGCTGATCTACGCCGATGTGGGCGCCCGCACGACGGCCCAGGTGGTGGAGCAGCTGGAGCGCGAGGCCACCGAGGGCGGGATCACCGGCGGCGAGGCGCTGAGGAGCCGATTGGTCGAGCTGCTGGCCGACATTGCCAAGACCGGCGATGACCGGATCGACCTGCGCTCCAAGCCGACAGTGATCCTGATGGCCGGCGTCAACGGGACGGGCAAGACGACCACCACGGGCAAGCTGGCCCACCACCTGAGCCGGGAGCTCGGGCACAAGGTCGTGGTGGTGGCGGCCGACACGTTCCGCGCCGCCGCGGTGGAACAGCTGGAGATGTGGGCGCAGCGCGCCGGCGCCGGATTCGTGCGGGGCGCTGATCGAGCCGATCCCGGCTCGGTCGCCTTCGAGGGGGTGGCCAGCGGAGTGCGGGAGGGCGCCGACGTGGTGATCGTCGATACGGCCGGGCGCCTGCATACGCAGGACGACCTGATGGGCGAGCTGACCAAGATCCGCCGCGTGATCGGCAAGCAGATCCCCGAAGCACCGCACGAGACGCTGCTCACGGTGGACGCCACCACCGGTCAGAACGGGCTGCGCCAAGCCCAGCTGTTCTCGCAGGCCATCGACGTCAACGGGCTGGTGCTGACCAAGCTGGACGGAACGGCCAAGGGCGGGATCGCGCTGGCCATCGCCGGAGAGCTGGGCATCCCGGTCAAGCTGATCGGCACGGGGGAGAAGCTCGAGGACCTGCGGCCGTTCGATGCGGGCGAGTTCGCCCGCGCGCTCGTGAGCTGAGCCGGTTCTTGCCGGTCATCTGACCTGCAAACGCCCCGAACGGACTAAGCTCATATCAACATGTCTGGATGGGTCCTTTGGGCTCTGGTGGCCTGTGGGTTCGCGGTAGGAGAGGTCCTCACTACCGGGTTCTTCCTCGCCCCGTTCGCGGTCGGGGGGGCGCTGGCGGCCGGCGTCGACGCGGTGGGCGCCGGAGAGCTTGCGGCCTGGCTCGTGTTCGTGCTGGTGTCGGTGCTGACCCTGTCGCTGGTCCGCCCCCTGGTGCGCAGCCGGCTGCTCAGCTCGCCGCCCACCCGGACGGGCGCCGCCGCACTGGTCGGCAAGCAGGCGCTCGTCCTGGAGAACATCAACAACCATCAGGGCATCGGATGCGTGAAGATCGACGGCGAGGTGTGGACAGCACGTTCATTGGATGAGGATCGCGAGATCGTCGCGGGCACCCGCGTCGAGGTTGTCGACATCAAGGGCGCCACGGCGCTGGTCATGGAATAGAGGGGAGCGAATTTATGGTTGCAGCAATCGTGGCGGCGGTGGTGGTGGTCCTGCTGGTGGTCCTGTTCGCCCGCACCGTCCGGATCGTCCCGCAGGCCAGGGCGGGCATCGTTGAGCGACTCGGCCGCTATCACAAGACGCTGAACCCGGGCATGACCCTGCTGATGCCGTTCGTGGATCGGCTGCGGCCGCTGATCGACCTGCGCGAGCAGGTGGTCACGTTCCCGCCCCAGCCGGTGATCACCGAGGACAACCTGGTCGTGGGGATCGACACCGTCCTCTACTTCACCGTCAACGACGCCAAGTCGGCCACCTACGAGGTGGCCAACCCGCTGCAGGCGATCGAGCAGATCACCGTGACCACGCTCCGTAACGTGATCGGCTCCCTGAGCTTGGAACAGGCGCTGACCAGCCGCGATCACATCAACGCGCAGCTCCGGAGCGTGCTCGACGAAGCGACCGGCAAGTGGGGGATCCGCATCAACCGGGTGGAGCTCAAGTCGATCGACCCGCCGGGCTCGATCCAGGAGGCGATGGAGAAGCAGATGCGGGCCGAGCGCGACCGCCGGGCGGCGATCCTCAACGCCGAGGGAGTCAAGCAGTCCCAGATCCTCACGGCCGAGGGCCAGAAGCAGGCCGCCGTCCTGACCGCCGAGGGCCAGCGGCAGGCGGCGATCCTCACGGCCGAGGGCGAGGCCAAGGCGATCGGCACGGTGTTCGAGGCCATCCACAAGGGCAACCCGGACTCGGCGCTGCTCCGCTACCAGTACCTCCAGATGCTGCCGCAGCTGGCCCGGGGGGATGCCAACAAGGTGTTCGTGATCCCGTCCGAGTTCTCCGCGGCGGTGGGCGGCATCACCAACGCGCTCACGGGCAACTCCAACTCGGACGGTGGCGCGCCTGAGACACCGGCCGAGCCAGACAGTCCGGCCCGGCTGCCCGAGACGACCGGCGGCGAGGATCCCGCCTCCAGCTGACGCCTGCCTCGCTGCCAGCAGCATCACGGCTGCTGGCGGCGGTGACCCCGCTAGATTCAGATCAGATGTTCGATTCCCTCGCGGACAAGCTCCAGGCCACGCTGTCCGACGTGCGCGGCCACGGCACGCTGACCGAGGCCGACATCAACTCGGCCATGCGGGAGATCCGCCTGGCGCTCCTCGAGGCGGACGTCAACTTCAAGGTGGTCAAGAGCTTCACCAGCGCGGTCAAGGAGGCGGCGCTAGGCGCCGACGTGATCGGCAAGCTCAACCCCGGCCAGCAGGTGGTCAAGATCGTCTCCGACGAGCTGACCTCGCTGATGGGAGGCGAGGCCGAGGAGATCAAGTTCGCCTCCAGTCCGCCCACCGTGATCGTGATGGCCGGCTTGCAGGGCTCGGGCAAGACGACCGCCTGCGGAAAGCTGGCCCGGTATCTGCGCGAGCAGCACAGCTTCTCGGTGGCCGTGGCCGCCTGCGACGTGTATCGCCCGGCGGCCGTCGAGCAGCTGATCAAGGTCGGCCATCAGGCAGGTGCCACGGTCTACGAGCAGGGGACCGACGAGGACCCCGTGAAGATCGCCGCCTGGGCCCGGGACCGGGCGCAGGCCGAGGGCAAGGACGTGCTGATCATCGACACCAGCGGGCGCCTGCACGTGGACCAGGAGCTGATGCAGGAGCTGGCCAACATCAAGAAGGCCGTGCGCCCCGACGAGGTGCTCCTGGTGGTCGACGCGATGACCGGCCAGGACGCCGTGCAGGTGGCCGAGCAGTTCGGCGAGGTCGTCGACTTCGACGGCGTGATCATGAGCAAGCTCGACGGCGATGCCCGCGGTGGCGCCGCTCTGTCGGTCAAGGCGATCACCGGCAAGCCGATCGTGTTCGCCTCCACCGGCGAGAAGCTCGACCAGTTCGAGCGTTTCCACCCGGACCGCATGGCCCAGCGGATCCTCGGGATGGGCGACGTGATGACCCTGATCGAGAAGGCCCAGGACGCCTACGACCAGGAGCAGACGGCCGAGCTCGAGCGCAAGTTCCGCAAGTCGGAGTTCGGGCTGGATGACTTCCTGGAGCAGATGAAGCAGATCCGCCGCCTGGGGCCGCTCCAGAACCTGCTCGGGATGATCCCGGGGATGGGCAACGAGCTGCGCGGGATGAAGGTCGAGGAGCGGGACTTCGACCGGATCCAGGCGATCATCCTGTCGATGACGCCGCAGGAGCGCCGGCATCCGGAGCTCATCAAGGGGTCGCGGCGTCTGCGGATCGCCCGGGGCTCGGGCACCAACGTGCAGGCGGTCAAGGCGCTGATCAAGCAGTTCGGGCAGATGCGCAAGATCATGCGCCAGGTCTCCTCGGGTCGGATGCCCGATCTCGGCGCGCTCATGCGCCAGGGTGGCTAGGCGCCGCTCCGGCGCGCTGGTGCGCGAACCCGCTACTCTGATTGCCCGTATGGCAGTCAGACTCAGACTCACGCGCGTCGGCGGACGCAAGAACCCGATCTGGCGGGTGGTCGTGGCCGATCAGCGCTCCAAGCGCGACGGCCGGGTGATCGAGACCGTCGGTCACTACAACGCCCAGACCAACCCGTCGACCATCGTCCTCAACGAGGAGCGGATCAGGGACTGGCTGGCCCGTGGCGCCCAGCCGAGCGACACCGTCCGCAAGCTCCTGCGCACGCAGGACATCAGCTAGAGAAACCAGCGCGCCGGTGAGCGACGACTCGCCCACACCCCGGGAGATCCTCGAGTACTTGGCCCGAGGGCTGGTCGACGAACCCGACCAGGTTCAGATCGGCGAGGTGCGTGAGAGCGACGGCACGCTGATCCTCGAGCTGTCCGTGGCCCAGGACGATTACGGCAACGTGATCGGCCGGGGTGGACGCACCGCCGGGGCACTGCGCACCTTGGTCAAGACGGCGGCCAGCCGGCGCAATCAGCGCGTGTTCGTCGACATCATCGACACCTAGCCGGTCCGGGGACGGAGTAGCGCCGTGGGCGCCGAAGCCCGCCGAGATTGGTTGCCTGCCGGCCGCGTCGGGCGCCCTCATGGCCTGGACGGCAGCTTCCACGTCACCCAGGCCAAGCCGCAGCTGCTCGACGTCGGCGTGGTCCTGCAGTTGGCCGGAACGGAGCGGCGGATCGAGCGCCGGGCCGGCCACGACGCCGGAGTGATCCTGCGCCTGGAGGGGTGCACTGATCGCGAGGGCGCCGAGGCTCTGCGGGGCCAGGATCTTCACGTGGAGCGGGGCGCGGCGCCCGAGCTGGGTCCCGACGAGTGGTGGGCCGAGGAGCTTGAGGGCTGCACGGTCCATGACGGCGACCGCCCGGTCGGGCGCGTGCTCCGCTTACTGGCCTTGCCCTCCTGCGAGGTTCTGGAGGTGGAGCGCGCAGACGGCGAGGGGCAGTTGCTCGTGCCGCTGGTCAGCGACGCGGTCCGCTCGGTTGACACGGCACGGCGCCAGATCGACGTCAACCTCGGGTTCCTGGGCGAGGCGTGATGGAGATCGATGTCTTCACCCTGTTCCCGGGCGCGTTCGGCTGGTTCGAGTCCCAGCGACACGTGGTCAACGCCCTGGGTCAGGGCCACCGGCTCGAGTACGTCAACTACCGGGACCACACTCCCCTCAGTGCCGGGCAGGTCGACGACACGCCGTTCGGTGGAGGCGCCGGGATGGTCCTGCGGGTCGACGTGGTAGAGGCGGCGCTGCAGGCCCACTACGGGATGGATCCGGTGTCGCTTGTCCGGGAGCGCCGGGTCCTGGCGCTGACGCCCGCTGGGCGGCTGCTGGACGACGAGCTGGTCGAAGAGCTGGCCGCCGAGCCCGCGCTGACTCTGTTGTGCGGGCGTTATGAGGGGTTCGACGAGCGGATCATCGAGCACTTCACCAGCGATCAGGTGTCGATCGGCCGCTACGTGCTGGCCGGGGGGGAGCTGGCCGCGATGGTCCTATGCGACACCGTCCTGCGCAAGCTGCCCGGAGCGCTGGGCCACGAGGATTCGGCGGTGGAGGAGTCCTTCAGCCGGGCCCTGGAGGGCGCCCCCGAGTACCCGCACTACACGCGCCCGGCCGACTACCGGGGCTGGCAGGTACCGGAGGTGTTGCTTTCGGGACATCACGCCAAGATCCGCCAGTGGCGCCTCGAGCAGGCCCGAGCCCGCGGAAACCCCCGTTCGCTACCATAAGCCGCCGTGCCGACCGCTAGCGGTCCGGCCACCCTCTTTCCCGCGCTCGCCGGTCCGCATTCCGTCCGGGCGCCCTGAGTTATGAGCACCGTCATCGAAACCCTGGAGCATGCCCAGCTCCGCCGTGTCCCGCCGTTTGACGCCGGGGACCGGCTGCGCGTTCACTTCCAGGTGATCGAGGGGACACGGCGCCGCACCCAGGTGTTCGAGGGAGTGGTGATCAAGCGCCAGGGCCACGGGGCTCGGGAGACCTTCACGGTGCGCAAGCAGTCGTTCGGGGTCGGCGTGGAACGGACGTTCCCGCTGCACTCGCCGAAGATCGAGCGCATCGAGGTGGCCGCCCGCGGCGACGTCCGCCGGGCCAAGCTCTACTACCTGCGCGGCCGCGTGGGCAAGCGCGCCCGGGTGCGCGAGCGCCGCTCGGCCAGGCCCGAGGCGGTCATCGAGCGCGAGCTGCTGCACGCGGCGGCGTTCGCCGAGGAAGAGGGCGCGATGCCCACTCCCGAGGAGGAGGCTGCGGTGCTGGCGGCTGCGGCTGCGGAAGCGGAAGCGGAAGCTGAAGCCGCCCAGGCTGAGCCGGAAGCGGCTGCCGAGGCGTCGGCCCAGGAGGCTGAGACGCCCCCCGCGGAGGCTGAGGCGCCCGCCGAGGCGGAAGCGCCGGGCGACGCTGAGGGCACCGCGCAGGCGGAATCGACCGAGAGCCCGGAGCCCTCGGCCGAGGAAGCCGACTCGCCGCCCGCGAACGACGAATAGGCTTGACCAAGACCAGGAAGTGGGTGGCGGGCTCGGCAGCAGAGCTCGTGTTGATCATCCTGGTGGCTCTGGGGCTGGCGATCGCTATCCAGGCCTTCCTGGTCAAGCCCTACCGGATTCCCAGCGCATCCATGGAGCCGACGCTCAACATCAACCAGCGGATCCTCGTGGACCGGCTTGCCATGACCCTCGGATCCCCCAAAGTTGGCGAGATCATGGTGTTCCATCCGCCGCAGAACTATGAGGTGTGCGCCGACCCCGACCAGGGTGGTGACGTGACCGGGCAACCGGATGCGCAGGCCTGCGACGTCGCGCAGCGAAAGCACGCATCCGTGACCTTCGTAAAGCGTGTGGTGGGGGTGCCCGGCGATCGCCTCTCGATTCGGGACGGGCGGGTGTTCCGCAACGGCAAGCCCGAACCGGACAGCTTCACGATTCCCTGCGACGGGAACGTTTCGTGCAACTTCCCCCGGACGATCGTGGTGCCCAAGGGGGACTACTACATGATGGGCGACAACCGGCCCGACTCGGATGACAGCCGCTTCTGGGGCCCGGTGCGCCGGTCTTGGCTGATCGGCCAGGTTTTCTTCAGCTACTGGCCGCCCGACCGGATTGGAAGGCTCTAGGTATGGCCCGTTCGACCGCCAAGAAGCCCAAGGGCGCTGTCGCCAGCGTCGTGGAGCTGGTGGTCACCGTCGCGGTGGCCATCGGCCTGGCGCTGCTCATCCAGGCGTTCATCGTCAAGCCCTACAAGATCCCCAGTGGGTCGATGATCCCGACGCTGTCCATCGGACAGCGGATCCTGGCCAACCGCCTGGACACACATCCGAGCCTGGGCGACGTCGTCGTGTTCCACCCCCCGATCGGCGCGGATTCGGAGCGGTGCGGCAATCGAAGGCAGGGGGTGAACTCGTCTCAGGCCTGCGATCAGGCCACGCCGGAGGACAACAGCCAGACGTTCATCAAGCGGGTGGTGGGACTCCCGGGGGACCGGATCTCGATCCTCAATGGCCACGTGATCCGCAACGGACACATGGAGAAGGCCCCCTACGCCCAGCCCTGCACGATCCTCTGCACTTTCCGGCAGACGATCACCGTTCCGCCCGGCCATTACTTCATGATGGGCGACAATCGTGGGGATTCCGACGACAGTCGCTTCTGGGGTCCGATCCCGCAGTCCTGGATCATCGGCGTGGCCTTCTTCACCTACTGGCCGCCCGATCGCATCGGCACGCTTTGAGCGCCTGACCGGCGCGGGGCGGTGGCGGCCATGAAGCGCCGTCCCCCCGGACCGAAGCTGTTTCGGCACGACCGCTCACTGGGCACCCGCTTCGTGGCCGGCGCCGATGAGGCGGGCCGGGGCTGCCTGGCCGGTCCGCTGGTGGCCGCCGCAGTCCTGTTCGATCAGGAGCGCCTGCGTCCCGCCGACATCCGGGCCTTGTCGGCGCTGAACGATTCAAAGCGCCAGACACCGGCCGGCCGCGCCGAGCTGTATCCGCTGATCCTGCGCCTGGCCACCAAAGTGGCGGTGATCTCTCGCTGCGCGCGGGGGATCGATCAGCGAGGACTGCACGTGACCAACCTGGCCGCCCTGCGCGACGCACTCACCGCGGTAGCCTGCGAGGGATGCATCTGCCTGAGCGACGGCTTCTCGCTGGGGGAGATCAGGCATCCGCATCGAGCCGTGGTGGGCGGGGACGGCACCAGCGCGGCGATCGCGGCGGCCTCGGTGATCGCCAAGGAGACCCGGGATCGGTACATGCGCCGAGTGGACGGCCTGCACCCCGGCTGGGAGTTCGCCCAGCACGTCGGCTACGCCACCCCGGAGCATCGCGACGCCATCGAACGGCTCGGCATAACGCCACTTCACCGCCTCTCGTTCCAGTCCACGGCCTACCAGCAGCTGTCGCTCGGGGGTTGAGCGGGACGCCGGGGCCGTCTGGATCTAGATCTAGAACGCCCCCTCCAGGTGGTCCAGTCGCACCAGCCGTCCCCGCCTGTCCAGTATCACCCCGACCACGTCGAAGCGCAGTTCCTGCGCTCGGGGGCGCTCGCTGCGCTCCACCAGCCACCTGGCTGCCATCCGCCGCACCTGTGCCCGCTTGGCCGGTCGCACGGACTCCAGCGGATCCACGGTCGCCCCCGGTCCTGACGCCTGCCGGCACTTCACCTCGCAGAACACCAGCGTGTGTCCGTCGAAAGCGATGATGTCGAGCTCTCCCCATCGGGTGCGGAAGTTCCGTTCCACGATGTCGAAGCCGCGCCGCAGCAGATGCTCGGCTGCCAGTTGCTCTCCGGTGGAGCCCGTTTGTCTGCGTGGATCGGCCATACGACCAACCTACGCATGACCTGTCACGCCCCGGTCACGCCGTGTGTCGTGTTTGTGCCAATCCTCGGGCGAGACCGGTAATTGGCACAGTCTCGTCACCGTGCGTAACCGGGGCGTGACAGGCGGCCCGTAGCGTGAGACGCCGTGCTCGCCAAGGTTGCAACCTTCGCCATCGACGGGGTGGAGCCCCGGCAGGTCACCGTGGAGGTGGATATCCGTCCGGGACTGCCGGCGTTCACGATCGTCGGGCTGGGCGACGCCGCTGTTCGCGAGTCCCGTGAACGGGTCCGCTCGGCGATCCTCAACTCGGGTTTTGAGTTCCCCCAGCGCCGGATAACGGCCAACCTGGCTCCGGCCTCGCTGCGCAAGGCCGGGCCGGGCTTTGACGCGGCACTCGCCCTGGCTGTGCTGGGCGCCAGCGAGCAGGTGCCCGCCGATCCGCTGAGCCGCGTGGCCGTGTTCGGTGAACTGTCGCTCAGCGGCGCGCTGCGCGACGCGCCGGGCGTGCTGGCCGTGGCCGAGGGCACTCGGCGCGCCGCGATCCCTCGCCTGATCGTCCCCTGGGAGCGCGCTCGGGAGGCGGCGCTGGTGGATGGACTGGAGGTGGCCGGCGTCGACGGCCTGCGCGAGGCGGTGGACATCGTCACCGGCCGGCGCCTGCCCGCCCCGCCCAGTTCCCCCGCGCCCGCCGCTGACCGGTCCGCCGTCGCTCCGCCGGAGCTGTCTGACGTCCGCGGGCACGAGGTGCCGCTCCTGGCGTTGCAGATCGCTGCCGCCGGTGGTCATAACCTCCTGATGGAGGGACCGCCCGGAACCGGCAAGACGATGCTGGCCCGCCGGCTGCAGTCGATCCTGCCGCCGCTCACCCGGCCCCAGGCCATTGAGGTCACGCGGATCCACAGCGTGGCCGGTCTGCACGCGGACGGGCTGATAACGCAGCGACCGTTCCGCGCCCCTCATCACACGATCTCCTCGGCCGGGCTGGTGGGAGGCGGCAGCCCACCGCGACCGGGGGAAGCCAGCCTCGCCCATCAGGGGGTCCTGTTCCTGGATGAGCTGTCTGAGTTCCAGCGCATCGCCCTGGACGCTCTGCGTCAGCCGCTCGAGGATGGCCGGGTCTCGATCGTGCGCGGGCAGCGAGCGCTGATCTTCCCCACTCGATTCATGCTCGTGGCCGCGACCAATCCCTGCCCGTGCGGGTACGCCGGAGTGGGCACTCTGTGCTCCTGCGCCGAAGCCGACCTGCGCCGTCACCAGCGACGGCTGAGCGGGCCGCTGCTGGACCGCATGGATCTGCTGGTGACGGTCGTCAAGCCGACCGAGCATGAGCTTCGGGCCCCACCGGTGACCGATTCCGCGCGGGCCCGGGCCAGGGTGCGGGAGGCCCGCCAGCGCCAGGAGCGCCGCTTCCGGGCCACCGGGGTGAGCTGCAACGCTCAGCTGGAACCGGGGCAGCTCCGCCGTGTGGTTCGGCTCGAGGAGCGCGCCCACCAGGTGCTGGCCCGCGCCTACGACTCGGGCGCCCTGTCGGCCCGAGGTCGCCATCGCGTGCTCCGTGTGGCCCGGACGATCGCGGACCTCGATGCTCGCCGGGACGTTCAAGCCGATGACGTGCTGCTGGCTCTCAGCCTGCGCCAGCGAACCGACACCGACCACATGCGGGCGGCATGATCAGGGCCTGTCCGGATTGTCTGTCTCGGAGCTGGCTGCTGGGGCGGTTGGCCGGTCACCTCGAGCAGGTTCGGGCGCAGATCGGGCCGCTGCTGGCGCTCGATGATGATGAGCTGATCGCCGCGGTTGGCGGGAGGGAGCGCCCCACGATCGAGCGTCAGCGGGCGGATCTCGATACCCAGGCGCTGACCGACGCAGCTCAGGCCGCCGGCATCCAGGTCCTGTGCGGATGCGATCCGCAGTTCCCGCCCCGGCTCCGGGCTCTGGAGGCGCCGCCCGCCGTGCTGTACGTGGCCGGCGGCCTCGACCGCTTCCACAGGCTCTGCCAAGCGGAGCCGGTGGCGATCGTCGGCTCTCGCCGAGCCTCGGAGTACGGGATCGAGATGGCCCGTTCGCTCGGGCGCGGGGTGGCTGCCTCGGGTCTGACCGTCGTCAGCGGGATGGCACGTGGGATCGACGCCGCCGCTCATCGAGGCGCGCTTGAGGCTGGCGGAACTCTGGCCGTGCTCCCCGGCCCGGCCGAGCGGCCCTACCCGCCGGGCCAGCGCGCCCTGTACCGGGCGATCACGGCCGAGAACGTAGCCGTGAGCGAGCTTCCTCCCGGCACCGGAGTTCGCAAGTGGTGCTTCCTGGCCCGCAACCGGCTGATCGCCGGGTTGTCGGCGATGGCCGTAGTGGTAGAGGCGACCGCTCGCTCGGGCTCGCTGCCGGTCGCCGAGACCGCCCGCGCACTCCACAGGCCGGTGGGAGCGGTGCCGGGTCGGGTGACCAGCGCCCAGGCGAGTGGGCCGAATGGTCTCCTGGCCTCCGGTGCCGCGGTCATCCGGGGCGCCCAGGACCTCCTTGACTGCCTGTACGGCGTGGGCGTCCGCGTGGCGAGCGCCGACAGACGGGTGACGCTGACGCCTGAGCAGGCTCGGCTGCTCGAAGTCCTGGGGGGCGGTCAGGCGCCGGCTTCCGCGTTGCGCGACGCCCGGATACCGCCCGAGCGCGGACTGACGATCCTGTCCGAGCTGGAGCTGGCCGGGTGGATTCGCCGAGGTGCTGGAGGCAGCTTCGCGGTGGTTCCTTAAGAGCCTCGCTCAAAACCACGGGCACCTCACGTCTACTCTCGTCCCATGCCGATCCCGCGCGTCCTCTCGATCGCCGGCTCGGATTCGGGGGGCGGAGCCGGCATCCAGGCTGACCTCAAGGCGTTCGCCGCCTGCCAGACCCACGGGATGACGGCGATCACCGCGATCACGGCGCAGAACACCGTGGCCGTCACCGGGGTGCATCACGTGCCGGGCGAGATGATCGTGGCTCAGATGAGGGCCGTGGTCGAGGACATCGGTGTCGACGCGGTCAAGATCGGGATGCTGGGGACCGAGGAAACGATCGAGGCGGTGGCCCACGGCCTAAAGCTCCTCGATCCCGGGATACCGGTGGTGATCGATCCCGTGATGGTGGCCGAGTCAGGTGCCGAGCTGCTGGAGCCCGGAGCGCGTCGGGCGCTCATCGAACGGCTGTTCCCGCGCGCCACCGTGGTCACTCCGAACCTCCCGGAGGCGAGAACGATCATCACCGACGCCGGCTCCGACGACGCCCACCATCTCGCCCGCCAGCTCCACGCGCTCGGCCCGTCGATCGTTGTCCTCACCGGCGGGCACCGAACCGAGGCGGTGGACCTGTTCTACGACGGCACCACCGTCGTAGAGATACCTGGCGAGCGCCACCCCGACGGGGCCGCGCATGGCTCCGGCTGCACACACTCCAGCATCCTGGCTGCCCGCCTGGCCTGGGGAGATGACCCGTTGACCGCGGCCAGGGCCGCGAAGCTGATGGCATCCCGGGCGATCGCCGAGGGATTGCGTGAGATTGGCCGTGGTGCGGGCCCGGTCGACGTGCTCGCCGCGGATCGCAATCGCCCCTGAATCAACCTCGTCAACCTTCTCTCGCGCGTACAGGCCCGCGGACAGAATCGCTCGGACCGGCGAACATGGTTCTGGCATAATCGGCCGGTGCGCTTTCTGAGGATGAAGCCCGGTCACGGCGAGATTCTCATCGCCGAGGGCGACGTCGCACTGGCCGAGGAGGAGCAGCGCCTGGTGGAGGAGTTCCGCCGCCAGCTGGACGAAGGGCTGTGGGCGGCCGTTCCGGTGGCCCACTCCGACGGGCGGCGTGAGGCACGCATGGTCCAATCCTTTGACGACGTTCCACGGGATGCCGAGCGCGTGATCTTCTTCCCGCGCGCCGCGGGCGGGATCTGAGCGACGGGTCGCTGGTGCTCCTGGCGCTCGGTGCATCGGCCCTGGTTGCCCTGGCTCTGCTCTCAGACCTCGTCTTTCCCCGCCTGCAGGAGCTGTGGTCGCGCAGCCGCGCCCGGCGCCAGCGTGCCCCACAGCTGGACTTCGACCCGGGTCGTGAGCGGCGGGCCGAGCATCGGGCTCGTGAGCTGCTGCGCTCCTGCGTCAACGACGAGGAGTGGGCCATGTACCGGGAGCTTGGATTCATCCGCATCTGGGGGACCCAGAGCCGGACGGGCCACGGGCATGCGGGTGCGGAGTACGCCTACCTGGTCTACGCGCACCGGCCGATCGTCGCCTACCTGGCCCAGACGCGGCGGCTGCTGGGGGAGTACTGCGTCAACTTCCCGGATGAGACCCGACCCTACGGCAACCCCCGGCTGCCCGACTCCGACGACGTGCTGGCCAAATGGATGGCGCTGACCGGAGACGAGAGCCGGCTGATCTCCACCGCCAACATGCACCTCCCTGGCCGACAGGTCGATCCGGCGCAGGTGACCAGAGACCTGTGGCGGCTCTCGCGCTGGGAGCGCGCCCGCATGCGCGGGAGCGCGAGCCGGGAAACCGGGACCCCGCGAGACACGCTGGCCTAACGCGCGCCCCCCGCGAGCCGCCAGACGAAGCCGCGTTGGACCCGGCGAACGCCAAGCGGCCGGTACAGTTCGCGCCGCCATGGTCCCCGCCTCCGCTACCACCGATCTCAAGCACCGCAGCCGTGCGCTGACCGAAGGTCCGGCCCGCGCCGCCGCCCGGTCCTACCTGAAGGGGATCGGCTACGACGACGCCGCCCTGGCCAAGCCGCTGATCGCCGTGGCCAACACGTGGATCGAGACGATGCCCTGCAACTTCCACCTGCGGGCGCTGGCCGCCAAGGTCAAGGACGGCATCCGCGCCGCCGGCGGCACGCCGATGGAGCTCAACACGATCGCCATCTCCGACGGCATCACGATGGGGCTGCCCGGGATGCGCGCTTCGCTGGCCAGCCGCGAAGTGATCGCCGACTCCATCGAGCTCGTCTGCGATGCCCATCAATTCGACGCGGTGGTGGCGATCAGCGGATGCGACAAGACGATCCCGGGCACCGTGATGGCTCTGTGCCGCCTCGACCTCCCCAGCGTGATGCTGTACGGCGGCTCGATCATGCCGGGCCACTACCACGGCGAGCGGATCACGATCCAGGAGGTGTTCGAGGCGGTCGGTGCTCACGCCGCCGGCCGGATCGACGACGCCGAGCTCAAGGAGATCGAGGAGGCAGCCTCGCCGGGGGCCGGCGCCTGCGGCGGTCAGTTCACCGCCAACACGATGGCGATGGCCTTTGAGGTGCTCGGCATCTCGCCCGCGGGCTTCTCCATGGTCCCGGCTGTCGATGCCCACAAGGCCGATGTCGCCCGGCGGACGGGTGAACTCGTGCTGGAGGTCCTGCGCAAGGGGCTCAAGCCCAGCGACATCATCACCCGCCAGAGCCTCGAGAATGCGATCGCCGCGATCGCCATGAGCGGTGGCTCGACCAACGGCGTCCTGCACCTCCTGGCCGTGGCTCAGGAGATGGGGATCCCGCTGGACATCGACGACTTCGACAAGATCAGCGCCCGCACGCCGCTGCTCTGTGACCTGAAGCCGTTCGGGCGCTACGTGGCACCCGACCTGTATGCCGCCGGCGGCGTGCCGGTCGTGCTCAAGCGCCTCAAGGAGGCAGGGCTGCTGCACGAGTCCCCGATCACCGTCACCGGCAAGTCCGCCGGCGAGCTGGCGGACGAGGCCAGCGAGACCGAGGGGCAGCAGGTGGTGCGCCCGCTCGGCGATCCCCTGGCTCCGGAGGGCGGGCTGGCGATCCTGCGCGGCAACGTCGCACCCGATGGCTGCGTGGTCAAGCTGGCCGGCCATGCGCGTCGCCTCCACCGGGGCCCGGCCCGAGTATTCGAGGGCGAGGAGGATGCGATGGCCGCCGTCACGGCCGGCAAGATCCAGGCCGGGGATGTGCTGGTGATCCGCAACGAGGGTCCGGCGGGGGGACCGGGCATGCGGGAGATGCTCGCCGTCACCGCCGCGATCAACGGCGCCGGTCTCGGACACGAGGTGGCGCTGATCACCGACGGGCGCTTCTCCGGAGCCACGCACGGCTTCATGGCCGGGCACGTGGCGCCGGAGTCGGTGCACGGCGGTCCGATCGCGATCATCAACACCGGTGAGGAGATCACCATCGACGTGGCGGCGCGCCGGATCGACGTCGCCCTGTCCGACGAGGAGATCAAGTCGCGGCTTGCTGCCTACACACCGCCCGAGAAGCCTTCGCCGGGTATCGCCCTGAGCAAGTACGCCAAGCTGGTGTCGAGCGCCTCGTTGGGCGCCGTCGCTCGCTGATCGGCCGCCCCGACCCTGCCAGAATCGTCGGTTGTGGCCGACTCGTCCCGCACAGACGGCTCCGACCCGGGAGTCACCGCGGAGCTGACACGCCGCGAGCATCTCCCCGGTCTCGAGCCCGAGCGCCAGATCACCGATTGGGGCCGCTCGGAGCGGGTCGACCGCCTGGTCGACTCCACGCTCAGCCATTTCCTCTACCACTACTGGCTGCGGGTCGAGGTCGAGGGGGTGGAGAACGTGCCCTCGCAGACAGGAGCCCTGCTGGTGGCCAACCGGGCAGGCCAGGTCCGGGTCGATGCGGCGATGGTCGGCAAGGCCCTGCGCGAGGAGCACAGGATGCCCCGGCCGCTCCACGTTGCCGCTCCACCGGCCCTCAGCGACGTGCCCGGGCTGGGCATGCTGGCCACCAAGCTGGGCGCGGTCACCGAGCACCCGGCCAATCTCCACCGGCTGCTCCACGACGAGGGTCAGCTCGTGCTCGTCTTTCCCGAGGCACGCCAGGACCGCGTCAAGCCGCTCAGCTCCCGTTACCGGCTGCGCAGCTTCGACCGCCTCGAGATCATCAGCCTCGCCATACAGGCCCGGGTGCCGATCGTGCCCGTGGCCGTGCTCGGCTCCGAGGAGGCGACTCCGGCGCTGAGTTCCTGGGGCCCGCTCGCTCGCCTGACGCCGCTTCGCCTCGGCCTCCGGCTGCCGCTCCCGGCCAGGTTCCGCTTGCGCTTCCTACAGCCCGTCCGCACAGACCGCCTCGGGGAAAGCGGCGAGTTGCCGCCCTGGTCAGAGCTGTCCGAGCTCACCCAGGACCTCCGGGCACTGATCCAGGAGAACCTCTACGAGATGGTGGCTGCCCGGCGCAGCGTGTGGCTGGGCTAGCCGTGCCGGCTCCTGAACACCAGGCGCGACGCGCGCGCCGGGTCCTCGTCATGGGCGTGGCGTCAGTCTGGGGAGGCCGCCTGGCCGCGCAGCTGGAGCAGGACCCGGCCCTGGAGACGATCGTCGGGATCGATACCAGCGACCCCCGCCACGAGCTCGAGCGCACCGAGTTCGTGCGCACCGAAAGCGATCCCAGCCTGATCGCCAGGATCATCCGGGCCGCCGAGCTCGACACGATCATCGACACGACCGCCGTCCGGGACACCCAACCCGACCGCGGCCTGCGGATGGACGGCACGGCGATGCGCGAACTGCTGGCCGCGGCTGAGAGTGCCGGCGTGCGAAAGCTCGTGATCAAGTCCTCGGCCGAGTACTACGGGAGCGGCCGCGATGCACCCGCGTTCTTCACCGAGGACATGTCCGCCGGTGAGGAGCCGCGCAGCCGGGCGGGGAGAGATCTGGTCGAGGTGGAGCAGGCCGTGGCCGATTTCGCCGGCCACCATCCGGAGCTCGTCGTCACGGTGCTGCGCTGTGCGCTTCCGGTCGGCTCGGCTCTGCGCACGCCTCACCTGAGCCTGCTCGGGCTGCCCGCCGTGCCGGCCATCCTCGGCTTCGATCCCCGCTGGCAGTTCGTCCACGAGGACGACGTCGTCGGCGCGCTGGCGCACGCGGCTGCGGTCGACATGGCCGGCGCCTACAACGTGGCCGCCGACGGGGTGCTCGCCCTCTCGGAGGTGGCCGGCCTGCTCGGCAAGCCGCTCCTGCCTGTGCTGCCCCCGTGGGGGACCCTGTTCGCGGCCGCCCGAATGCGCCGCCTCGGCTTGCCGGTGCCGCTGGGCCTGCTCCGCGAGCTCCGCTACGGGAGGGGACTGGACAACCGCCGACTCAAGACCACCGGCTACACGCTGCGCTACACAAGCCGCGAAGCCATCCTGAAGCTCCTCGCTCAACAGCGTTTGCGGCCCCTGCTGGAACGCGGTGAGGACGAGTACCGCTTCGAGAGCGAGGTGGAGGCGTTCTTACGGCACAGTCCGAGCGTCGAGCTCCCGGGCGGGCCGGCTAGCCGGCTCGGCCCGCCCGGTGCGGGCGGCTACTCCGCCCTGCAGGAGAACGAGCTGCTGGCCGTGATTCCGTCTCTGGAGACCGAGGCCATGCAACGCCTGCGCGAGCACGAGGCCGCCGGGCCGGCCCGGCCGGCGGTGCTGCAGGAGATAGACCACCAGCTCGAGCTGCGCGACAGCTTCGGATCGGGCTGAAACGGTTCGTGCGAAAACGCCCCTTGCGGGCAGAAACTAACGGCGATTCAACATTGAGCCGCTACCATCACAAACGGAGCGCCAGGCGTTCGCAACCGAGCGAGCGTCTCTTCCTTCGGCTCCCACTCCACCACCATGAGCACGGCGATGACCTGGGGCGCGGCTGGATCTGTCCGCCGCCGCCGACGCGGCAGCTACGCGCTGCTTCTGATCCCCGTGGTGATACTCGGTGCGCTGGCGGCAGTGGCCTTGCTGGCCGTCAGCTCGAGCGTCAAGGTGAGCACCGACCCGGTGGCCCTGGCCCGGATCGACATGCCGTTCGGGGGCGGGACCGTTAAGCGGCTGAGCGTCGTCGGCGGCCGTGAGCAGAAGCTCGTCAGCAACCGCCTCACGGGCGACCGCATCTGGCCGAAAACGACGCTTCGTCCAGGCGAGAGCGTGACCGTGGTCGCGGTGATCAAGCGACCGGGGTGGCTGTCCTGGCTCACCGGATCCACGCAACATGTCCGCTACACGTTCCGGACTCCGTCCGCTTCGCTGCGATCTCAGTACCTGACCGTGCGCGCGGGGCATGACCTGAAGGTCGGCTTCACCACGCCGGTGCGCTTGGTGTCCTACGACAACAGCGCCGGGCGCCTCACGCCGCACGTGCTGGCCACACCTCAGAGCGTCTTTGACCTCAAGCCGACGGCATCGGCCGGATCTCTGCAGATCGCCGCGGCGCCCCGAACCTGGGAGTCCCCGCGCCCCAGCTTCATCAGCTGGTTCCCACCCGGCGCCAAGGCCACTGCCGTCGCCTCGCCTGCGCCGGGTAGCAAGATCAAACCGGACAGCCCGATCACCCTCACGTTCTCAAAGCCCGTGAGCCAGGTGCTGGGATCTCACCTGCCCCCGGTATCGCCGATCACGGCGGGAACCTGGCATCAGGTCGATTCACACACGATCAGCTTCGAGCCGACCGGCTACGGCTACGGTTTGGGCGCGTCCGTCTCGATCCCGTTGCCCTCCGGCATTCGGCTGGTCGGGGGCCAGGCGCACGGCAGCGATCCGATCGGCCGCTGGAAGGTCCCGGCGGGCTCCACCACCCGCCTACAGCAGATCCTGGCCAACCTCGGCTACCTGCCCCTCAGCTTCAAGACCTCCGGCGCGCCGGTCAAGCCGACATTGGCGGCCGAGATGAAGGCGGCCGTCCACGCCCCGGCCGGCAGCTTCACCTGGCGCTACGGCAACACTCCCTCCCAGCTGCGCAGCGAGTGGTCGCCCGGGGCCGCCGGCGTGATGACCCAGGGTGCGGTGATGGCGTTCGAGAACAACAACGGCATGATCGCCGACGGCGTGGCCGCCGCCGCGGTGTGGAAGGCGCTGATTCAGGCGGACCTCAAGGGCCAGCGCTCGACCTTCGGCTACACATACGTGATGGTCAGCGAGGCCAGCCCGGAGACGGTCCACGTGTGGCACGACGGTCACACCGTGGTGAGTGGCCTGGTCAACACCGGAATACCCGCCGCCCCCACCGCCACCGGTGTCTTTCCGGTGTTCGAGCACGTCCCGGTCACCACGATGACCGGCACCAACCCAGACGGCAGCCACTACTCCGATCCCGGCATCCCCTGGGTGAGCTACTTCAACGGCGGCGACGCCCTGCACGGGTTCATCCGGGCCGGCTACGGCTACCCGCAGAGCCTCGGGTGCGTGGAGATGCCGTACTCCCAGGCGCAAGCGGTGTATCCGTACACGCCGATCGGGACGCTCGTCAACGTCGCCTGAGCGACGCTCGTCGGACTGCAACCGTTTCGGGCCGCAGAACCCGAGGCGGCTTGAGCGAGCAAATCGCCCGCCCGATCGCCGATTTGTTCATTCGGTGCCGGGGTTTGGCGCTCGAACGAGCAAATCGCCCGCGCCCCTAACGGTTTGCTCCTTCGAACCGCCCCACCCCGCTCAGGCCCCTCCATGGCGGCCGTTCCAGACAGCAGGGAGGCGGGGCTCTGTGACGAATCCCGCTCTTGCCGTGAGAGCCTCTGCGTCCGTTGACGAGGTACCGATCCTGTCATCTGAGTGGCAGCGCGCCCTGGACGCGCTCGAGGCCGATCTGAGCCGCCGGGCGGTCGCGCTCAACACCGCCCACGCCTACCGTCTGGACAGCCTGCAGCTGGCCCGCTGGGCGACGGCCGCGGGAATCGAGCCGGGGCAGATGCAGGTCCGCTCGCTGCGGCGCTACCTGGCGACGCTGTCAGAGCATGGACAGGCCGCCACCACGGTGGCGCGCAAGCTGGCCGGCATCCGGGCCCTGTTTCGGGTGCTGGTCGCGCTCGGCCGGCGGGGCGACAACCCGGCTGACCTGCTGAGCGCTCCCAAACGTCCCCAGCACCTCCCGCACGTGCTCAAGCAGCGCGAGGTGGCGGCGCTGCTCGACCGGATTCCGGCCACCACGCCGCTGGAGCAGCGCGATCGAGCCCTGTTCGAGCTCGCCTATGCCGCCGGGCTCCGGGCCGAGGAACTGGTCTCGTTGGACCTCGGCGCGGTCGACTTCGACGCCGAGACCGTGCGCGTGGAGGGAAAGGGGGGTAAGACCCGCCTGGTGCCGGTGGGTGAGCACGCCCTGGCCCAGCTCGCGCGCTACCTGGAGCGAGCCCGCCCAGCGCTCTTGTCGAGTGGTCCGGCGGAGCAGGCGCTGTTCATCTCCAAATCCGGTCGGCGGCTGGGGACCTCGGACGTGCGGCGGCGGCTCCGGGTCTGGGCCAGGTCGGCCGCCGGACAGGTTCCCGGCCTGACCGGAGCCCATCCGCACGCGCTACGACACTCCTTCGCAACACACCTGCTGGAAGGGGGCGCGGATCTGCGGGCGATCCAGGAGTTACTGGGTCACGCCACTATCTCGACTACTCAGGTCTACACTCGGGTAGAGTCGTCGCGCCTCAGATCCGCCTATTCGCGGGCTCATCCCAGGGCATAGGCAGTCAGGGGAACACGTGGAAACCAACGTAAAAGCGATCGAGCTCAGAGACCTGTGGAGGCGCTACAAGGCCTCCGGTGACGAGCGTGCGCGGGAGCGACTCGTGGTGGCCTACGCGCCGCTGGTCAAGTACGTGGCCGGACGCATGAGCTCCGGCCTACCCGCTCACGTGGAGGAATCGGACCTGATCTCCTACGGTCTGACCGGACTGATCTCGGCCATCGAGCGCTTCGATCTCTCGCGTGAGATCAAGTTCGAGACCTACGCCATCACCCGCATCCGCGGCGCGATCATCGACGAGCTGCGCACGCTCGACTGGGTGCCCCGCTCGGTCCGGGCCCGCGCTCGCGACATCGAGCGGGCGAACATGAAGCTGGAGGCGCGCCTCCAGCGGGCGCCCACCGACGAGGAGATGGCCACGGAGCTGGGCATGAGCACGAGCGAGTTCCAAGACGCTCTGCTCCAGATCTCCCACTCCACGATCGTCGCCCTGGACGAGCTCTGGAATGTGTCGGACGCGAGTGGCGATCAGGTCTCGCTGCTGGACACGCTGCCCGATCGGGACGCCCCTGACCCCCAGGCGATCGTCGATCAGGGCGAGCAGCGCGATCGGATCGCCGATGCGATCGCCGCCCTGCCCGAGCGGGAGAAGCTGGTGATCGCGCTGTACTACTACGAGAACCTGACCCTCCGCGAGATCGGCGAGGTGCTCGGAGTGACCGAATCCCGCGTCTCGCAGCTGCACACCAAGGCGGTCCTGCGGTTGCGCTCCAAGCTGGGCTCTGAGCTCGATTAGCCCCGACCCCGCCCCGATCACCGGGTCATCGCTGACACCACCCCTCGGCGTGGTGGCGATGCTGTTCACCGACATCGAGGGATCGACCGCGCTGGCCACCCGGCTGGGGCCCGCGTGGCCGAGCATCCTGGCCGAGCATCACCGGATCCTGGGGGAGGCGATCGCCGCCGAGCACGGCTACGTCGACGGTACCGAGGGCGATGCCTTCTTTGCCACGTTCAGCGATCCGGGGGCCGCCGCCCGGGCCTCAGTGGCGGGGCAGCGAGGACTGCGGGCTCACGACTGGGCGGATGAAGTGGGGGAGATGCGGGTCAGGATGGGTTTGCACGTGGGATTTGTGGAACACGGGCCGACCGGCTACGTGGGACTCGAAGTCCACCGGGCCGCGCGAGTGGGCGCGGCCGCTCACGGCGGGCAGCTGATCCTCAGCGCCGCGGCTCGGGAGATGCTGGGCGATGCGTTCCCCGCGGATTACCTGGGTGCCTTCCGCCTGAAGGACTTCCCCGCCTCGGTCCAGCTCTACTGCGCGGTAATCGATGGCCGAGGCGTGGCAGCCTTTCCGCCGCCCCGGACACTCGACGCCCTGCCGACCAACCTTCCGGCGGGCTTACCGGAGCTGGTGGGCCGTGAGCATGACCTCGAGGAGATTCGCCGGGCCCTCACCCAGGGTCGCGACCGGATGGTCACGCTGACCGGGCAGGGAGGTTCGGGCAAGACGAGTCTCGCCCTGGTGGCGGGCGCCAGCCTGTTGGACGCCCACCCCGGAGGCGTGTGGTGGGTGGACCTGTCCCAGGTGACTCGAGCCGATCGGCTCCTCGACACCGTGGCGTCGGCGATCGGTGCCGATCGTGCGGTGGAGGTGAGCGCACTGGAGGCGGTGACCGGGCGCCTGCGAGGCAGCGGGATGGTGCTCGTGATCCTCGACAACTTGGAGCACCTGGCCGACGCCTGGAACGACGTGGGCCGGTTGCTGGGCTCGCTGCCTGACCTGCACGTCCTGTGCACCTCACGGATGTCCCTTCGGCTGCCCGGCGAGAGGGTGATCGCGTTGGACGCCCTGGACGGCGAGGCGGCCCTGACGCTGATCGAGCGGGTGGTCCGGCGCCGCGGCGGCACGTGGTCGCCGGCGCGCGCAGACCAGGAGGCGCTCCTGGGCGTGGTGGACCTGCTGGACGGCCTTCCGCTGGCCCTGGAGCTGGCCGCCGCGCGTCTGGCGCTGCTCAGCCCGCAGCAACTCCGAGATCGGCTTCGTACGTCATCTGATCTGCTCAAGGACTCGAGCCGGCCCGAACGCCAGCGATCACTGAGCGCAACCGTGGAATGGACGCTGGGTCTGCTGGAGGATGCTCCGCGCCGGCTGTTCACCAGAATGGCCCTGTTTGTGGGGCCGGTCGAGCTGGACGAGATAGAGCTCGTGACCGGAGGCGATGGCCTCGATGTACTGGAGACGCTTTCCACTCTGCTCGATGTGGCGCTCGTGCGCCGGGTGGAGCGGGGCGACGGAAAGCTCCGCTTCGGGCTACCCGAGGCGCTGCGGCAGATCGCCGCCCGGCAACTCGCCGCTGCGCCGGACGCCGAACGGTGGCGGCTGGCCCATGCCGAGCGGCAGCTCGACCTGCTGCGCATAGACGTGGTCGCCGCCACCTTGCCCCAGGAGGAGGCGGCCAAGGGCGCGCTGCCGGAAGCGCGTGGAGCGCTGCGCTGGGCGCAGAGCGTGATGAATCCGACGGCGACGGAGCTCGCGGCCAGGGTCGGCTCCTGGCTGGCCGCGGCCGGACGCCTGCGGGACGCGGCCGAGGTGCTGGCTCCGTTGATGGAGTCCCCTCCGGACACGGCTTCCCTGCGGTCGTTGGTCTACCGATCCCAAGCTCCGTTGGCTTCCCTGGCTGGGGACGTCGATGAGGCGCTGCGCTTGCTCGAACTCGCCCTGGCCAACGCGGATGATGACTTCGGCATCCTCGAGTGCGTCCAGCTTCGCGGCCTGGCCCAGCTGTTTGCGGGCCGGCTCGAGCCCGCGGTGGCCGACCACCGGGAGGCCACGCGCCTGGCTCGCCGGCTGACCCCGGTGGCCCTGGCGACGACGCTCGTCATGGAGGGACAGGCGATGCTCGCCATCGAGGATGTGCCCGCCGCCACCGCGCTGCTGGCCGAGGCACGCCGGGTGGGCGAGCCCGTGCAGGCCGCGGGCCTCCGTGCGATCGACACGGTGGAGGGCGATCTCGCCATGGCCACGGGCCGTCCCGCCGATGCGCTCGAGCCCTACGCCCGCTCTCTGGAGGGGGCGCAGCGGCGCGACGACCCACTGCAGATCCTGTTCGACCTGCGGGGGGTGGCCAACGCCCTCGGCGCGCTGGGCCGCGACGAGGAGGCGGTGGAGGTCCTCGGACTGGCCGATATGCAGGCCGAGGACGTCGGCGGGAAGACCGACATCGGTGAGCATCTCCAGGGCGACGCGCCCCTGCGTGCGGCGCTGGGCCGGCTCGGTCCGGAGACGGCGGAGGCGGCCCGAGCCCGGGGCCAGGCGATCGTCCCCGGGCGCCGGGTGGCCCGGGCCTGCGAACTGGGCCGGGCCGTCGTCAGGGCCTGATCTGCCTGGTTCCTCAGGGCGTGAGGCGCGCCAGGAGCCAGTCGTGCACTTCGCCGATCCGCTCGGCCACGACGTTCAGGTGCCCGTCCTGCTCACGGAGGGACGACTCGGCGCCCGGGATCCGCTCGGCCAGCCACTTACCGTGTCCGAAGGGGACGAACTGGTCCTGGGCGCCGTGCCACACCTTGAACGGCACGCGGATCTGCGCCACATCGAAGCCCCACGGTGTGATCGTGGCTTGGCCGTCGTCCCACCAGCCGCCCGACCCGGGAGCCAGTCCGGACTGAACGCATCGGTGGAAGTGTCTGCCGAACGGTCCGGTCAGCACCGCGGTGTCAGCGTTCGAGACGAGCGTCTCTGACCCGAGCCCGGGATCCTCGTCACTCATCGCCAGCATCTCCTGACGGTCGGCCTCCGCCTTGCGTCGCGCCGCCGCCGGATCGGACAGCTCCAGCTTCATGTCGTCCACGTTCTCCTGGCCCATGCCGGCGAAGTAGTCAAGGCCGTCGGCGTCGAACGGCGCGGGCGAGCCGATCGTGGCCGCGGCCGCTACGCGGTCGGGCAGCAGCGCCGCACAGGCCAGCGCGTGGGGTCCGCCGCCGGAGATCCCCCACACGACAAACCGTCCCAGGCCCAGCCCGTCGGCCACCGTGGCCGTGTCGGCGGCTCCGTCGGCCACCCGGTAGCCGGGACGCGGCGTGGAGTCGCCGTAGCCCGGACGCTCGTAACACACGAGGAAGGCCCCGCGCCGCTCGGCATCCTCGATCCAGGGCTCGAACAGCAACCGTGAGTTGGGCATGCCCTGATGGATGAGGATCGCCGGGCCGTCGCGCCGGCCCGCCACCTCGGCGCACAGCGTCCGTCCGTCGGGCGTGGTGAAGGTAAGGGTCTCGGTCATCCGAGCAGTATCCGCGCTCTGACCTGCTTGAGCGAGCAAAGTGCGCCGTTCCTGGGCGAAGTGCTCTTTCGAGCACCAAAACCGGACTCGAACGAGCGATCCGCCCCGACCCTGAGCGATTTGCTCGCTCGAACCGCTCTCAACGCCCCAGAACCCGACCACAACGTGTCCCGGAAGAACCCGCCCTGAACGCGCCTATGGGGTGGGGTCTCCTCTGCTGCCGCCTGGGCTGCCTAGTCCTGTCTGAACGGCCGCGATGAGGCAGCTCGAGCGTTGGCGTGCTCCAGCGCGCAAATCGCCCCCTAAACGGGAGCATGCGCGCTCAAGCACGAAATGCGTGTCTGAGCGCACAAATCGCCGACTGTTGACCCGATTTGCGCGCTGGAGCACGTCCCGGACGCCGCCAGAACCCAACCGCCTGCCCGCATCGCGGCCGTTCATCCAATCTGAACCCACTCAGCCCCTGGACCGAACCCTGGCTCACCTCCACCCGCTGTGAGGGCTCCTCTGCTGTCGCGTAGCCCGCCTCGTCCGGAGGATCGACCGAAGCGATAAGGTCGGCCTTTGGCGTCGAGTGCTCCTCGAACTTGCCGGGAGCGCTCACCTCGAGTGAGAGGAGCAGAGCATGCATAAGGCCGCGGATCGCATCCGGAACGTGGCGCTCGTCGGCCACCGCGGAAGCGGTAAGACCTCGGTTCACGAGGCGCTGTTGTTCCAGGCCGGTGCCGTCAACCGACTCGGCTCGGTTCCGGACGGAACCACCGCGTCGGACACCGACCCGGACGAGAAGTCCCGGCAGATGTCGATCTCGGCCGCGCTGACCTCATTCGAATGGCAGGACCGGCGCGTGAACCTGCTTGACACCCCAGGCGACCCGAGCTTCGTGGCCGACGCGCTGGGGGCGCTGCGGGTATGCGAATCGGCCGTCTTCGTGGTCAACGCCGTGATGGGTCTGGAGGTGCAGACCAGCCGTCTGTGGGCGCGGGCGGAGGAGCTCGACCTGGCCCGTCTGGTGTTCGTCAACATGCTTGACCGCGAGCGCGCCGACTTCTTCCGGGCCCTGGAGTCGCTCAAGTCCGCCTTCGGGCCGCACGTGGTCGCCACCGAGATCCCGATCGGCTCCGAGCACGAGGTCTCCGGGGTGATCGACCTGGTCGACATGAAGGCCTACCGGTACGACGGCGCCGCGCGCGAGAACTGCCAAGAGATCCCGATCCCCGAAGCGCTTCAGGCGCAGGCCGAGAAGTACCGGGAGAAGCTGATGGACGAGGTGGCCGAGAACTCGGACGCGCTCATGGAGCGCTACCTGGAGGGCGAGGAGATCAGCCACGAGGAGATCGTCACCGCGCTCAAGGACGGCACCAACCACGGGCACATCTTCCCCGTCACCTGTGGCGTGGCCACCCGCAATCTGGCCACCAACCGCCTGCTCGACGCGATCGTCGAGGACCTGCCGTCGCCGGTCAAGCACGGTGGCCTGGAAGTGGGGGAGGTGACCCTCGAGCCCGACGAGGGCAAGGAGCTGTTCGCCTACGTGTTCAAGACGCGGGCGGACCCGTTCGCGGGGCGGATCAACCTGTTCCGGGTCTACCAGGGCTTGATGAAGCACGACTCCCAAGTGCTCAACACCCGCACCCACACCAAGGAGCGGCTGGGCCAGCTGCTCACCTTCGACGGCAATCAGACGGTGCACGTGACGGACTTCGGCCCGGGCGACATCGGCGCGGTGGCCAAGCTCAAGGAGACCAAGGCGGGCGACTGGCTGGCCGCGCGCGACGAGCCGATCCAGATGCCCAGCATCAAGCTCCCGGCTCCCGTGATGGCCTTTGCCGTCGAGCCCAAGAGCAAGGGCGACGAGGACAAGGTGTTCACCGCGCTGCGCCGGCTCCAGGAGGAGGACCCGACGATCGACCTGCACCGTGACCCGCAGACCGGCGAGCAGATCGTGGCCGGGCTCTCCCAGGTTCACGTAGAGGTGATCGTCGACCGCCTGCGCTCACGGTTCGGGGCCGAGGTCACCCTGAAGCCGCCGCGCGTGCCTTACCAGGAGACGATCCGCAAGCCCGCCAAGGCCCACGGCCGGCACAAGAAGCAGACCGGCGGGCGCGGCCAGTTCGGCGACTGCCACATCGAGATCCAACCGCTGAACGACCCCACCCACCCGACCGGCTTCGAGTTCGTCGACGCCATCAAGGGCGGCGTGATCCCGGGGTCGTTCATTCCCGCGGTGGAGAAGGGCGTGCTCGAGGCGATGCAGGAGGGTGTGGTCGCCGGCTACCCGGTCAAGGATGTCCGGGTCCGCGTGTACGACGGCTCCTACCACTCGGTGGACTCCTCCGAGATGGCCTTCAAGCTGGCCGGCTCGCAGGCCATGAAGGAGGCGCTCGAGGCGGCTGCGCCGGTGCTGCTGGAGCCGATCATGATCGTCACGGTGAGCGTGCCCGAGGACTCGGTGGGGGACGTGATCGGCGACCTGAATTCCCGACGGGGCCGCCCGCTGGGGATGGAGCCGAGCGCCGCCGGGATGACTGAGGTCAAGGCCGAGGTGCCGATGGCGGAGATGCTCTCCTATGCCCCGGACCTGCGCTCCATCACCGGCGGCCAGGGCGAGTTCACGATGGAGTTCCTCCGCTACGAGGAGGTGCCGGCGCACCTGGCCAGCAAGGTCGTCTCGGAAGCCAAGGCGGAGGCGATGAAGGCCTGATTTGCAGGGTCAATGGCGAGCCGGAGTTCGCCCGCTGACCGCAAACATGAAAGGCTGATTGCAACAAGGCAACTACGGGACGGACGGCTGGGCGCCGCCCGTCCGGTCCGCTACGGTTGACCTGGAGGCAACCGACGGACCGTTTTTTGACATGACCACGAAGGACATTCGCACCTCCCATGCGCACACCGTCTGCGACGTCTGCGGACGGACGCTCCTGCGCGGTGAGCGGGCCGAAACCTACATCAACGGTGACGCTCGCCGGTCGGTGTGTGAGCTGTGCAAGTCTCGGGCGCTCAACGAAGGCTGGGTGCGCGAGGGCACGCTGCCTGGCTTCGACTCGGCAGGCTCGGGATCCGAGCGCCGGCTCTCGCTGCTGAACCGGCTGCGCCGCCGGGACTCCTCGCGTCGCCGGGGCCGTCCGACGCTGGATGACGAGCTGGCCGGTCGCTCCTGGCAGCCGCCGACGCCCGAGCCTTCCGCCCCCGCCTGGACGCCGCCGCCGCCGTTCCGCGCGAGCGTCGACCCCGCCGAGGCCTACGAGAACCCAGATGAAGAAGCGTGGGCCGACCCGCTCGACGGCGCCACCCAGGCCTACACGCCGATCGACCTGGACGAGCCGCTCGAAGAGATCCGCGACGAGCCCCCCGCCGAGCTGCCCCCCAGCCCGCAGGACGAGCCCCGAGCCAGGCGCCCCTGGAGCCGGCGCCCTCGGTCGCATGACGCCCAGGAGGACGCGGCCCCACGGCCGCCCCGCCAGGCCCGGCCGGATCCCCAGCCCGCGCCGCCGGCCGAGCGTCGGGCGCTGGCCCGTGAGCCGCGTCACGTCCGGGCGGTGCCCAGCAGCGATGATCAGAAGATGGCGGCCGCGGTGGCCGTCTTCAACCAGTCAGAACATCGACGCACCGTGGTCGGCGTGGCCAGGTCGCTGGGCGGTGCCAGCGTCACCGTGATGCCGGCCCCCGAGCCGCCCAGCCTCGTCCGGATCGTGGTGTGCTGGGAGCTCTGCTGGTACCGGTATGCGGTCGATCTGTCCGATGAGGTCCCCGGAGTCCGGGTGGACGGCCAGGGCTACGAGCTCGATGAGCTCAGCGAGGTCGAGCGGGCGGCCAACGCCGTGGCCGACGAATCCGGACAGCTGATCCTCCGCTGAGACGCCGATCCCGGCGCGACATTCGGCTCTGAACCACTAGCATCCTCGCCCGTGATCTACTGCGTGGTTCCCGAGGCGCTGGCCGGTGAGCTGTTCGACAAGCTCACCGACTACTACACCGATGACCCGAACGTGACCGTGATCGTCGAGCGCCGGAAGGGCTCGCGCCGCGGCCCCACGGCCGCCACCCCGTCCGGCGAGCCCCGGATCGTGCGTGACCGCCGGCGATCGCGCGTGGTGGGCGACCTGCCTGACGTCCCGCCCGGCGGCTGACCCCGGCCTAGGCCCAGCCGCAGCCCCGAGCCTCAGCCCGCCCCGATCCCAGTGAGCGAAGCCAGCCTGGTTCTGCACGTGGATGGCGGCGCCCGCGGCAACCCCGGTCCGGCCGCGATCGGCGTGGTCATCTCCCGCCCCGACGGCCACGTGGTGGAGGAGCTGGCCGAGACGATCGGCGTGAGCACCAACAACGTGGCCGAGTACCAGGCGCTGCTGCGGGGGCTCGAGCGCGCCGCCGCGCTGGGAGCACGGGAGATCCGGATCGTCAACGACTCCGAACTGGTCGCCCGGCAGGTGAACGGCGTCTACAAGGTCAAGCACCCGGCCATGAAGCCGCTGTACTCCGAGGCGATCTCTCGGCTGAGCCGCTTCGGCCACTGGAGCATCGAGTCGGTGCCCCGCGCCCGTAACGCGGACGCCGACGCGCTGGTCAATCGCGCCCTAGATGCTTGACCCCCCCCAAGCGGCGCCCTCACAGGGCGCCAAAACAAGTCCCGCCCACCCGAGCAGAACTCACCGCACCGGTGGCGCTCCGAACATCTCGGCCAGCCGCGCCGCCACCCCCAGATCGCCGCTGACCACCGCCCCCCGGCCAGCACGGGCTCCACCGGGTCGATCACGCCCCCGGCGATGCGCAGGAAGTCGGCCATCGGCACACGTGCGCGCAAAGCGGCGTCCGCCACACGCCCGGGCCGCGCCACCGTCCCCTTGTCGCTCACCGAAACGGTCCACCAGGACGAGGCCCCTCCGCTCACAGGACGGGTGAGCTCGAAGGCGATCACGCCCCGGAACCCGGCGTCCCTGTCGGGGTTGTAGAAGCGCGTCATCGCCGCGAATACCGCCCGCGCCACCACCGCCCCGCCGAACCGCTTCTCCAGGTCCCTATCGCCTACGTGGCGGACCACCTCACCGAGCACCCGCGGGGCCAGCCAGGAGCCGGCCCCCAGTTGCACAACCCGCTGCCATCGAGGTGCCCGGAACCGCATGCAGCCGTCAGTCTAAGAACTGCTGCGGTCCACGCCCCACACTGGGCAGGTAAGCTTCACAAAGTGACCGACGCCCTACAGGAGCTTCGCTTGCGGTTGCACGAGGCGGCGCACGACCTGCGGACGGGTATTTTCGAGCCCGATACCACGTTGGCGCTGATCGAGGACTGTGCGCGGCTCGCCGGTGAGGCGGCCTCGCACGTGGACGAACACGTCAGAGCAGCTCTGGAGCCGCTTCCAGACCTGCCGGGGCAGCTTCCGCTGTCGCCCGCGTGAACGTCCGCGCAGCGTCCCCCTCAGTGGTACCCGCCGCCCCTAGCTACCCCGAGCATCTGCGCGCCGAGGTTGACGCCTACCTGGGAACGCTCCGCTTCACTGCGGAGCCGGACACGGCCGGCCTGGAGGAGGCGATGCTGTACTCGCTGCTGGCCGGGGGCAAGCGGATCCGTCCGGTGCTCGCCCTGGCCACGGGCCAGGCGATCCGGCGTCCCACGGACCAGGTGCTGCCGCTGGCCGCCGCGATCGAGCTGATCCACACGTACTCGCTGATCCATGATGACCTGCCCGCCATGGACGACGACGAGCTGCGCCGCGGGCGGCCCACCTGTCATGTCGCATACGGTGAGGACGTGGCCATCCTGGCCGGCGACGGGCTGTATGCCGAGGCGTTCCGGCACCTGCTGACCCGTCAGCCGGGCGAGCCGGCCAACCTCCTCCAGGCCGCCGCCGAGCTGGCCGCGGCCACCGGTGTGGACGGGATGGTGGGCGGGCAGTATCTGGATGTGGCCGGCCGTGCGCCCTCCGGTCCCGATGGTCTCAGACGCCTGCACGCCCTGAAGACGGGCCGCCTGATCCGGGCCAGCATCGAGTGCGTGCTCCTAATAGACGGACAACAACCACCTGCCACAATTGCCTCATTCGCCACGTATGCGACTGAGCTTGGCGTGCTCTTCCAGATCGTCGATGACATCCTCGATGTGACCGGTTCAGAGGAAGCGCTAGGCAAGCCGCACGGCAGTGACGAGCGCCACGGGAAGCGCACCTACGTCACAGAATTCGGCCTCGACGGAGCCCGCGAGCTGGCCGAAACCTGTCACCGGCGCGCCACGGCGGCCCTGCACAAGGCGGCGCCCGGCGACCCCGAGCAGCTCCAGCAGATCACAGACTTCATCGCCCACCGCAGTTACTGAAAGCCGCTATGCCCCACGAACTTCTCGACGCCATCAACCACCCACAGGATCTCCACGAGCTCAGTGACGAGGATCTGCAGCGCCTCGCTCAGGAGGTCCGCGAGCACATCATCGACACCGTGGGCGAGATCGGCGGCCACTTCGGCGCCAACCTCGGCGCCTGCGAGATAGCGGTGGCTGTGCATTCGCTGCTGGATTCCCCCCGCGACAAGATCCTCTGGGATGTCGGCCATCAGGCCTACCCCCACAAGGTCCTGACCGGCCGCCGCGACCAGCTGCAGACGATCCGCCACTACGAGGGCCTGGCCCCGTTCTGCGCCATCCACGAGTCTGAGCACGACATCATGGGCGCCGGCCACGCCTCCACGGCGATCGGCTATGCCGTCGGGCTCAAGGAGGCCATGCGGCGCGGCCACGGCGAGGACGGCAAGGTCGTGGCCGTCGTCGGAGACGGCGCCATGACCGGCGGCGTGGCCTTCGAGGCCGTCCACCAGGCCGGTGGCCTGGGCACGCCGATCGTCGTGCTGCTCAACGACAACGGGATGTCGATCGCCCCCAACGTCGGCGCCCTGTCGCGCTACTTCAACCGGGTCCGCCTGAACCCCAAGCTGTGGCACTTCCGCGAGGACGTGGAGGAAGGACTGACCAAGCTGCCGGTCGGCATCGGGTCGGCCTTCGAGCGTCTCGGTCCGCACTTCAAGGAGACGATCAAGACCTTCTGGGCCCCGGACATGTGGTGGGAGGAGCTCGACTGGGCCTACATCGGCGTGATCGACGGACACAACGTGCGCGCCCTGCGCCGCGCGCTGCGCGAGGCGCTGGACGCCGACCGGCCCGTGGTCGTGCACGCGGCCACGGTCAAGGGCAAGGGCTTCGCGCCGGCCGAGGAGGGCGGCCTGGAGGGCATGGAGAAGTGGCATGCCGCCAAGCCCAAGTCGATTGCCAACGGCGCTCCGGCAGTGGCCAAGCCCAAGCCGGCCAACGGCAAGAAGCCCGTGCCTCAGTACACCCAGGTGTTCGGCGAGGCGCTGGTCAACGAGTGCCGGCGCGACGACCGGGTGCTCGGCATCACGGCCGCCATGAACTCCGGCACCGGCCTCAACATCCTCCAGCGCGAGCTCCCCGACCGCTACTTCGACGTCGGGATCGCCGAGCAGCAGGCCATCCTGCTGGCCGCCGGGCTGGCGCTCCAGGGCTGCAAGCCGGTGGCAGCGATCTACTCGACTTTCCTGCAGCGCGCCTACGACCAGATCGTCCACGACGTCTGCCTGCAGAAGCTGAATGTCACCTTCGCCATGGATCGGGCCGGCCTGGTCGGCGACGACGGCCCCACCCATCACGGCGCCTTCGACATCGCCTACCTGCGCTGCCTGCCCAACATCGTGCTGATGGCCCCGCGCGATGAGGCGATGCTGGTGCACATGCTCCACACGGCCTTGACCTACGACGCCGGTCCCACCGCGCTGCGCTACCCGCGCGGCGAGGGTGTGGGCGTGCCGCTGCCCGAGCGGCTCCACGAGATCCCGATCGGCACCGGAGAGATCCTCCGCGAAGGCCAGCATGTGGCGCTGCTCGGCTACGGCACCGGCGTCCAGAAGTCCCTGGCCGCCGCGCAGCTGCTGGAGGAGCACGGGATCTCGGCCACCGTGGCCGACGCCCGCTTCGCCAAGCCGATCGACGCCGGGCTGGCCGCCCAGCTGGCCGCCGAGCACGAGCTCCTGGTCACGGTGGAGGAGGGCGTCCTGGCCGGAGGGTTCGGGTCAGGGGTGTGGGAGACGCTGAACGACGCCGGGATCGTCGCACCGCGCATCCTCCGCGTCGGCCTGCCCGACCGCTACGTCACGCACGGGGCGCCCGCCCTGCTGCACGCCGAGGTCGGCTACACGCCTGAGCGGATCGCCGAGCGCATCCTGGCCGCGGTCTCGGACCACTCCTCGGTCGCCTGACTCCGGGGCCCCTTAATAGTGCTTTGTTAGGTTGGGGGTAGGGTTCGGCTGTGTGGCGCCGAACCTTTCTTGCGTCCGGAGTCTCGACGCGAGGAGGCATCATGGCTGTGATGGCGGTGGATGCGGATGCGCCGG
>Ga0182024_10002874_pt1 | contig 41939 bp, 29 predicted proteins | sample P32metaG_FD_120480 | JGI IMG/M metagenome (GOLD analysis project Ga0182024, IMG submission 120480) | Permafrost microbial communities from Stordalen Mire, Sweden - P3-2 metaG (Illumina Assembly) | ecosystem: Environmental > Terrestrial > Soil > Wetlands > Permafrost | place: Sweden: Stordalen... | reverse complement strand
TCGCCGGCACGCCCGCGACGACGGTGTGGTCGGGGAACGTCCCGCGCACGACGGCGCCCGCCGCGACGACGCAGTGCCGCCCGAGGTCGGTCCCCGGCAGGATCACGGCGTTCGCGCCGAGCCAGCTGCCCGCCCCGATCCGGACCGGTCGCTCGATCGTCGCCTGGAGCCCGACGGGCACGTCGGGGTCCTCGTAGCCGTGGTTCTGGTCGGTGATGTACACGTAGGGGCCGGTCTGGATGTCGTCGCCGAGCTCGATCGACCAGTGGCCGATCACGTGGCTCCCGCGGCCGATCACGCAGCGGTCCCCGATCGAGACGACGGGGTCGGTCAGCATCTCTTGGTCCGGGCCCATGCCCGCGGTCAGGCAGACGCCGGGGCCGATCATCGTGCCCGACCCGATCCGCAGGTACCGCTCGTTGTAGATCACGCCCTGGGGGAACAGCAGTGCGCTGCCTTCGCCGAACGACCCGAACCCCCGGGCCAGACGGTCGTCCGGGCCGACGATGCCAACCTCATGCGCCAAGGCGTCGGCGCGCCGGACGATCCTTCCAAGGAGTCGGTGCACCCGACGCGGCAGCCGCAACTCGGTCACTCGGGCGACGCTACTTGTGGACGACGCACGGCTTCGAAGGTCGACCGTCGCACCACGTCGCGAGGGCGAAGATGCCGCGCCGCGCGAGGATCGAGCCCTAGGCTCGCGTGTCGTCCCACCTGCCCACGTCGCCCATCGTGCCCGCCCGTGGAAGAAAGGCTGCCCACTGATGCATTCCATCTCTCACAAGGTGCACGCGCGCGCCGCCAGCGTCGCGGTGAAGTCCCTCGCGGCAGCGACGATGGTGATGGCCGTCGCTGTGGCGATACCGATCGGCTCGGCAGCGGCCGCGACCCCGGCGGTGACCGCCTCGAAGCTTCCTGACACGATTGGAGCGGGTCCCATCCCGAACGCGGTCGGCAACGCCGTCGACTGTCCGTCTGCGGGAAGTTGCACCGCGGTAGGGGACTATCAAGATCAGATCGGGATCACGCACTCCATGGCGCTGAATCTCGCCGCGGGGACGTGGACGTCAACGCAGATATTCGCTCCGACCAATGCGCCCGACTACACCTTCTCCGACCTCAACTCGGTGTCGTGCGTGAGCGTCGGCAACTGCATCGCCGTCGGCGACTACCGCATCAGCACGGTGCAGACCGAGGGCTTCTACGCCGTCGAGACGTCCGGCGCATGGGCGCGGGGCCTCCAGCTGCCGCTCCCCGCAGACGCGGCCACCAACCCGGCCCAGACGACGTTCATCTCGGCGTCCTGCGTGCCCGGGGGCACCACCTGCCAGCTGCTCGGCGAGTACGTGACGAACTCGCTCCCCGCGACGATCCACACCGTCGTCGACACCTACACCTTCGGGACCGGCTTGACGGGGTCCCCTGCCGAGATCTCCCAGCTCAGCGGCCAGGACGCCATCGAGCTGACGTCAATCTCCTGCACGTCGAGCACGAGCTGCGTCGCGGTGGGCTCGCAGGCCAAGTCCTTCGCCTCGGAGGCGACCTACGTGAACGAGAGCGCGGGGGCGTGGGGGGCGCCGACGGTGCTCACGAACCCGAACGGGGCCGTCGTGCCCTATGAGTTCCTCACGTCCATCTCCTGCCCGTCGGCGGGGAACTGCGTCACCGCGGGCCTCTACGGCGACAACAACGCCGGGATCTTCGCGGAGACCTACACCGCGACCGGCGGCACGTGGGGCGCCGCGGTCGACATCGGAGAGCCGGCCCACCTGAGCTTCCCCTACATCGACGCGATCTCGTGCGTGACAACGGTGTCGACGTGCACGATGGTCGGCGCGCTCTCCGACAGCCAGGGTGCGCTGCACGCCGCGACCGCCCAGATGACGTCGGGGCACTGGGGCCAGCTCGCACCCGCGGGCGTGCCGGCCGGCGCGATCAGCGACCACGAGCTCCTCGGGGTCTCGTGCACGACCGGCGTCCATTGCACCGCCGTCGGCTACTACAACCTCAACACGGCCACCGGCGGCACCGAGGCGATGGGGGCGACCTGGACCGTCGGCGCGCCGCCGGGGCCGGTCACCGGGCTCAGCAAGCTCGCCGTGTCCTCCACCGCGGCCTCGATCTCCTGGACCGCGCCGGTGAACCCGGGCACCGGCATCGACCACTACGAGGTCACGGCCGCCCTCGGGTCCGGCGCGCCCCTCGACAAAGGCCCCGCGTCCGGCACGTCGTCGGTCGTGACCAAGCTGACCCCCGGCGGCATCTACCACCTGAGCGTCGTGACCGTCGCGAGCGACGGGCAGACCTCGGCGCCGGCCATGCTCACCGTGACGCTCCCTGCCACGGTGCCCTCGGCACCCAAGATCGTCCGCGTGGCGGGGCTGCGCCGCGGGCTGCTCGTGGCGTGGGCTCCGCCCAAGTCGACAGGTGGCGCGGCGATCGCGCTCTACAAGGTCACGACTAACTGCGCCGGCACGATGCGCACCACGAGGGTCGCAGGGAGCGCGCGTCGCGCCGCGATCAGGGGGCTCGCGCCAGGGACGTCGTGCGTCGTGCGCGTGGCGGCGACCAACCGGGCGGGGACGGGGCCGACGTCCGGGCCGGCCATCGGCCACCCCCTCGCGTAGGCGGCCTAGGACCAGCTGTCCGTACGGCGCTCGCGCTCGAGCGCCCGGTACGACTTGTGCTCCGCGGCCCGGGCGGCCTTGTCGGCACGGCGCTCGTTCCACGCCGCGTCGCGCATCGCCGCCTCGTACGCCGCGAGCCGACTCGCCGCGAGCGTGCCGTCGGCGAGCGCTGCGGCTACCGCGCACCCTGGCTCCGTCGTGTGGGCGCAGTCGGAGAACCGGCACCGCGTCGCGAGCTCGGTCACGTCGGCGAAGCCCTCGTCGACCTGCTCGCGCGTGATCGCGGCGACGACCTCGCGGACACCCGGGGTGTCGATGATGGCGCCGCCCCCGGGCAGCGCGACGAGCTCGCGATGCGACGTGGTGTGGCGGCCCTGCCCGTCGGCCCGGGTCTCGCCGACCGCGAGGAGCTCCTCGCCGACGAGCAGGTTCGTGAGCGTCGACTTGCCGCCGCCGGACTCCCCGAGGAACACGATCGTGCGGCCACGGATGAGCGTCCGTAGGCGATCGATGCCGTCGCCGGTGACCACGCTCGCGACGACGATCTCGACGCCGAGGGCGATGGAGGCGATCTCGTCGACCTTGTCGCGGACGTCGGCGACGAGGTCGGCCTTCGTGAGCACGATGACGGGCATCGCTCCCGAGTCGTAGGCGAGCGTCAGCAGGGACTGGATCCGCGCGGGCGACGACGACAGGTCGAGCGGGCGGACCACGAGCACGAGGTCCACGTTGGCCGCGACGACCTGGACGACCTCGCGGCGGTTGCCCACGAGGCGCGTCACGGTCCCGGTGCGCTCGAGGACGTGCGCGATCGCACCGGTCGGGCCGAGCGCGACGAAGTCGCCGACGGCGAGGTCGTCGCCGGGGAACGTCGCCACGCGGGCTTCGCCGGTCGGCGTGCAGAGCTGGGCGGCGCCACGGTCGATGCGTGTGACGCGGGCCGGTGTGCAGTCCTCGCCGAACGCGGCGACCTCGGCGCGACGTGCGTCGTCGAGGCCGATCGCCTCGAGCGAGGCAGTTGGACGAACGGACAAGGGGGTGCTCCCTCGGACAGGCAGCGCTCCCCTACGAGTGGGTCAGGGGCGCGCCACAGAGATGGGCGGTGCTAGGTGCTCGGCTGCGTGCGTCACTGACATTGCGCCACCTCCTCTCTGTAGGGACCCCAACCTACCGGCTCGCGCCGGGTTGCGCCCGGCACATCGACGGGGGATCGGCTCAGTCGATGGACAGCGGGACGTCGTCGGCGTCGCTCGTTTCCTCCGCCGGCGCCTCCGGCGCGGCGGGGGCGAGGTGCGCACGAACCCGCTCGTCGATCTCCGCCATCAGCTGCGGACTCTCCTTTAGGTAGGTCTTCACGTTCTCCCGGCCCTGCCCGAGCTGCTCGCCCTCATAGGTGAACCACGCCCCGGACTTCTTGATGAAGCCAAGCTCGACGGCCACGTCGAGGAGCGAGCCCTCGCGGCTGATGCCCTGGCCGTACATGATGTCGAACTCCGCCTGGCGGAACGGCGCGCCGCACTTGTTCTTCACGACCTTGGCGCGCGTGCGGTTCCCGACGATCTCGACGCCGTCCTTGATCGACTCGATCCGGCGGATGTCGATGCGGATCGAGGCGTAGAACTTGAGCGCGCGACCGCCAGGGGTGACCTCGGGCGAGCCGTAGATCACGCCGATCTTCTCGCGGAGCTGGTTGATGAAGATCGCGACGGTGCTCGACCTCGAGAGGTTCGCCGTCAGCTTGCGCAGCGCCTGGCTCATGAGCCTCGCCTGGAGCCCGACGTGCGCGTCGCCCATCTCGCCCTCGATCTCGGCGCGCGGGGTGAGGGCTGCGACCGAGTCGATGACGAGCACGTCCAAGGCGCCAGAGCGGATGAGCATGTCGGCGATCTCGAGTGCCTGCTCGCCCGTGTCGGGCTGGGAGATCAGCAGGTCGTCCACGTTGACGCCGATCGCTGCGGCGTAGACCGGGTCCATCGCGTGCTCGGCGTCGATGTAGGCGCAGATGCCGCCGTTGCGCTGGGCTTCGGCGACGACGTGGGTCGCGAGCGTGGACTTGCCGGACGACTCGGGCCCGTAGATCTCGACGATGCGGCCCCTCGGCAGCCCGCCGATCCCGAGGGCGAGGTCGAGGGACAGCGCCCCGGTCGGGATCGAGTCGATCTGCATGTGGACGTTCTCCCCCAGCCGCATGATCGAGCCCTTGCCGAACTGCTTCTCGATCGCGGTCAGCGCGGTGTCGAGGGCCTTGTTCTGGTCGTCCGTCGCCATCGTGTCGGTGCTCCTTGTGGTTCTCTCCGGCACCCTACGAAGGTGCCGTCACATCGGTCCGGGCAGGTCCGCCACCTTAGACGAACACCTGTTCGCCTACGCGGATCTGTCCTCGGCGAGCGGGAACGTGGCGATGACGCGGTGGACCGCGCGGTCCGGCTCGAGGCTCGAGGCGACGAGGGCGGCCTCGGCCACCGGGAAGTGCACGTTGACGGGGAGCCCGGACAGCGAGCTCGGCAGCCGGCCCCGGCCACGGGCCCGGGCCAAGGTGAGGTGCCCGCGGTATGGGCCGTCGCGCGGCCCCACCAGCCCGTCGAGCGCGGCGTCGAGCAGCTCTGCGAGGCGCTCCGCACCGCGCACGGGGACGAACAGCACCCTCGCCCCGGTCCCGAGGGCCGTGAGCGGACCGAGGCGCGCCGTGAACGGCGACACCGCGGCGACCGCCGTCGCCGCGGCCGCCGCCACCTCGTCGACACGAGCCTCGTCGAGCTCGCCGAGGAAGCGGATCGTGACATGCCAGTCGGCCATGTCGGTGACGCGGACGTCGACGGCGTCCTCAGGAGCGACCTCGACGAGCTCGCCGCGGGCGAGCTCGTCCGGGTAGAACGCGACGAACGCCCTCACGCCGCGCAGATCGCGTCGCGCCACTCGGGGACCCGGCCGGCCATCAACCCGCCTTTGGGGTCCTCGACGCGAAGCGGTTCGAGCCTTTCGAGCTCCAGGTTGACCGCGAGGTCCTTGAGGTCCATGGCGGACGGTCGGCGCCCCCCGAGTCGCTCGTACTCCGACGCCTGCGGCGGACCGCTCATGGCCGCCCCCTTCGTGACCGCGCTCCCCTTACGAGCATGTCCGAGCGTACGAAGGTGCGCGCGGAACGCGACGGATGGTGGTCAGTCGACGACGGCGGCGTAGACCAGACGCTGCAGCTCGCGCCGGATCGGGTACGACGAGCTCGGCAGCAGCTGGGTGAGAAAGACGCACGTCAGGTCCTCCTGCGGATCGACCCAGAACGTCGTCGACGCCGCTCCGCCCCACGCGACGGTCCCTTCCGAGGTCGGCATCCGCAGGCGGGCCCCGTCGATGACGCAGCTCAGCCCCAGGCCGAAGCCGACGCCAGCCATCGAGGTCTCCGAGAAGCTGTCGCGGGCGAGCGTCTCGATGTCCGCCCCGCCGGGCAGGAAGTTGCGCGACATCAGCGCGACCGTGCTCGGCGAGAGCAAGCGGACGTCGCCCAACGTGCCCCCTTGCAGGAGCATGGTCGCGAATCGGTGATAGTCCTTCGCCGTCGACACGAGCCCGCCGCCGCCCGCCAGGAAAAGCGGCTGCCGGGTGGCCGCCGCGCCCATGGCACCCGACGGACGGAAGGTGTCGCCGTCCGCGTACAGGTAGAGCTCGGCGAGCCGCGACTGGCGCTCCTCGGGGCAGCAGAAGCCCGTCTCTTGCATCCCGAGCGGGCCGAGGATCCTCGTCTCGAAGAAGCGGTCGAGGGGCTGCTCCGACCACAGCTCGACCAACCGACCGACGACGTCGGTCGCCACGGAGTAGTTCCATGCCGTCCCCGGGTCGAAGAGCAGCGGCATGCGCGCAAAGTCTGCGACGGCCTCGGCCAGGTCAACGCCGGACCGCGCGCCAAGCTCGTAGCCGCGATGCCGGTAGATCGCGTCGACGGTGTGGCAGCGCTGGAAGCCGTACGTCAGCCCAGCGGTGTGGGTGAGCAGGTGCCAGACACGCATCGGCACTGTCGCGGGACGCGTCACGGGCGCCTCCGGCGGGCCTTCCACGTAGACGCGCGCATCGGCAAACTCCGGAATCCACCTCGCGACCTCGTCGTTGAGGTCGAAGCAGCCCTCTTCGTGCAACAGCATTGCGGCAACGGACGTCACCGGCTTGGTCATCGAATAGATCCGCCAGATGGTGTCCGTGGTGACTGGAAGGTTGAGCTCGATGCTCCGACGACCGCCGCTTCCGATCCAGGCGACTTCGCCGTCTCGGCCGACGACGCAGAGCCAGCCCGCGAGTCGCGCCTCCTTCACATAGGTGTCGAAGTGCGCGCTGATCCGCTGGAGGCGCGACGGGTCAAGTCCGGCGGCCGCGGCATCGACGGTCGTCGTCAGCTCGGACATGTCCACCTTTCCAGGCATGAACCTATCGCCAGCACCGCGATCCCGCAGAGCTTTGAGTGAATCTGACCGATACCTCAGCCGGAGATGGGGGCTGGCGCAATTCGCCTATACGACCGGACATAGGGATTTGAGTACACCATTGGATACGCTGGTACTCGGCGTCCTTTCGCTCGGTGAGCGAACTACACATGACGCCGAATCTCCATGGAAATACCTCCAATACCGTGGCGCGGACGTTGTCGGCACCGCGTTCGGGAATGCGATCGCCGCCTTGCCCGGACGACTGGGTCGTTGCATCCGGCCCCTGGTATGTCTTCTGGGCATCGAATTGCTATCCGATTCTGGGACTTGTCACGAACCTGTCGAGCTGCACGGGATCCTGCGCCGCGTCGGCGGTCTCGACGCTAGCCAGCGAGGTCGGAGCGGACGGGCCTCGTTCCTGGCGTTCGTCAGCGGATCGACGCAAGGAGATGTGACGGTGACGACGCTGCGACGAAGCGGTGCCCGCTCATCCGTCGTCATCACCACCCCAGACGGGACCCTGCTGCGCCTGATGCGCCTCGCGAATAAACGAAGGCATAGCCGCGCACTCGAATGCCCGCACTCGTACGAGCGAAATGCCGCAGGGCGTCGCCAATTGGCCTGTGAAGGGTCCGAGGACTCCTATCCTTCCCTCACCCGCGAACCGCTCTCGAGAGTCAAGCACTGAGGGGCCGCGGCCGAAGTACTCCCAGAACGAACTTCGCACGTTACTGCCAGTCGTACCATACAAACGCCCCGGCGACATGCGCAGGAGGTCGACCGAGCAACCAACTGAGGTAAGGGATCGCCACGCTGCGGTTCGTGGTCGAGGGGATGGCGACCACGTAGTGGACGGACCACTTTCTAAGCTCCCCCTCGACCTGGTCCTTCAGCGCTGTGCTGCGCGGCAGGGGAGAGCCAGACAGAAGGGCGCTTAGCACCACATCCGTCTCCGACCGCAGGGAGGAAACCAGTGCGTCCGTTCCCGGTTGCGCGACGTTGAAGCGTCCACCCACGATTTTGAACCGAAGGTAGGTGCTCGCTTGCCATCGTTCCGGAACGCTGTTCACCTGGTCGGGGAATGGGTAGAGCAAGACCACCGAATTCGGCGGAATGGCGTCGACAGCGCTGGTGAAGTATTGCGGAACAGGCGTCGCGACCACGGGGTACGGCCACGTTGGGATCAGTGGGACGAAGACTGCAGCGCCCAGAAGCGCCGGGAGCACCACGCTGAGCAGGCGTCCACGAACCAGCTGGTGGACGCGCTCGAGGACCGCGGCAAGAATGAGGCTGGCAAAGAGGACGACGTAGAGGGAGAAGCGAACTGGAAGCGCGCTGCTCAGCAGCGGCAGTTTTCCGAGCACCGTCTCGGGGAGGGGGATCGCGACCTTGTGGTTGTCGACCCTCAGTCGCGCCCCAAGTGAGAGAACGAACGCCGACGCGCAGAGGACGGCCGCGATTCTCACCCAGGCGGTGCGCCACAGAGCGATCACGCCTGCCACCAGGACCGCCACGAGCGGCAGCCCGAGATATGACCCGTTCTCGGTGACGTTGCCGCCGAATCCAGCCGACAAGTGGACCGACGACGAAGTGGAGAGTCGCTGGAGTCTGCCGGGGACGAGCGGCCCGAGGAGATCCGCGCTGTAGCGCTGCGGATCTGCTTGAAGCGGGCCGACTACGTGCCCGGGTCCATCGAAGATCAGCCAGATCGGATAGGCGAGCAACACGATCCCGACGACCGCCGTGGTCGCGAACGCGACAGTGGCATATCGAAGCCTGGACGACAGCTCGCGCGGACCCATCACGGCTACGAGCACGATCACCGCGCACATGAAGATGACTAGGCCAGCGAAGACTTCGGTCGATATGAAGAACTGTCCGACAAGCAGAACACCGAGGATCGCCCCGCGGACAACGGGGTGGTGATCGGGTTGGCGGACCGTGATGTCGTGGACTAGCAGCAGCGCAAGGGGTGGGATGAAGACGCAGAGCGTCATCAAGTGACCGAGCCCTGCCGCGACCATGTACGGGGAGAAGCCGTACAGCAGCCCCGCTGCGAAGGCGGCCGGACGCCACTGTGTGAACCGACACGCGAGCGCGTATGCCGCACTGGCGGATAGGAGCATTCCCGCCGTCTCCACGAGGTTGAAGCTGGCGACGGGCCCGAACAACAGCGTGATCGGTGCGGCCAGCACCCCCAATGTCAGGGTGCTCGTGTTCATGAGCATGTTGATCCCGTACGGATAATTGCCGTAGTCGCTGAGGAGCGGATTGTGCGCATGCAGAAGCGCGTAAGGCGCCCACGTCAAGAACCACATGGACGCAGCCGGATCCCCGCCACCAGCGATTGCGTGGTCGCTGAGACCCAGGGTCCATGCGTCCCAGAAGGCGACGACGGTCAGGGCGGCATAGATCGCGATTGCCACGATCGCCGAGCGATGCCGCTTCAGCACCTGCACTGCCTTTGTCGTGCGCAAGGTTGGCACACCCGATATTGGACGAGCCACCATGATGCCCCAAGGAGTCTCTGTCCTGATCGCACTTGATCAGGATCGTCTCCAACAAGGGTGGGCAGCCTCGCACCGGTCTGGTCTTCCCTCGCGGCAGATCCAGCCCGGCGATCGTGCAGAACAGTGTCTAGGTCCAGGTGTGTTCGGTGGCTCAGGGGTGGCGCGCGTCACTAGAAGCCTGCGGCGACGGCGGTAGCGGCGTCTTGTACCATCGTCCCTCAATCACGTGACGAGCTCTCTTGGAACTGGGCGGAGCCGAATGCCGAAACAGCCCAGGCTGAGCACGACGGCACGTCGAGCAGGCGTCGTCTTCGCCCTTTGTGCAGCATTCGTGCTCGCCGCTCTGGCCTCCGGCCCGATTGTGGCAGCAACAGAGCGATGGATTGGGGCTGGAGCGACGAGGACTTCGGTCACTGCTTGGTTCGCCGACTCGCACGTCGCGGACCGGGGCTTCGCACCAGGGGATCACCCCAGTGCGGTCGTGGTGGCAACGACGGACGGGAAGATCCTCGTGTCACAGCTTTGCGGAAAGACACTCATCGCCGTGCGCTCCGTAACCGGCAGTCGTGGTCGCGAACTTCACATGCTGCTCGGCGTGCCGACACGGTGTGCAGGCAGCTGGCTCACGTTGCGCATCGAGGGCACTCGACTACCCCTCCAGGCGTGGGTCCGATGAACGAGCTGAAGCTCACGCCACTCCTTCGAGCGATGAACTGCTTCGCGGTGCTCGGGTGCGTCACGATCATCGCGCTCGTGCTGCACGCGCTCCCGCTTGCGCAGGTCGTGTCGATCGTCGGACCGATCCTCCTCATCGGAACCGCGCTCGGGCGCAGACTTTGGGCTTCCACGTCGATCGCCCAACGAGTAGGCATTGCAGTCGCCGTCGGGCTCTTCTCGATGATGGCGGGCGCAGGCGTTTTCGCGTTCGCGCTTCCGCGACTCGGCGTCCATCATCCTCTCAACGCGCCGTTCGCCGTCGTCGCCGTCGCCGTTGTCACTGCCCTCTGCACCGCGTGGAGCCTCGCGCGGGGCGTCGATCCGCTGCGCGAGTGCTTCGAGGGTCTCCTGCCAAGCGCCTTGCTCTGGGCACTCGGACTCTGTGTCGTGCCGCTCCTCGCGCTTGTCGGCGTGGCCAGGCTGAACGCGCGGGACTCTGCTGTTCCCGCGGTCGTGGCGGCCCTCCTTGCCCTCCTGCTCACGGGGCTGGCGATCGCCCTCCCCCCTGCGAGACGGAATCCGCCGAGGCTGCTCCTGCTCGTGTCAGCGCTCATCGCCGCGAGTTGGCAGGCCACGCTGCGGGGAGGTTGGCTCTTCGGCGGCGACCTGACGCACGAGTACTACATCGCGAGCGCGACGGTGAGGGATGGCGTCTTCCCGCTGCCGCACATCGCGGACGCCTACAGCACCATGCTCTCCTTGACGGTGTGGCCCGCACTGGTCCACGGAGTGTCTGGACTCTCCCTTCGGACCATCGTCGGGCTCGTGCCGACGCTCGCGCTCGCGGCCTGCCTGATCGTGACCTGGGGAACGCTGCGAGAGAGAGTGTCACCCCGCGTGGCCGCCGCGATCTGCGCCGTGTTCGTCGTCGGCGCCCCCTCCATGGTCAGCGTCATGCCGAGCATCGGACGGCAGTGCTACTCGTTGCTCTTTCTCGCGGTCCTCGTCTTTGCGGTCTCGAGCACGACGCTGCCGGTTCGCAGCGCCCGGGTGCTTGCGCTCGTCGGTGGCATGGGAATCGTCGTATCCCACTACTCGACCGCGTTGTTCGCGGGGGCTGCGGTGTTAGTGGGATGCCTCGCCCTCATCGTGCGTCGAACGCCCCTCTCGGAGCGAGTCCTGAACCTCCCCGTCGCGCTGCCCATCGTGCTGCTCACCTATGGGTGGGACCTCCACTTCGCGCACGCGGAGTCCAACGTCTCTCAAGTTGTCGCGGCTGCCACCACGCACCCGAAGAAGCACGCCTCGGGCCTTTGGGAGACCGTGATCTCCAACGCGCACTCGTTTGGACCCTCGGTCGCGATGCTCATTGGGATCCTCGGGGCGTCCTGGATCGTCGTCAAGCTCGACGACGCGGCGAAGTCGAGGCCCGCCGGCTCGCTGCCACGGCTTCTCGGCGGGTGCGCCGCGATCGCGGTCGCGGTTGCGGCGGTGACGGTCGCCGTGGCTCGGATCCTCCGCCCCAAGTCTTTGCAGCACTGGGCGCACAGCGCGCTTGCCTGGGTGCACCCGGTCTTGCCCTCATCCTGGGTGTCGGCGTCGGTGGCTCGTGCCAGGGACGTGCGTGCGAGGGCAAGCCACTACTCGTGGATGGTGACCAATCCACGTGCGCGCGACGTACGGCTCGTCAACGACCCAATCACCGTGTCTCGTGGGGTTCACGTCGCCTCTTCGGCGTTGAGCTGGACGCAGTCGATCGCCGGAAAGGCCCTCCTGCTGCTCGCGGTCGCCTCGGTCGTTGCGGGGATCGTCGCGTGCGTGCGTCGCCCCCGGATGGCGGGGCTCGCTGGGATGTCGCTGTGCGCGATCATCATCTCGGTGCTGTGGCGCTCGGTCCCTGCGGCGTCGCAGTACTTCGACCCCGTCCGGCTCCAGGTCGAGGTGTACGTCGTGTGCGCGGCGACGATCTCGGTGATGGCGGCCCAACTGACAAACTCTCGCGTCGGCAAGTGGCTCTCGCAGCGATGGCGCGCGGAGCTTGCGGCGCTCTTCTTGTTCGGCGCCCTTGTTGCGATGGTGGTGCTGTCGGGTTCCATGGGCCTGTCGAATCTCGTCATCAAAGGCCAGCCCTTGGACGCCGCGTTCTCCTCGACGGGAGAGCAGACCGAGAGCGCGACGACGCCCTCCGACCTCGCGGCAGCGCAGTGGCTCGCCGCAGCGAGGCCGAGCGGACTCGTTCAGTCGGACTGGGTCCAGGGCATCCTGCAGAACGTCGGCTACGCGACACGAAGGGAGTACATCCCGACGCTTGACCCCGTGCTGACCGACGAGCGCTCCTGGGTCTTCGTATCGCAGACGAACCTGGTGAGGGGCCGCGTGTTCGGCGGCACGTTGACCTACAACACCTCGTTCCGCCTCCCATTGGCCTTCCTCAGCTCGACGAGGCCGATCCTCTTCACGTCGGGCGGTGCAGTCGTCTTCGGATCCGAGCCGCACCGGCGCGCCTGACACCGCGGGATGCACGGCGCCGCAAGCGTTGGTCTCACTCGTTGCCTTCGCTCCGCTGCCGTACGATGCGGGCGTGCTGGGGCTCGCTCGTGGGATCGCCGGTGTCTACCGAGAGCCACGACGTGTGGGACAAGGCGAGCCGACGACGGTGGACTTCCGCTGCACGGTGTGCGGCTCCAGCGAGTTCGTGCTCGGCCCCATTCCAGAGGAGTGGGACGAGATCTTCGCGAACCTCGAGCCCGACGTCGGCGAGCTCGAGGCGCTGCACCGCCGAGAACACCTGTCCTGCGCGCGATGCCGGGCGAGCCTGCGCATCGTGGCGCTCACGAAGGCGCTGCTCGAGGCCGAGCGGTGGCCGGTGGAAGGCCGCGAAGGCGTATTCAACCTCGTGTCCCTTCTCGCGACGAGGCCGTGGCTGCGCCTCCTCGAGGTCAACGAGTCGTACGTCGTCGGCCCGCTCCTCCGCCGTCTCCCTCGGCACGTTGCCGCCGACTACCCCGACGTCGACGTACAGGACCTTCCGCACCCCGACGCTTCGTTCCGCCTCGTCGTGCACTCCGACACCCTCGAGCACGTCCCGGACCCGTTTGCAGCATTGCGCGAGTGCCATCGGGTGCTTCGGCCCGGGGGACGCCTGGTGTTCACAGTGCCGATCCGTCAAGGTCGGCCCACGGCGAGCCGGAGCGGAATGCCTCCCGTGTACCACGGCGACACCAAACCGCCCTACCGCTCGCTCGTGCACACGGACTTCGGCGGTGATCTCTGGGCGATGGTGCTGTCCGCCGGCTTCGCAGAGCTGTCGGTCGTCTCCGTGGAGAGCCCTTCGGGCGTCGCGTACCTCGCGCGCAAGGCTCGCTAGGCGCCGTGTCGCGTCGCAAGGTCGGAGCGACGGACTGACGACCCGGGCGACGTGGTGACGGTCCGTGCCGGTGAATCGCTGTCCACCCGGTTTGTCAGCTTCGCCGTCCCGAGGGCGCCAATGGCGTCGGTGGGTCCACTCGGTCGCGCCTGCGTATGCTCCAACGATGACCGATGCAAGTAGCGGTCGAGGTGCGACGTCATCTAAGAGCTAGCGGCTCGACATGATCGACGGCCCCCCTCGCGTCGGCCACCGGAGCACCCCCTTCAGGATCGCCGGGTACCTGGCCATCTGTGCCGGGTTCGCCGTCGTGAGCCTTGTCTCCGGCGGGCTCCTGCACCTCGGGGACCGGATCGCGGGCACCCATCCCACATCGGTCGTCGAGCGAGCATCGTTCCTGCGGCCCTCGGTCGCTGACGCCGGCCTCGTCCCTGGTCGGTCCGTGACCGTGGTCGCAGTTAGTGCACGCGGCGCGACGCCGAGCTTCCGGGCCAGCTGCGGGGTCGTGCACCTGGACGCCCTCCAGCGCCTGGCGGGCGCAGGGGTCACGCACGCCACGGTGTTCGTTCCGAGCTCGTGCGACCGCCACTGGCTGGTGGTGTCCGTCGACGCCCTCCGACATCCGCTCACGGCGTGGGTGCGATGAGGCACGGACTCGGTTCGACCACTCGCGACGTGCTCGCCTCGGTTCGCGCCGTCAACGCGACGACGGCGCTGACGCTCGTGACGCTGCTGGCGTATGCGCTCCCCGTGGACCCGGTGGCGCAAGCGACACGCATACTCGGGCCACTCCTGGTCTTCGGGGCGGTGGCCACGTTCTGCTTGAAGGGCACGCTGTCGCTGGCGCAACGCATCGGTCTCGTGCTCGCACTGGGACTCGGTCTCACCATGCTCGGCGGAGCCCTCGAGGCAGTGGTGCTGTCGCACGCCGGCGTCAGCCGCCCCTTGGTCGGCCTCCCGCTCGGCGTCTCTCTTCTCGTCCTGCAGGTGGCATGCACGACCTGGAGCGCCGTGAGACGCGAGGACCCGGTTCGCGCATGCTTCATGGGCGCCACCGTGCGCCACTGGCTGTGGGCCGTGGTCCTCGCGAGTCTCTGCCTCCTCTCCCTCCTCGGCATGGAGCGCGCCAACCAAGGCGGCTCGACGGTCCCGGCGATCCTCGCGAGCGTCGCCGTGCTCGTCCTCGTGGCGGCGGCCGTCGCGCTGCCCGAGGCTCGTTGGGCTCCTCCGAAGGTGCTGATGCTCGCATCGGCCGTCCTCATGGCGGCCTGGCAGGTCCCCCTTCGGGGCGGGTGGCTCCTCGGCGGGGACCTGCCGCACGAGTACTTCACCGCGGCCCTCGCGCTCTCCCAAGGACGCTTCCCGCTCGTGAACTACACGGACACGTACGGAGGGATGCTCTCGCTGACGGTGTGGCCGGCCGAGTGGCACGCCGTCGCTGGGCTGAGCCTCCTGACCGTGTTCGGGCTACTCCCCGAGGTCGCCCTCGCCGTGTGCGTGTTGATTTCCTGGGGCACCGTCAGGGAGCGAGTCGGGGCCCGAGCCGCCGCGGCGATCTGCGCGCTCTTCGTCGTCGCCGCACCGGACCTGGTCAGCGTGCTGCCCGAGGTGTCGCGGCAGTGCTACGCGATCCTCTTCCTCGCGGTGCTCGTGTTCTCCATCTCCTCGATACGTCTCTCCACGAACTCGGCTCGCGTCCTTGCGCTGGCGGCCATGGTGGGCACCGCGATCACCCACTACTCGACGGCATTCATCGCCGCGGCGATCTTGATCGGCGCCGCGGGCCTCTCGTACCTCCTGCCGACGAAGCGCAAGGCCAGAGTCCTCACGCTGCCCGTGGCAGGCGGCACGGCCGCCGTCGTCGTGCTCTGGGACGTCCTCTTCGCGGGAGCGAACTCGAGTCTGAGTCAGGTCGCGAGCACACTCTCGACGGGGCCCGGGAAGGGCACGCTGCCACCGCCGATCAACCGGCCCGGCCTTCGGTGCACGCCAACAGGAGCACCCACCACCGCCTCGGTCGCATCCCTCCACGTCGGCGCTCCCCGTGCCGGACAAGGGCTCCTGGTCGCGTCCCACTCCGCCGCGCCATCGGGTGCAGCGATCTCCGGACCGGCGATCCTGGCGGTAGCCGCGTTCGCGATCGCGATGGGTGTGGCCCTGCTGTACCTCGCGTGGCGTCTGTTCCGGGACAGCCGGGGGGACGAACCGCGGAGGCGAATCGCTGCGGCCGCGCTCGTGTCGCTCGTCGCCATCGGCTGGGTCGGGCTCATCGCCTCGCGCTCCGGGTCCCTGGCACACCTGCTTCGGTCGCCCTTCCGAGCCCTTGTAAACACCTCGAGCGGTGTCTCGATCGCGGACGCGTCGAAGGTCCGGACGGACGACCTGTACACACTGACGCACGCGTACAGCTGGATGCGGCTCGCGACGGGGTCCTGTGGCATCACACTGTCGAGCTTCTCCCCGGCCACCGCGAAAGGGATCCCCGTTCTCGCCTCCGTGGCCGGCGTCGTTGAGCGGCTCGCGAGCAAGGGCCTCATCGTCCTCGCGGTCGTGTCGGTGATCGTGTGCCTGGTCGCTGCCGTCAAGGATCGGCGGCTCGTCGGCCTCGCTGGGATGGGTGTGGTCGCCGTTGCAGCAGCGTCCGCGTGGAAGCTCGTCCCCGCGATGGCCCAGTACTTCGGGACGGACCGGATCCAGATCGAGACCTACTTCGTCTTTGCCGCGACGTCGGCGGCCGCCATGCAGTGGATCCAGTCCCATCGACGCGACAGGGGGGCGCCCGCGGGCGCGGCCCGCGGGCGCGGCGCGGCGTGGGTCGCGGCGGGGCTGGTCGCTGCCGTCGTCATGGCCGGCTCCATGGGCCTGGTCAACCTCGTGACCGCGGGCCGTCCGCTGGACGCCGCCTACTCGTCGCAGGGCCAGCAGATCGACCTTGCGCCGACGCCCGCCGAGCTGCCCGCCGCCCAGTGGCTGGCCCAGGCGCGGTCGACCGGACTGGTCCAGGCCGACTTCACGTCGCTCAGTGCGCTGGGCTCGATCTCGGACAGGTTCGATCTCATCTCGTCGGTCGATCCGGTCCTGACGGACGTACAAGCATGGGTCTTCGCGTCGCGGACGAACATCGTGCAGGGGCGCGCCTATGGAGGGTCAACGACGTACAAGGCAGCGTTCCGCTTCCCGCTCGCATTCCTCCAAGCCTCACGCCCGACGCTGTACGTGTCCACCGGCGCGATGATCTTCGGCTCCGTCGTCCCGCCGCACCGGTGACGATGCACGACGCGCGAGCCAGGTCCACGCGGCGGCCGCGAGTACCCTCCTGGCGTGGACAGCTTGAAGGTGTCCTACGTCCTTCCCAAGCTCCTCGACCACCCCGTCGGTGGCTACAAGGTGCACTACCAGTACGCCGATGGGCTGGCTCGTCGAGGCCACCGTGTCACGCTCGTCCACCCGATCACCGTGGAGCCGCGCGCTGGTCTACGTGACCGCGCGGCTTGCTGGAGGGCCGTCGCACGACAGAGGAGGTCTGGACGTCCTCCCATCACGTGGTTCGAGTTCGACCCTTCCGTGCGATCCGTGGTGTTGCCGGCCTTGCGCGGGGGACTCCTCCCTGAGGCGGACGTGACGGTCCTGTCGGCGTGGCAGACGGCCGAGCGAACGACGACGCCGCCCAAGAGCGCCGGCGTCCTGGCGCAGGTCGTCTACGACTACGAGTTCTGGATCACCCAGCCGGAGCGCAGAGACGCCATCCAGCGTGCGCTCGGACGTACCGACGTCGCCCACGTCGCCACGTCCGGCGTCGTTGAGCACATGCTTGCCGAGATCGGCGCGGTGCCGATTGCCACGATCCCCGCGGGCCTCGCCGCGGGCGAGTTCGGCGTCGACGTGGCGATCGATGCACGAAGGTCCGTCGTCGGATTCGCAAGGCGATACCAACCGAGCAAGGACCCCGGAACGGCGCTCGAGGCGATCGAGGAGATCCACCAGCAGGTTCCTGAGACGACGTTCGTCTGCTTCGGGGATGCGGCGGACGCGACGCTTCCCGACTGGGTCGAACGGCTCGGTCGTGTCACGCCGGGGGAGCTGCGGGACTTCTACAACCGGTGCGCGGTGTTCCTCCTGACGAGCAAAGTGGAAGGTTGGGGCTTGCCGGCGCTCGAGGCGATGGCGTGCGGTGCGACGGTCGTGTCAACCGCGAGCGGGGGCGTCGAGGACTTCCTCGTGCACGACGTGAACGGCCTCATCGTCCCCGTCGGAGACGCATCGAAGGTGGCGTCGGAGGCGATCGACCTGCTGTTGGCCCGAGAGCGAAGGATTCGACTTGCGGAGCGAGCGGTGCAGGACACACGGCAGCTGACGACCGAGAGGAGTCTGGATCGACTTGAGGTGCTCCTCGCCGAGAGGGTCCATCCGGCTCCTTGAACGTCCACCCGCCCGGGGTTGAGCCGAGGGTGCTCAATCGCACCATGGCCGCGTGGACGTCCGCCGGCGCCTGAGCCCGCCGTCTCGGGTGCGTCGTCCGTCGTTCTGGCGAGTTCGGCAAGAAGTGATCGTGTTCCCGTCCCAGGACGAGCAAGCCGCTTGCAAGAATGGGTGGATGCCCGCCGCCAACGTCACTGGCGAGCGGCGAGCTCGCGCGCCGTCACAGGGCAACGTCCAATCGCCACGGCGGCATCGGTGACGATCGAGGCGCACGAGGGGGCCGCACCTCGCACGGTGGCGTCGATCATCGTCACGTACAACAGCTCCGACACCATCGTGCAATGCCTTCGCTCCATCGAGGAGTCGAGCCACCCGTCGCGAATCGTCGTCGTGGACAATGCCTCGCGAGACGGCACAGGAGACGTGGTCGCCCGTGAGTTCCCCGGCGCCGAGATCGTCCGGACGGGCGCCAACCTTGGCTTCGCGGCAGCGTGCAACCGTGGCATCGAACGAGCAGCGGAGTGGGCACCGACCTACTACCTGCTCGTCAACCCTGATGCCTACCTGGACGCGAGCTGCGTCGCGACGCTCGTCGACGCGATGGAGGCGGCGCCGGACGCGGCCGCCGCGAGCCCTCTCATCCTCTACGAGGACTCGGGAAAGATCTGGTACGCCGGCGCCGCGGCCGACGTCCAGAGGGGCATCTACTGGCACGTGGGCGTGGGAGAGGATGACAAGGGCCAGTACACGGAGACGACGGTCACGGGCCGGCCGACGGGGTGCGTCATGCTCGTCCGTCGCGACGTCGTGGAGGAAGTGGGCGACCTCGATGAGAGCTACTTCCTCTACTGGGAGGACGTCGAGTGGGGGCTGCGCCTCCAGCGGACGGGACGATGTGTCCTGTTCGTCCCTTCGGCGCGCGCGGGGCACGCGGTGAGCTCTGCAACGGGAGGCCCCGCGTCGAAGATCTACGAGTACTACTACCTTCGCAATCGGTTGCGGCTGGTGCATGAGACGGCGGGCCTGTCCCGGAGCTCTCTCGTCGCGGCGAACTGGCAGGCCTCCGCGAGGACGATCGCCAGCGTCCTGCGCGATCGCGGGCCCCGCGCGGGTCTCTCGACCGGTCGGGCGATCGTCCTCGCGTACGCCGACTTCCTCCGAGGCCGGCAGGGACAGAAGGCACGACTGTGAGGTTCGGCATCCGCCGCCAGGCCCGTGCGTCGGTTCCCAGCGATCCCGACACTCCCGAGCCGCCCGCTGCCGCCGTCGAGGCGACCACCGGCGAGGCGGTCGCGACGGCGGGGGACCCTGCGTCCGCAGGCGGACTTCCCGTGGGCGTGGCCCGCCGTCGCGTCTTGCTGTCGACCTCGTCGGTCATGACGAGCACCGCCATCATCGCCGCCCTCGGAGCGGTCTCGCTCGCGGTCATGACGAAGCGCCTCGGACCCACTCGCTACGGGGAGTTCGTCATCGCCCTCACGTTCTTCTCGACGGCGACCTTGATCACCGACCTGGGTGTGAACGCGCTCACCGGCAGAGAGATCGCCCGCACGCCGGAGCGTGCCCGGGAGATCCTCGGCCACACCCTGGGCCTTCGGGTGAGCCTCAGCGTGCTCGTGATCCCGATCGTCGCGGTCATCGCGCACTTCGCGTACGCGGCCTCGGGCTCCACGATCTTCGTCTGCGTCGTGATCGCCTCGCTCGCGATTCCCTTCGACGCGCTGCGGAGTGTGGCGCTCAGCTACTTCGTCGCGGGCATCCGCAACCACGTGGGCGCGACGCTCGCCGTGCTCCAGCAGGTGCTCTTCGTCGGTGGCGTCGTCGCGGTCCTCTGGCTCGGTGGGGGCGTCGTGCTCTGCGTGACCGCCTACCTGGTGTCGACGGCGATCTCGAGCATCTGTGCCTACGTCTGGGTCATCCGAGAGGTCCCGTTCCGGCCGCGATTCCGCGTCGAGCAGTGGCGCGGGATCATCGCCGGCTCGATCGGGATCGGCGTCATCCAGCTCGTCAACCTGCTGTACCTCAAGGCGGACACACTCATCCTGAGCGTCATGACGACCTCGGCGCAGGTCGGCATCTACGGCGTCGCCTACGCCATCGTCAGCTTCTACGGGGCGTTCGCCAGCATCACGATGACGAGCCTCCTGCCGATCCTCACGAGGTCGAGCGACGAGGAGCTCGGAGGCCTCGTCATCCGGACCGTGCGGCACCTCATGACGATCTCGGTGATGCTCGCGACGCTCACCTGGTGCTTCGCGCCGCTCGCGATCCGCCTCGTCGCCGGTCCGAAGTACGCGACGGCGTACCTTCCCCTTGCGATCCTTGCGACCGCGATGGTGCTCACCTACCTCCACGTGGCCCTCGGCGTCGCGAGCGTCGCTCGCAACCGGCACCAGCGCATCGTCTTCGTCAGCCTGGCGTGCCTGGTGCTCAACGTCGTCGGCAACGTGCTCGTCATCCCGCGGTGGGGCATCAACGGCTCGGCGACCGTGACGCTGATCTCTGAGGTGGTCGCGCTCCTGGGGGTCGCGTACGTGTTTCAGCACGACGTCGGGCCGAGCATTCCGTGGCCCGCCATACTCCCCAAGCCGTTGTTGATCGGCGCGACGCTGACGGTCCTCTTCTACTTCCCACTCCACTCGACGACAAAGGGCATCGTCCTCACCGGTGTGCTCGCGACGTGCCAGGTCGTCGTGTACCTCGGCTGCCTGCTCGCGATCCGGGGCCTCCCCGACGACTACGCCAACGCCCTTCGCCAGCTGCGCCGCCGCGTCGCGACGGCGCGGGCGCGGTAGGCATCGAAGACGACGAGCAGATCGAGTTCGTCAACGACGTCGTCAGGCCGAGCACGGAGAACGGTACGTCTAACATCGCCGCATTCGAACGCCGAACTTGAGCGAGGTGCGACCTGATGCTGCACGATGACACCGCTCGCAGCGGCGACGTCGGGTCGTCCGACGCGGACATGGGGGTGACGCCGCCAACGCCCCATCGGCGTCCGCTCCTTCGTGCGATTGCCACGAGGGCGGCGGCGCTCGTCATCTTCGTCGCAGCGTGGCAGCTCGTGGTGATCTCCGGGTGGAAGCCACAGTTCTTGGTGCCGAGCCCGTTCACTGTGCTCGACGCGCTGGTGCGCGACCCCGGGGCGTTCGCCCACGACGCTGGCATCAGCGTGTCGCGGGCCGCGATCGGACTGGGCGCCGCCATCGTCGTGGGCGGCGTCATCGGGCTGGTCGCGGCATGGGTCCGACCGCTCCGTGCACCGCTGCGCTCGCTCGTCGCCGGCTTGCGGACCCTCCCTCCCGTCGTGTGGTACCCCGCCGCACTGATCGCGATCGGGCTCTCGACCCCGGCGATCCTCCTCGTCATCGTCGTGGGCGCCGCGCCCTTGATCGCGCTGGGCATCATCGAGGGCATCGCCGAGGTGCCCGTCCGTGCGGACGGGACCACCGACGGGGCTCGCGTCGCACGGCTTCGCCTCGTCGCGCTGCCGGCAGCCGCGCCACGGATGCTCGCCGGGCTCCGCTCGGGATGGGCCGCCTGCTGGGCGGCGCTGCTCACCGGTGAGCTCCTCCTGACGCTGCCGAGCCTGGGCCTTGGCGGCCAGCTCGCCCTCAATCGGGGGCTCAACGACTACGTGGCGGTGTACGAGGGGATGATCGTCATCTTCCTGATCGGCGTCATCGTCGACGGCGCGATCTTCGGCGGCCTCGCTGCCCTGCTGCGCCGGCGCGAACCGGTGGCCGCGGCGGGCGCCTAGGCCGCCGACACCCGACGATCCCCCGGGACCTCACGGCGCGCGGGTTGGTCGCAGGAGGGTGGTCAGCCCAGCGACGCGAGCGCGCGGCGCACCCAGTCAAGGGCGCTGATCGTCGCGTAGTCGCGCACTCGCTGGCGGTCACCCGGAAGCCGAAGCCGGATCGATGTGGGCGCCTCGTCACCGATCGCGAGCCCGACGAACACCGTGCCGACCTCGATGCCCTCGTCGGGCTCGGGACCGGCGACACCAGTGAGCGCGAGCCCCACGTCGCTCCGAAGCACCGAGCGCACGCCGCGTGCCATCGCCTCTGCAGCCTCGGGCGTCACCACGGGGCCGTCCGGCACCCCCAGCAGGGCCTGCTTCACGTCCCCCGCGTAGCTCACGATGGCACCTCGGAACCACTCGCTCGCGCCATCGACGTTGACCAGCCGGCTCGCAACGAGGCCCCCGGTCAGGGACTCGGCGACCGCGAGGGTGAGCGACCGTCGTCGCAGCTGGCCGGCGACCACGTCCTCCATGGTCTCGTCGTCGACCCCGAACACGACGTCACCGAACCGCTGCGCGAGGATCGCCCTCACGGTCGCCTCTTCGGCCGCCAGGGATCGCCGCGCCGCCTCCTCGGACGGTGCACGGGTGGTGACGCGGACCTTCAGCCCCTCGATCCCCGACGCGAGGAACGCCAGCGTGCACGAGCTGCCGTCGAGGTCCTTGGCGTAGCCGTCGAGCGCCTCGGCGAGGCCGGACTCGCTCGTGCCCCAGGTCCGCAGCACCCGCGACGCGATGGTGCCGGTCTCTCCGCCCGCCGCGAGCCGGCTCCGGAGGTCTGGAGCGATCGCGCGCTCGAACATCTCCTCCAGCTCGTGGGGCACGCCGGGGACCGCGTAGAGGACCTTGCGGCCGATCGGACACAGGAGCCCTGGTGCCGTGCCCCTGCGCTGCTCGATCACCTGGGCACCGACCGGCACGTCGGCCTGTCGCCGGTTGTTGTCCGGCATCTCACGACCTCGGGACGCGAACATCGACTCGATCCGCGTCTCGATGGCCGGATCCCGCACGAGCTCCACACCCATGACGGCGGCGATCGCCTCTCGAGTGAGGTCGTCCTGCGTCGGACCGAGCCCGCCGCAGACGATCACGCCGTCGGAGCGAGCCAGCGCGGTCCGCAGCGCGAGGACCATCCGGAGATGGTCGTCGTCGACGTGCTGGTGGAAGGTGCTGATGACACCGTTGGCCGCAAGCTGCTCACCGAGCCAGCGGGAGTTCGTGTCCGCGAGCTGTCCCAAGAGCAGCTCGGTGCCGACGGCGACGATCTCGACTCTCACGCGGGTGCTGCGACGGCGCGGCCGTCCCTCCAGTACTCGTAGCCGGTGAAGAGCGTGATCGCCGCGGCGAGCCAGATCGTCCCTGTCTGGAGCCACGCCAGCGAGGCCGTCGGCGGCAGCACGCACCATGCGATGGCGAAGTCCTGGACGAACGTCTTCAGCTTCGCGGTCCGGCGGGCGGGGATCGAGATCCCCTGCCGGGACGCCCGCCAGCGATACACGCTCATCCACGCCTCACGGACGGTGATCAGCACGACGGGCAGCCACGGCAGGTGGCCCGTGGCGCACAAGGCGTACATCGACGACAGCACGACGACCTTGTCGGCCAGCGGGTCGAGGAACGCCCCGGACCGAGTCGCCCCGTGACGCCTCGCGATCGTCCCGTCGAAGCCGTCGGAGAGGGCGAAGACCGCCCCGACGGCCGCCGTGAGCCAGGACGCTCCCTGCACCAGGATCAGCGCGATGAACACCGGCGCGAACACGAGCCGTCCGAGCGTGATGGCGTTGGCCGGGGTGACCAGCGCCGTCGGCCCGTAGCGGTGAGACGTCGTCATCGGGGCATGGCGAGGAGGTCGGTGCCAAAGGAGCCCGTGATCACCACGTCATGGAAGGCACCGATCTCGAGTTCGGCGGGGACGGCGATGATGCCGTCGATCTCCGGCGCCTCATGGATCGACCGCGCGTTGCCGGGGTCGTCGACCAGCACGGTACGAGTCTGACCCACGAGCGCGTCGCGTCGTTGGCTCGTGATCGCGTCTTGCACCTCGGTGCACTCGGCGAGTCGCTCGAGCGCCAGGCTCCTCGGAACCTGGTCGTCCATCGCAACCGCGGGGGTCCCTTCCTCGGCCGAGAACGTGAAGAAGCCTGCCCAGTCGAGGCGGGCTTCCTCCAAGAACGCGATGAGGCGGCGCTGGTCCTCCTCGGTCTCCCCGGGGTAGCCGAGGATGAACGACGAGCGGAAGGTCGCGTCGGGCTCGAGCGTGCGAATCCTCTCGATGCGGTCGAGGAACCGCTGTCCCTCACCCCAACGGCGCATGGATCGAAGGAGCGGGCGCGACACGTGCTGGAGCGAGAGGTCGAAGTAGGGCACGCCGGTCTGGAGGATCGCGTCGATGAGCGGGTCGGTCAGCCCGGACGGATAGAGATAGAGCAGTCGGAGCCACGGCACGCTGCCGCGAAGCGACGTGACGAGGTCAAGGATCGGCTGCGCGGACGGGGTGTCGAGGTCGTTGACGTCCTCGCGTCCCGCCCGACGCCGATCGCGTCCGTAGCTCACGAGGTCCTGCGCGACGAGCACGATCTCTTTGACGCCACCCGCCACGAGCGAGGCCACCTCCGAGCGCACGTCATCGACACGGCGGGACCGCTGGTCCCCACGGAACGTGGGGATTGCGCAGAACCCGCAGCGCCGGTCGCATCCCTCGGCGACCTTGACGTAGGCCCATGGCGCGTCCGGTGCGGGCCGCGGAAGCGCCAGGAGGTCGAAGGTCGACGGCACCGGGCGCAGCCCGAGCTCGACACGCACCGCCTCGGGCACGGGCGACTCGCCGAAGCCGGCGACCAGATCCACCTCGGGGAGGGCCACCTCGAGCTCGTGCCGGTAGCGCTCGGCCATGCAGCCCGTGACCACGACTCTCGCCCCGTCCTTGCGAAGCTCCGCCAGCTCCAGGACCACCTCGATCGTCTCGGCACGCGCCGACTCGATGAACGCGCAGCTGTTCACGACGATGAGATCGGCCTGCTCGGGCACGTCGGCTGGTCGCAGGCCGCCGTGCTCGATGAAGCCGGCGAGCTTGGCGCTGTCGACGATGTTCTTCGGACACCCGAGTGTCTCGATCCAGTATGACGGCAAACCGAATCCCCCGAGGACGCCTCGACCGGCGACGAGACGCCGGCTATGTCGTGCTGCAACCTACCGGATCTGCTCGTTCTAGACGCAGCGACCGGTGCGGCGGCACGCACGCCGAGCGTGGTGCACGAGGTTCCTGGCGACGGGGACGACCGACGTAGAGTCCCCGTGTGCCGACGTCCGTCGACGTCTCGATCGTGGTCATCGCCTTCAACGAGCAGACGACCATCGAGGCCTGCGTGAGCGCGCTGCTCGCGCAGGTGACGTCCCGGTCCTTCGAGGTCGTGGTGGTGGACGACGGCTCCACTGACCGGACCGCCGAGCTCGTGGACGAGCTCTCCCATCGTGATCCTCGCGTCCGGATGCTCGCCCACGAGCGCAACCGCGGTCGCGGCGCGGCACGACGGACCGGTCAGGACGCCACGCACTCGTCGCTGGTCGGCTACGTGGACGCCGACGTCATCGTGTCCGCGGACTGGCTCGAGCGCTGCGCGACGGCTCTCGGAGCCCACGGTGCGGTCTCGGGCATCGCCGTGCCCGACGGTGACTGCGTGGTGCTGGTGCGCCTCGTGCACCCGAGCATTCGGGTGCGCCCGCACACGATGCCGATCTCGGGGGGCAACGTGCTGTTCGATGCCCCGGCACTGCGCGCGGTCGGCTTCGACGAGCGAGCACGGCTCGGTGAGGACTTCCGGCTGGCCCGGCGCATGACTGAGCTCGGCTACCTGATCGCGACGGTCCCTGGGCTGGTCGCAGAGCACCGTGAGACGAAGTCCTATCGCTCGACGATGCGATGGATGTGGGAGAACGGCCGCGACGCCGCCCGGCTCCCGTTCGAGTTCCGCATCCTGCGGGTGCCCGACGTGACCTGGCTCGTCTGGGTGGTGGTGCTCGTCGCGCTCGTCGTGCTCGCCGGCACGGGCACGTTGCCGTGGGGCCTCGGCGTCGCAGGGATCGTGGCCTGCACGGTCGTGATCGCGATCGGGCACGCCGCGTCGAGATTCCGGCTGCGTCCGCGAACGATGCGCTGGCTGGCGGCTGCGGCACTCGACGTCCCGCTCGTGACGATGTACCTGGCGGGGCGGACCGCGGGCTTCCCTTCCGCCGTCCGCGGTGCGCGGGCGAGTCGTTAGCCGCGGGCCGCGCCGACGTCCCCGACGACCGCCTCGAGGTCCGCGACGAGCGTGGCCGCTGACACGTCCCAGTCCAGGTCGCCGTGCGCGCTCCAGAATCGGGACGCAACCTCGGTGGGCGGGATCGAGGCGTCGAGCCAGTGCTCGACGGCCTCGACGAGTGCGCCCAGGTCGTCGGGAGGGACGACCGAGCCGGTGCGTCCCTCCTCGACGAGCCGCGTCGCGTCGTTGCGCGGGTGGCCGACGCAGACCACCGGCGTCCCCAGCGCCAGGCTCTCCGCGGGCACCAGACCGAAGCCCTCCCGGTCCGAAGGAAAGAGGAGGACGCGGGCTCCCCGGAGCCACGCCCACACGTCCACCTCCGAGTCGAGCGTGCCCATGAAGACCACGTCGGCGTCCACGCCGAGATCGGCGGCGAGTTGCTCGAGCCCTCTGCGCTCGGGCCCGTCGCCGATGATCGTGAGCGTCGTCGGCCGTCCGCGCTCGCGGAGACGCGACACCGTTCGGATCGCCTCATCGACGCGCTTGTGGGCGATGAGTCGTCCGACGGAGACGAGCTGTGCGTCGTGCGTGCCACCCACGAGCGCGTCGAGACGGCGGCGGTCGACGCCGTTCTGCACGACGGTCATCCGCTCCGGGGGCACCCCGAGCGCTGCCAGCCGCTCGCGGACGTCCTCGGAGCCAGCGATCACGTGGTCGGCGAGCCGGGCCGTGCACCACTCGAGCGACGCCGCCACGCGACCAGCGGCACCGAGGTACTCGTGCCAGTACTCGACGCCCCAGACCTCGTGCCACTGGACGACGAGCTTGACCCGCTTCACCCACGCCACGATGCGGAGGGGGAAGAGGTGCAGGATGGGCATCTGGTCCGCGAGGAGCACGTCGAAGTCGTACGACAGGAGCCGGGGGGTCCCGAGTGCGAATCGGACGGCCTGCCAGATGGACCGGCGCTCTCCCGAGTACATCGGGATCAGCGGGCAGATCGCGACCAGGGCGACCTCGCCGGGCGGGGGGTCCTCGTTCGCCCACCACCGCATCGTGAAGAGCTCCACGGAGGTGCCGAGCCGGGCCACTCGCGCGAGCAGGGCGGCGTAGCGCGTCTCGCGACCGCCCTTGCTCCACGGTCCGATGGCGTCCTCCACCACGGCGACGCGAAGGGTCATCAGCGCGCCGACGAGTTCGTCGCGCTCGTGGCACACGGGCGAGCGCTTCGAGTTCGGTCGCGCCACTCGTGCGCGCGAGCCACGGATGCCGTCACCGCCACTGGACCTCTCGCCCGAGGGTACGTCGCACGAGCGCATTTGCCCGCGTCATGGCCTCGACGACGGCGAACCCCACGGCGTCAGGCACCCCCGAGCCGCGCCGGAGGCCAGCGACGAACGCGCTGCGTCGCCACAGGTCAGCGTCCCGCCAGCCCTTCCCGCTGGCGCCCTCGAAGTGCGTGATCCCCCTCGGGTGGTTCACCCGAGCCCACGCCTCGAGCTCTCGGAACCCCTCGGCGACGCGGGTCTGGTTCCGAAGCAGCTCTCCGACGCTCGTCGGGCAGCTGACCGTGACGAACGCGTCTTCGACCACGACACGTTCGTCGTCGTCGAAGAAGAGGTCGAAGAAGCCGTCGTCGCTGCGGATCGCGGGGAAGCGACCGAATCGAGCTCGACCGGCCCGGTTCGTCCCATAGATGCCGCGCCCTTGGAGACGAGCGGCGTGCCAGTACTCGTAGAACGGCAATCGCTCATTGGTCTGCACGAAGGCCCGCGCGAGCCAGGGGCTCCCAGAGAGGTCGAAGCGGACGCTCGGACCGGCCGCCCTCGGGGCCTCGGCGTCCACTGCCGCGATCAGCCGGCACATCGACGCTGGGTCGATCTGGATGTCCCCGTCTGCATAGAACCGGGGGAAGGCGTCGCCTGCGCTGTCGTCCCCGGCATTCAGGGCCGCGTGCTTGGCCGCCACCTCCGAGACGAGGACGTCGACGCCTGCAAAGCCCCGCGCCACGTCCTCGGTACGGTCCGTGCACCCGTTGCACACGACGATGATCCTCAGCGGGCGGTGCTCCGAGGCCGCGACGAGCGACGTGAGGAGCCCGCCGAGATGCTCCTCTTCGTTGCACGCGGGGATCACGATCGAAGCGCGCTCGGATCGCACGCGCGGAGCGTACCTGGGTCACGCAACGCCGCCCCGACGGCGCCGTTGGCCCACGGACGGCTACGACGTCGCGTCGACCTCGCGATGCACCCGCACCAAAGGGGGCGCGGCCATCCTCTCCGGCTCGCGTTCGGGGGTCGCCGGCTCTGCAAGTGGCAGTTCGTCCATCGCTCCGCCGAACTCCTCCACGGCCGAGAGCTGGCGGATTGGGCTCTCCATGATCAGGGGTGACATCAGCGGCGACATCGCCAGCCCGATGCCGACGATCGCGGAGCAGGTCGCCATGCTGTCGAGCACCCGGTTCAGCGCCAGGTTGACGTAGAGGTGCTCGTGCAGGTTGAGGGCGAGCACGAAGACCGTCGCTGCGGTGAACAGCAGCAGCGCTGCGCCGACACAGAAGAAGGCGAAGATGAGCGACCTGATGGGGCGCTTCGGGGGGGAGTGCCGGAGCCCCAGTGACTCGGCGCGGTACTTCACGACCAGTCCCGTGCAGTACGTGATCGGCCCCAGCACACCGAGGACCGTGGCCACGAGGACGGCCACACCGCTATACGAGCCGATGATGCCCTGTCCTGGGCTTGCGAAGCACACGAGCACCCAGAGCAGCAGCGCGACGAATGACAAGGCGAGTCCCGGGATGCTGGCGAACGCCTCCGGAGCCAGGAGGAGGATCTGGCGGAGATGCCGCATCCCGTCGGGAAACGTCTCGAGCTTCGATTCTCCAATCCGCTCGGAGTAGGTCGTCGGCACGTCGGTGATGCGAAGCCTCGCCCAGGAGCCCCGGATCAGCATCTCGGTGGCGAACTCCATGCCGGTCGCCGTCGTCTCTAGCTTGAGGAACTGCGAGCGTCGGAAGGCCCGGAACCCCGACTGGCTGTCCGTGATGCGCAAACGACCACCAGATGCCCGGTTCACGAGCTTCGTGAGCACGGGCGTGCCGAGGTACCTGTGCAGCCATGGCATCGTCGCCACCGTGGCCGCGTCGAGGCGCGAGCCAATCACGATGTCAGCCGTGTCGTCGACGAGCGGCTGCAAGAGTCGTGCCAGCGCGCTCAGCTCGTAGGTTCCGTCGGCGTCCGCCATGATGATGTACTCGGTCGTCGCGGCCTCAATGCCGGATCTGAGCGCCGCGCCGTAGCCCGGCTCCTGCTGGCGGACGACGCGAGCCCCCGCCGAGAGTGCGGCCTGGATTGAGCCGTCCGTCGAGCCGTTGTCGACGACGAGCACGGTCCCGCGAATACGTGCGGTCACGCATGCCGCCAGCGCGTGCTCGACACAGACGCCGACGCCTGACACCTCGTTGAGGCAGGGCAGCACGACGGTGACCTCGATGCCCGCTGGCGAAGCGGGCTCCGCAGACTTCCCTGCACGTCGGTCCAACACGGCGGAAGCATACCGAACCCCTTGAAATATCCCCATGCAGCGACCTCGACGACGCACCGCCTCCGATTTAGCCCGTCGAGGTTCACGGACCCCGTAACCACTTGATACCGCGCTCGCGAATCCTCCGTGACATCTCGGGGATGTTGGCCGAGCCAGGGCTCTCGCAGGGTCCCCGCACAATCCGCCGACACCGTGGCACACGGCGCGGCACGCAACCGTGCCGTTGATTGCGATCATGATCGCTCACGTTGAGGTTCGCCATCATCGTGCCCGCATGAAGTTTTGGTGACAAAGCTGGACGAGGCGACAACGCGTGGTGACAGTCCGTGGTGCAGCGCGCATTGGGAGGATTTGCACTTCCTGCCATGCGGGCACCGAACTGCATGCACTACCGTGCAGGGCTCAACTACGTCTTGGCTCCAAGAGGAGAAGTTCCATGGCTCTCTGGCGATCCCGTGCGCTACCTGTTCGACTAGGAATCGCCGCCGCCGCCGTCGCGGCTGTCTCGCTTCCGGCGATCGGCGCCAGTGCTACGACCGCACCCCAGCATGGTTTGAACACCTACGTGACGGACCTGTGCCAGAGCAGCAAGGTGTGGTCCAACCTCGCAAAGTCCCAGTTCACCGAGCTCAAGTCCCTCGGCGCCAACTCCGTCGCACTCGCCTTCCCGCTCTATACGAACTCGCTGACGTCGAACGCCGTGTTCCCCAAGCTTGTCTGCCACTCCAACTTCCAGACGCCCACGGCCGCCCGGTTGGAAGTCCTCATCAAAGAGGCGCACGCCCTGCACCTGAAGGTGCTCCTGCGTCCGCTGCTCGACGAGGCGAACCTTCAGCTGAAGGGAGGCTGGCGCGGCTCCGTCAAGCCGACGAACGACCGCCTGTGGTTCAAGAGCTACCTCGCGGCCCTGACGCCGTACCTCAGGCTCGCCCACACCCAGAGAGTCGAGTACTTCTCCATCGCGACCGAGCTCGACAGCTTGGCGAAGAAGTCCAACTGGACGGCGTTCATCAAGAGCACGAAGGCAATCTTCCACGGCTCGATGAGCTTCACCATCAACTGGGCCCAGACGGCGTCAGGCAAGGTGGCCTGGGCGGGCACGACACCAGGGATGGACACCTACCAGGCGGCCTCACTTCCCGACAACGCGTCTCCCTCGGACCTGCTCACCGCATGGAACAACGCACTGAGCAGCACCGACACGGTGCCGTTCGCGGTCTCCGGCGCAACAATCGACGAGGTCGGGATCGTCGCCCAGGACGGCGCCTACAGCCAGCCGTGGATGTGGAGCCTCCCGCTAGGGACTCACCCGTTCAATCAGAGCATCCAGGCAAATTGGTTCTCGATGGCGTGCTCGTTCTTCAAGTCGCACGCCATGAAGGGCATCTACTACTGGGGCATCTGGTACGACGACGGTGGGAGTGCGGTGCTCAAGAAGCCGAACGCAGCTCGGGCACAAGAGATCCAGCCTGCGAGCGTCTCGGTCATTAAGGCCTGCTTCCGGTAGAGCCGCAGTCGTCGCAACCCGCGAAGCCGGACAAGGTGGTGCGCCAAGGTCATGGTGACGCGCCGATCGTGCGTCGAGGGCGGGTTGGGGCGCCCTTCGGTCCTGTACCCTGAGCGCAACTGACAGCCCTCGCGAAGGAGGACCGCAAATGCCGCCGCGCTTTCCCGCCAGGGCCCTGCCCACGTGGATCGGCGTCGCCGCATTCGCCCTCGCGGTCACCTCGATCTCAGTGGCCGGTGTGGGGGCAGCGCCGAAGCAGACCCCGACACCCCAGCTCGGCTTCAACTCCTACGTGCAGGACCTCTGCCAGAGCAATGCGACGTGGGCAAGCGATGCCAAGGGGCAGTTCACCGCGCTCAAGGCGCTCGGCGGCAACTCCATCGCCCTCGCGTTCCCGATCTACACCGCGTCGCTCACCTCGAGCAGCGTGTTCGCGAGGCGCACCTGCGGCACGAACTTCCAAACCCCCTCGACCGCCCGACTCGAAGTCGCGATCAAAGAGGCGCACGCGCTGCACCTCCGGGTGTTCCTCCGGCCCCTGCTCGACGAGACGACCCTGCAGGCAATGGGCGGCTGGCGCGGCGTCATCCGCCCCACCAACGTCGGAGCATGGTTCAGGAGCTACCTCGCCGTCCTGACCCCGTACCTCAGACTCGCTCAGCAGCAGAAGGTCGAGTACTTCGCCATCTCGACGGAGCTCGACAGCATGTCGAAGAAGTCCAACTGGACGTCGGTCATCAACACCGCGAAGCGCTACTACAAGGGCTCGCTCACCTTCACCGTCACCTGGTCGGTCGGGGCGTCCGGCAAGGTGGTCCACGCAGGGACAGCGCCAGGGATGGACGCCTACCAGGGTGTGAACCTCCCCGACACCGCGACCCCCGCGGAGCTCCTCAACGGCTGGAACGGCGCCGTGACCAGCTACAACAAGGTGCCCTTCTCGCTCTCGGCCGCGACGATCGACGAGGTCGCGATCCTCGCCCAAGACGGCGCCTACCAGAAGCCCTACGCCTGGAGCCTGCCCCCGACCACAAACCCGTTCGACGAGAACATCCAGGCCAACTGGTACTCGATGGTGTGCAGCTTCTTCAAGACGCACGATATGCGAGGCATCTACTTCTGGGGAATCTGGTACGCCAACGGTGCGAACGCGGTGCTCACGACGCCGAGCCCCGGCTTGGCACAGGAGATCCAGCCAGCGAGCGCCGCGGTGATCAAGAGCTGCTACACGGGGACGTAGTTGGGGGCGCGTGCGACCGAGCACGCCGCCGGACCCGCGACGTGACCTCGCCCCACGTTCCGTCGACGTCCAAGCCCATGTCTAAGGTTCGACTCGATGCGATCCGGTGACGGCCGTGGCTCCTGAGGCGCCGGACGCGCTCGCTACCGTCTCGGTCGTCGTCCTGTCCAAGGACGAGCCGCAGCTCGCCCGGACCCTGGAGCTGCTCGAACCCCAGTGCGCCACGATCGGCGCCGAGTGCATCATCGTCGACGCTTCGACAGGCCGCATGGAGGACGTCCACCGGGCACACCCCTGGGTCACGTGGGTCGACTTCGTCGGGCCGCTGGGTGTCAAGGTGACCATCCCCCACCAGCGCAACGCCGGTGTCCGGCGGTCCACGGGGCGTGTCGTCGCGTTCTGCGATGCCGGCGGCTCGCCAGAGGTGGGTTGGCTCGCCTCGCTCATCGAGCCGATCGTCGCAGGGCGCGCTGAGGCGACGTGCGGCCCGATCCTCCCTGAGGTGCCGGGGCTGATGGACCCCGCCAACGACCTCTTGGACGGCGCGCCCATCGAGATCGCGATCACGGCGAACATGGCCTTCCTCCGCAGCGCCTTCGACGACGTCGGGGGCTTCGACGAGCGCTATCGATACGGATCGGACACCGACTTCGGCTTCCGCCTGCTCGACGGGGGCTTCCGAATGATCTGTGCCGCGAACGCCCGCATGAAGATGGACTGGGGCGACACCGACCGCTCGATCAAGCGTGCGCGGTACTACGGCAAGGGAAACGTCCTGCTCTTTCTGACGCACCCGCGGCGAGCAAAGACGGTCCTGCGGATCTGGCCCGACACGATCGCGTACCCGCTGTGGCTCCTCGGGATGCTCGTCCTGCTCCCCGTCGCACTCGTGTCGGTGTGGCTGCCACTCGGGTGGCTCCTGCTCCTCTGCATCCCGATCGCGCGGAACCGCCACGCGCCCAACCTCCGCTCGCTGCTGCACGTGAAGCTCGAGCGAGCCGTCAGCTTCCTGACGGGATGGGTGAGCGTCCCCCTGCACCGCGACATCCCGGTCGTCATCGTCCCCGAGAATCACGAGAACCCCTACCTCGACGAGCTGTGCGAGGCGCTCCGTGCCTGCGGCGTCGCCGCCACGCAACTGTCGATGGGGCCGACGCGGAGCCAGACGCTGAACACGCTGCTCATGCTCCCTCGCCTCACCTGGCGCCGGATGCGCGGAGCCAGGATCCTACACCTGCACTGGACGTACCCCTTCGCCTGGCGCTGGTCCTCGAGCATGCCGATCGTCCGTCGTGCTCCACGGTGGTGGTTCACGACGCTGCTCTCGTTCGCCCGGCTGATCGGTCTCCGTGTCGTGTACACCGCGCACAACGTGCTGCCTCACACTCCCGTCTTCGACGACGATCGCGCCGCACGCGCGGCACTGCTCCGCCGATCCGACGAGGTGATCACGCTGACCGACGCGGCGAAGACGCGGCTGCGAGACGAGTTCGGCGTCCCGGCGTCGCGGGTGACGGTGGTGCCCGAGGGCGCGCCGCGGGATCCGGGGACGCCGGCGCGCGTGGCCCGACCCGATCGTCCGCTCGCGGTCATCTTCGGCCACCTCGACCGCTACAAGGGGGTCGATCTCCTGCTCGACGCGGCCGCCGCGGCGACTGGCGCGATCGACGTCGAGCTCCTCGGGGAGTCGAGCGACCCCGCCTACGCCGAGGCACTGCGCGGCGGACTCGATCGGCTCCGCGGTGTCGGCGGTGGTGCACAGTGGCAGGAGCGCCGCTTTTCGTCCGAGGAGCTCGAGTGCCTCCTTGCGAGGGCGACGATGGTCGTCTTCCCGTTCCGGGAGATCACCAACTCCACTTCCCTCCGCGTCGCGATGGCGCACCGTGTGCCGTGTGCGCTCCCGTCGCTGCCAGCCCTGGCCGCGGTGCCCCGAGCCGCCGCGTTCTGGTTCGAGCCGAACGATCTGGACGAGCTCGCCCGCGTGATGCGCGCGGTCGCTGACGCGACCGAGGACGAGCGTGCGTCGGTGTCGGACGCCGCGGTGCGGTGGATGGCGCAGTGGGACTGGGATCGCGTCGGGGCGACGACGCGGGAGGTCTACGAACGAGCCCTTGGCTAGGCGGAGGGCGTTTCAGCGGTAGTGACGCCGGCGGAGCCTCGCCTTCTCGAGTGCCTGGGGGCTCCAGCCGGCGTCCGCGGCGTTCACGTTGGTCCCCGGCGCCACGATCTCGTCGAGGCGATCGAGGATCGCCGGCTCGAGGACGATGGACGGCGCCGAGAGCTGGGACTCGAGCTGCTCCATCGTCCTCGGTCCGATGATGGCCGCGCTGATGGCGGGATGCTCCAGCACGAAGGCGAGCGCGAGCTCGATGAGCGACAGGCCGGCCTCTTCGGCCACGCTCGACAGCTCGGTCACGAGCTCGAGCTTGCGTTGGTTGCCCGGTATCGACAGGTCGTAGCGAGTCGGGATCCGACTCGCGCGCCGGCTCGTGTTGTCCTTGCCCTCGCCGAAGCGACCGGACAGCCACCCACCTGCGAGCGGGCTCCACGGGATCACGCCCATGCCGTAGGCCTGCGCGGTGGGGAGCACGTCGCGCTCGATGCCGCGGACGAGGAGTGAGTAAGGCGGCTGCTCGGTCATGAACCGCTCGCGCCCCCGACGCTCAGCGATCCACTGGGCCTCCACGATCTGCTCCGACGGGAACGTCGAGCTCCCGAAGGCCCGGATCTTCCCCGCGTGCAGGAGGTCGCTGAGCGCACCGAGCGTCTGATCGACGTCGACCGCCTCATCGGGTCGGTGGATCTGGTAGAGGTCGATGTAGTCCGTGCCGAGTCGCCGCAGGCTGTGCTCGCACTCCTCGATGATCCACCGCCGTGAGTTGCCCCTCGCGTTGGGATCGTCGCCCATCTGGGCGTGGACCTTGGTCGCCAGCACGATCCGGGACCGATCGAGGCCAGAGAGCGCCTTGCCGACGATCTCCTCTGACTCGCCTGCGGAGTAGACGTCGGCGGTGTCGATGAAGTTGATGCCCTCGTCGACGGCCCGGTGGATGATGCGGATCGAGTCGTCGTGGTCGGGATTACCCCACGCACCGAACATCATCGCCCCGAGACACAGAGGGCTGACTCGGATGCCGGTGCGTCCCAAGCTGTGGTACTCCATCACGTCCTCCTCGGATCCTGCGCCGCCACGCAGCGACACGGGGCTGGCCTTGGTTTGTCATCGTGCGCGTCGGCATCTTGGCAGATCATCGACCAGATCCCCCAAAGGGGACCGGCCGTGTCCATGAGTCGGGCGGCACTGCCACGACGACGCACCGTGCCTTGAATGGCCGCCCGCCGCTGTGTAGGTTCCGCCCATGCACGACGGCGGGGTGGGCGATCGATGAGACGGAGACGGTCGATGCGAGTGGCCCTCGTGGGCATCCCGTTGCTCGCCGTTGTGATCGGGTCGGTCGCTGCGGCGGCGCCGAAGCTGCCCGCGCCCGGCTCCGCCGCCCAGATTGCGAAGCTGGTCGCTGCATCTGCGTCGATCACGACCGTGACACCGACCGTCGCGAACGAGATCCCAAAGGCGGCCAACGACAATCCCGCGGTCGACTACCCCCAGACGAGGAATGGGTGCCCGGTACTCAGCACGTGCGTCTTCGGCGACAAGAAGTCGGCGAAGAAGCTCGTGATCATGGGTGACTCGCACGCCCAGATGTGGATTCCTGCGCTCAATCGCATCGGCGTCTCGGAGAAGCTGAAGGTGATCGTGCTCTACCTCGCCCGATGCCCTGCGGCATCGCTCGACGTGTGGCTCACGCCCTACGACCATGACTACACGGCGTGCAACACGGAGCGGACGTCGTGGATCGCGTCGATCAACAAGCTCCGCCCCGTGACGGTCCTGCTCGCCGACCACACGAACGGCGTCGTCACGGCCGCGAGCGGCGGGAAGCAGCCGTTTACGAGCGCACAGTGGCAGAGCGGGATGGAGGCCACGATCACCGACCTGCACCCGTCCAGGGCGAAGATCGCGGTGCTCGGCGACGCCGTGACGTTCGACCGCTCGCCGAACCTGTGCCTTGCCGACAGCCCGACCCAGACACAGACCTGCGACGCGGCGAACCCCAACCCGGACCGGCCCGGCCAGCAAGCTGCCGAGAAGGCCGCTGCCAAGGCGGAGAAGGCCCTGTACGTCGATCCGACGAAGTGGCTCTGCACCTCGACGATCTGCTCTCCCATCGTGGGCAACTTCATCGTGTACTACGACGCGTTTCACTTCTCGTGCACGTACGCCGCGTACCTGTCCGGGGTGCTCCAGACAGCGCTCAAGAAGGTGCTCTAGGCACACGGGGCTCGGATCGACTCGGCGCCTGTGGGGCTTCGAGTGGCGACTCGCACGACGCTGAAGGTCTCGGTGATGCACCGGCGTCCCTCGTATGCGAGCCTGATTCGTCGCCGGACGCGCCTAGTTGCAACGCGACGGCTTCGTCGGAGCGGCGCCAGTCTGCGTCGGGCTCCGAGGCGATGCGTCGTTCGACGCTGTCGGCACCTCCAGCTTCTGAGATCCTTCACCACACGCCGCTCAGGCGGAGGTCCGTGGAGGGCCGGTGCGAGCACTCGTGAAGCCGGCCAGCGCGAAGCGTCGCCGCTGCCTCTAGACCAGTGGATCGAAGACGGCTGCAAAAGCCCTTGAGATGTAGATGGCCCACACCTTCGAGAAGTGGTGGTCATCTGCGTAGACGATGTGGTCCCCGACGAGCACGGGACAGATTGTCGGGCCGCAGAAGAGCTGGTCGACGGGCACCTCGACGATGCGATGGGCCGCGGCGGCGATCGTGATGCCACTGAGCATGGCCGGCTCGACGACCTTGGTCCGGGCGTCGCGGTTGCACTTCTGCACGGTGCCCGGATACGCGGCAAGACACTGCACCGGAGAACCGATGCCGAAGAACCACGGGGTGTTCTGCGGGACGAGCACCCGGGCACGCGACGTTCGGACCTCCAGGGCGAACCTTTCGATCGTTGCGGCCACGACCGCAGGCTTGGTCGTCTCCATCGTCACTTGCCCGCGATCTTGCAGCCCGACCGCGAAGACCGCCTTCGGTCGCAGGGCATTGATCGTCCTCACCTCGAAGCTGCGAAAGGCCACGCAGGTCGGGGCGCGTGTCGCGGTCGTCCACGGGGGGCACCCGTCCTTGACCAGACGAACGATCTTCCAGTGCTCTGCCTGCCCCCAGACGTCGAGGGTCGGCACCCACGCGCCGGCCATGGAGTCACCGACGACGACGACGGTCCTCGTCGCCGAGCGATCACCGAACGTGCATGGGACTTCGCTGGTGATGTCGGCGGAGTCTCCGCCGACGTTGCCGCAGCCCTTCTGTCCGTGCAACTCCGTGGCATCGATCCCCGTCCAGACCTGCTCGAGGGGCGGGTCGGTCACGCTCGGCAAGACCTTCTCGGTCGGTGCAGCCGCGATGGACGCCCTCAGTACCGCCAGCGTGGGCAGCAGTGGCGCGGTCGACCCGATGACCACGAGGGAGAGCACCGCGGTGACGACGACCGCGACGCGCCGCAAGTACTGGAGAGCACCGATGGCGAGACGATAGATGGGAGGTCTCACAGCGACAACGATGTGCGCCCAATGATCGGCGGAGCACGGTGCGCGCGAGGCCGTTATCGGTGGCGGCGCCGTGTGCGTGGACTCGTGCTCCGACCGGAACCGCGACTCGCACCCAGGTACCGGCACCGTCACGTGAAGCGCCGGCGGATCCACCCCGGGCCCTCAGCGCTCGAGGCACCGAGAAGGACACCGTCAGTGACCTTGACCCCGAAAAGTGGACCGCTCGATGCAGATCGAGCTGCCACCGTTATGACAGCTCGGCCGGTTGGTTGGCATCAGCGAGGCCACGCTGCAGCGCTGGTCAACCCCACAGCGCGGAGAGGGAGGGATTTGAACCCTCGGACCCGGTTTCCCAGGTCAACTCATTAGCAGTGAGTCCGATTCGGCCGCTCTCGCACCTCTCCGTGCGTCACCACCTCGGTCGAGCGAGCTCGACGTGGCGGCGACGTACCCAAACCGTACAGGCCCCGACGCGATGCTCGGTCGAAGGCGTGCGGGGCGCCGTCGGGCTGGGCCCCATCCCTGCCCGAAGCACGGTCGGCGATCAACGCTGCTCAGTTTGCAAGATCTCCGAGGTCGGCGTTCTCGCGGCAACCGCCGCGGACCCCAATGCGAGTGCCGCCGCAAAGATGAGCATCGCAATGCTCCCGAGAACGAGCGCACTCAGCGGGATGACCGTGATCGGGACCGCGCCGATGGAGGTCGCGAAGCTCGCCCAGGCGATGCGACCACCGATCACGCCGAGAGGTACGCCTACCGCGATCGCGATGACGAGGAGGCTCGTCGTCTGGCACATCACGATGCCACGGAGCTGCGTTCTTGCAAGACCGAGTGTCTTCAGCACCGCCAGCTCCCTGCGCCGTCGTCGCGTGCTCGCCAGGATCGCCGCCGACAGCGAGACGAGCACGGCAGCTGCAAGCGCTGACGCGAGGATCAGAGGCTCGCTGCCCATGTGACCGGCGTACACGACCGCTGCGCCGGCCACTCGGGGCTGTTCGTAGACGTTGCCGGGTCCGCCGCCGAGGTCCTTCGCCTCGAGGTAATGCACGACTCGGCTGCTCGAAGCTCCAGGCTCGACGTCGATGGCAATCGTCGACGGCACGGCCGAGAATGCCTCCGCGGGCACCCGATCAAAGTGCCGGAAGCCATCAACCGACAGCAGCGTGCTCTCCGCCAGCATGGCGCCCCGCCCGAGCGAGGCGTGGTCGGAGAGCGCCACGCCGATCGACGGAAGGGTGACGACCCCCACGACCCGCAGACTTCTGCGGTTGTCGCCTGACCCGACGACGGCACGGCCTCCCACGTGCACGCCGAGCTCGCGGAGCGTCGCCACCCCGAGCTCGATCTCGTCTGGTCCCGACGAGTCTGCGCCGACGACGCTCGCGGGCTCGGTGTCGGTCAGGCGACGACCACTCACCGTCGGCGGCTCGACAAGGCCTTTGTGGGTCGCGACCCCTAGGACCGGCACCACCTTGCCGTCGACGGGCAACTGCGCGAACCCGAATGTCGACCACGCGCGCACTCCGGGCGCCCCCGCCATGACCTGATCGAGGTCGCCGACTCCGTCGCCGATCGTCGCCAGCGTGACGTTCGCAGGAAGGTAGCTGCCGTAGCCGCCATCGTTCTCCATCAAGAGGTCCCAGTTCCATCCGTAGCGGACCGGCGAGTCGACGAGGCCTCGAAGGCTCGCGCCGAAGACGACGGCCGACACGACCGCTGCAAGAGCCACCACGGTGGCGAGGATGTCCCTCCACACCACGGTGCGGCCGCGGCGAGGCTGGGGCTCGAACGCGTACACCGCCCCCACCGTCATGACCACAGGTGCGCCGAGTCTCGACAGCCATCGCACGAGGAGTGACTGTCGGCGCGAGGCGCGGCCCGCTGGGCGTCTGGCCCAGCGTGCAGCCGTCGCCGCAAATACACCGAGCAGGAGCACGAGCAGCACGGCACCGCCACCGAGGAGGGTGGCCACATCGAACTGGAAGCCCTTGACGGGATCGAACTGTCGAACGGGACCTACGGGAGCGAGGGGCGACACGGTCGCCGCGCCGGCGATGGCCACCGCGACGCATGCGACGACGCCGAACAGACCGCTCACCCCCACCGCCGCGGCGGCTTCGAGCCGACTGAAGCCGAGGCTTCGGAGTACCTGGAGCTCTGGAGCGAGCCGATCGAACAGTTGTGCGAGCGCCTGCCCGACGAGCACCAGGAGGGCCAGCGCGGCGAACAGCGCGAAGATCGCCAGTGCGACTGCCTCCGGCTCGATCGCCGCCTGGACCTGCTGGTGCACCTCGTCCAGCTGTCGGACGGCGAACGGATAGCCCCCGGTCTGCGTCGAGAGCCCCGCGAGCTCTTGCTGAAAGCGCGGGATCTCGGCGCTCCCGCCCTTCAGGCGAAGGCCGACCCAGGAGTACTCGATCTCGGCGTGCAACGACGCGGTCTCCTCCGGCGAGAGGACCGAGGCGTTCTCGACGTCGAACTGATCTGTCAGTGCGGGCGGAACGTCGACGATGCCGACGACCCGGTACGACACCCGCCTGATCGGAACGGCCTGCGTCGCCCTGGCGTTGTACAGCTGGAACGAGACGATGCTCCCGACGCCCTTGCCGTAGGCATGGGCGATGTACGGCGTGAGGGCGATCTCGTCGGTCGTGTCGGGACGAGGGAGCCGGCCGTCGAGGAGCGTCATCTTGTCCAGTCGGAACAGGGCGCCGTTGTAGCTCCCCGTCAGGTCCTCGGCGGTGAACTCGTCGTCGACGTGGCCGTGCACGATCGGTGCGGCATCGAGGCCGACGAACGCCGCACTCGAGGCCACTCCGGGCAACGATGCGACCCGGTGGATCAACGAGAGCTCCGGTGACGGAACGTTGACCCAGACGTCACTGGCGTTGATCGACGTGAGATATCGGGCGTAGGCCGACTCGGTCCGACGGGCCGCCGCCAGAGCGCCGAGCGTCACCGCTCCGAGGAGTCCACAGAGCGCCAGCAGTACGAGCGTCGTCCGACCAGTCTCCCGCCACGTCGACCGCCACCAGTACCAGGCCGCTCTCATCGCGGTACTGGCACAGGGCCCGCCAACGTCATCATCTCGTGGGAGCTTGGTGACCGCGGAGCCTCATGCCTCCCCAACGCGCCCCAACGTACGACAAGATCACGGCGCTAGCCTCGACCTCCGACAGGTGGCGAGCAGGGGTGGTGGCCGACCAATTCGTCTGTGTGCTACCCACTCGAAGACGCGCGCCGCGTTCCGGGCAGCGTCTGAGATCGCGAAATGGGAGCGCACGGTCGCGAGCCGCCGGTGAGGGGTGCCGACCACGACTTAGTGCTCCTTGGTTGCTCCTTAATTCTGTCAGCGTGAGCCAATGACCGTCCGCCAGAGTGCCCAGAAGGAGGCGATGCTGCGTCGCCGTCGTCGGGAGTTGTCGCGAGAGGCTCATTTGCAGTGAGTCCGATTCGGCAGCTCTCGCACCTCTCCGAGCTCCATGCGCAGCGGGCGAACCCGGGTCACCATCGCGAGGAGGTGCACCAACCGTACAGGCACACGGGCACACAGGAATGTCCAACCGGGGTCACCGCCGTGCCTTGGAGCATCGCCATCGGCGGGCCGGGGTGAAGAGGCGCAGATCGGGCCGGGCGAACCACGTTTCCCCCGTCGCGACCTGCTCCGACGACTCGAGCGCTCAGCGTCAGCTTGCGGCGTGCCAGCGGTGCCTTAGAGCCGGTGCTCCAGGGTCTTGCCGATCGCTCGGCCCAATCCGAGCTCGCCTTGCGAGTCCAAGTGGAGCTGCACGCCGGTGCGAGGGTAGGACGCGTCGTCGACGACGTAGCAGTGGCCGACGTGCTTGCAGGCGGCGACCTGTGCGCGTCGCACCATCTTGTTCCAGTCAAAGAGGTTGGCGCACGACGTCGGCACGCAGTTGTCCTTGCTGAGGTAGTCCTGGAAGTTCACGTAGGCGGCAACGCTCGTCTCCACCTCAACGATCGGCGTGGTCTTCGACCC